>OODU01003549.1_pt1 | contig 11702 bp, 13 predicted proteins | sample 1671171 | NCBI WGS metagenome assembly OODU01 (sample SAMN06348129, study PRJEB24527) | human gut metagenome | biome: human gut; feature: ankylosing spondylitis patient; material: feces | host: Homo sapiens | place: China | collected 2015-10
ATACTTCTCATTAACGCAATGTCTTCAATACATTGATGACTGGCACCATCTTCTCCTACACTGATTCCGGCATGGGTAGCACATACTTTTACATTCAAGTTTGGATAACAGATACTGTTACGAATCTGTTCAAAAGCTCTTCCTGCCGCAAACATCGCAAAGCTTGATGCGTACACTACTTTATTAGATGCAGCCATACCTGCAGCGACTGCCATCATATTTCCTTCGGCAATTCCCATATTGAAATGATGTTCAGATCTTGCCTTTTTAGCTTCGATTGTCTTTGTTGATTTTGTAAGATCAGCATCCAACACAAATAAATCATCATGTTCTACAATCAGATTTGCCAAAGTCTTACCATACGCTTCTCTTGTTGCCGTTGCCATTATTCAAGACCTCCTAATTCCTTCATTGCCTGTTCATACTGTTCATCATTTGGTGCAGCTCCATGCCATGCATAATTATTTTCCATGAAAGATACACCTTTCCCCTTGATTGTATGGGCAATAATCATTGTTGGTTTATCCTTTTCGTTCTTAGCTTGATTGAATGCATTTCTTAATTCATCAAAATCATGTCCATTCACATCTAATACGTTCCATCCAAAAGATTCAAATTTACTTGCGAATGGCTCTGGTGAAATCACATCATCAATATTTCCATCAATTTGAAGGTGATTATAATCAAGAATCGCACATAAGTTATCTAACTTATAATGACCTGCAGCCATAGCCGCTTCCCAAACTTGACCTTCTTCACATTCACCATCTCCAAGTAATGCATAGATACGGTGATTATTTCCATCTACTTTATTTGTGATAGCCATACCTACTGCACAAGAAATACCTTGTCCTAAAGATCCAGTAGACATATCGACACCTGCTACATAGTTCATATTTGGATGTCACTGTAATTTTGAATCAATATGTCTGAATGTTGTTAGATCTTCTTCTAATAGACCTTTTTCAGCTAAAGTTGCATACAATAATGGACTTGCATGTCCCTTGCTCAATACAAAACGATCACGATCGATTGTATTTACATTATCCTTATTGATATCCATCTGTTCAAAGTATAGTTCTGTCAAGATATCAGCGGCACTCAATGAGCCTCCTGGATGTCCTGACTTAGCACTATAGACTTCAGTTAGAATATTTCTGCGAATATTATTTGCGTGTTGTTCTAATTCTTTTATTTCCATCATTACAATCCTTTCTATATGGAAAGGAAGAATGACAATCTGCCATTCTTCTCTTATTTTTATTCACTTTGTAGGTTCGCTATGATTCCATCTGCCATTGTGCATAGAATGATGCAGCATGAAGTTGCACCGGCGTCTAAATGACCCTTACTTCTTTCTCCCAAACGGGCTGCTCGCCCAATCTTAGCTACCATATCTTTTGTGCTTTCTTTTCCTTTTTCTGCACCCTCTTTTAATGCATTCAAGCATTCACTGAATTCTTTTCCTTCTGCATTAGCTGCTTTAAATGCTTCATATGCCGGTACGACTGTATCCACTAATGTCTTATCACCTGGCTGTGCTCCTGCTAGATCCATCAATCCTTCTTTTGCATTCAGTACAGCTTTTTCAAAAAGATCACTTGTGATTCTTCCTTCTCCTTTGAATGTTTTGGATAACTTCGAAAAGAATGTTCCATAAATAGGCCCCATACTTCCTCCGATATCCATCACTAATGTACGTCCCAATGTTTTCAATGCTTCTGAAAAGCTGTCTTCATCGCTGATTCTTTCTCCGGCCATCAAGAAACCCTTGTTCATATTTACACCATGATCTCCATCTCCCGTTTCTCCGTCGATCTGGCTTAATAGGTTGGCGTTTGCATGAATCGCAGTTACGATTTCCTGAACGATTTTTGCGTTGTTTTCATTTAATAGATATTGCATTCTAATGTCCTCCAAACTGAGTCAATCCCATTGTCTCGACTTCCATGTCCATGCATTCTTTCAATTCGTCATCCAGTTTCATTAAAGTCAATGTGATTCCGTTCATCTCTAATGAAGTAAAGTAGTTTCCTACATATGACTTATAAACAAAAATTCCACGTTTCGTTAACAACTCTTCCACTTCATTGTAGAAAATGTATTGTTCCATTACTGGTGTAGCTCCCAATCCGGATACCAAGACAACGACTTCGTCTCCTTCTACATATGGAATGTCTTCACAAACTAGATTTACCATTTCATTAGCCATTCCTTTGGCATCTGATAGCTTTTCTACTTTGATTCCTGGCTCTCCATGGTGACCAATACCAAATTCCATAGTTCCTTCTTCAATATTGAAATTTGGTTTCCCATTTGCAGGAATTGTACAAGGACCTAATCCAACGCCTACACTTCTTGTATTGTCGATAGCTTTTTGTGCGGCTGCGATTACTTCTTCTAGTGATGCGCCCATGTTGGCTTTGGCTCCGCCAACCTTCCACATCAGGATCTCTCCGGCAACACCTCTACGTTTCTTGATATCTTCTTTACTGGCGCTGGCTACATCATCATTTGCAACAACCGTTTTCACATTGATATCGTCATCATCTGCCAATTCCATAGCCATCTTTACATTCATGTTGTCTCCTGCATAGTTTCCATACAATACAGCAACACCCATTCCTTGATCTACAGCACGGATACAGTCATAAAAACTCTTTGCGGTTGGTGAAGAGAAAATCTCACCTACAGCTACAGCATCAACCATATTCTTACCACAATAGCCAATGAATGCTGGTTTATGTCCACTTCCTCCACCTGTAACAATTCCTACTTTTTTCTTGTCTTTTAAAAAGTTAGATACAACAACTCTTGGATTATTCGGATCTACATGAATAATGTCTTTATGACATTTTTCAAATCCTTTTAACATATCCTCTACAACCATATTTGGATCATTAATTATTCTTTGCATAAATATTATCCTCTATCTATATTCATTTTCTATTTCCATAATTTTTTCTACTTTAGGTGTACTTGGACCATCATGATATTTTATATCTAACCAAGTATCCAGAAGTAACTCTGCTGATTGAGGAGCAATGATACGTGCACCCATACATAAAACCTGGCAGTTATTACTTTTTATCATTCGTTCAAGCGAAAAAATATCATGTGCTACAGCTGCACGAATTCCTGGTACTTTATTTGCGGTAATAGCCATTCCAATACCTGTACCACATAATAACAATCCTCTCTCACAATTTCCATTTGTAATCTCCTTACATAATTTATCGGCAGTTTCTGGATATAATGATGGATTTTCATTATATACACCCACATCCACTATTTCGTTTCCTTTATCTTCTAGATATTTTTTCAATGTTTCTTTTAATTTGTATGCTGCTTCATCACAACCTACGACAATTTTCATTTTAATTCCTCCTATACGAAAGGGAGAGAAAACTTGAATTGCTTTCCCTCCCTATTTCTAATTAAAGTTCTGTAATCGCAAATACAACTTTAATTGGTTTGTTTTCAAAATTTACTAATTGATATTTAGTTCCAGCAGGGATGAAGAATGTTTCTTCTTTTTCTAATACAAAGCTTTCTTGAAGATCCGTTAAATTCACTGTTACTGGTCCATCAATACAGAATAATGCAGCATCTCCTTTGTGTTCATCTGGATCTGAGCATCTAGGACCGTATCCACCAGCTGGTAGAACAAATTCACCAAAGTGTCCATAATTATTACTTGTAATGAAACGCATTAACATTGGATGTTTTGTTCCGTGAATATTGTTTAATTTTTCAAAATCACGTATTGCATATACTGCACCTGTTTCACGTGCTTCTTCTGGATCGACTGGCCAATGTCCAATGTCATCTGTACATCCTTGTCTAGAGATATCTTTAATTTTATCTCTCATATTAGGAAGTTTGTCATTATTTGGTCCTTTATAGAATTTTGTTTCTTCTTCTGTTGGAATAACTGCAGGTGGAATTGATTCACTCCATGCCTTTGGTGTAATGAAATATAGAATACGTGTTTTCTGATCAGAGAAGTTATGGCAGCAGTGCCATGCACCTTCTGGCATAAATAGTCCTTCACCTGTTTCTAGGTAAGCAAATTGACCATTTCCACTTCTTTGTAATACTGGACCATTTAAAATGTAGTAACTTTCATCCCCAGGGTGAATGTCTAATGGAGCAAACACTCCACCAGGTCCTAATTCATAAATACCTAACATAAATGTATCTGTGGATACTAATGTAAAAGTATTATCTGATGTTGTAGCGTCATTAGGTGGATAAAGAGCTGTTGAATACTCCCATTTATGAATCAATCTAGGTTTCTTTTCTTCAGGTGGGAATGGAAATTTCCCCATGATATCAAATAATTTTGCCATATATCTTCCTCTTTTCTAATTAATCTTCTGTTACTTCTTGTTCAACTGGTTTCTTTAATAATAACAACACACCTGCTGTAACTAATCCGCCGACTAGTAATGCAACCAAGAACAATACAACGTTATTTAATGCGAATAATACGAACAATCCTCCGTGAGGTGCTTGCATTGTTAATCCAAATGCGTATGATAATGCACATCCAACAGCAGAACCTGCCATCAATGAAGGAATAACTGATAATGGATTTGCTGCTGCAAATGGAATAGCAAATTCAGTAATCATTGCGAATGCACCAGCTAATAATCCTGGAACAGCGTCACGATCTGTTTGAGTAAATTTAGCTTTAGATACTAATACAGCAATTGCGATTCCTAAAGGTGGAGTCATAGATCCAACGAAGTTTGCAGCCATAGGCATGAAGTTTCCTGTATCCATAGCAGCCAATGCAAATGCGTATGCAACTTTATTACAAGGACCACCCATATCGAACGCTAACATACAACCTTGAATAATACCTAATAACAACATATTTCCTGTTCCCATTGAATTCAAGAAATCAGTTAATGCTCCTGTAACTGTAGCAATTGGAGATCCAATAACATAGAACATCAATAAACCGATAGCTGCCACACCAACAAATGGAATAATTAATGTTGGTAATAATGATCTTAATGAGTTAGGTAAAGGAATCTTTTTCAATGCATTAGTTAAATAACCAGCGATGATACCAGCAATTAAACCACCTAAGAAACCAGAAGCCTGTCCTAATCCCCATGGATCTGTAGCCATCCAGCCACCGACCATACCAACAGCGATACCTGGCTTATCAGAGATTGAGTAAGAAACATAACCTGCTAAAATTGGAACCATCAATCCAAAGGCAGCTTTTCCTAACCAGAAAATTGTTGAAGCAAAGTTTCCACCTTGGCTAACTGAACTTGGAATATCATATCCTCCAATTAAGAATCCTAATGCGATCAAAACACCACCAGAAATTACGAATGGTAACATGTAAGAGACACCCGTCAATAAAGCCTCTTTAATATCTTGTAATACGTCTTTCATATTATTTTACTCTCCTATTATTATTTTCTATTTCTCTCTTTTTTGATTTTAGTTGTTTTATTCAAAGATAATGCTTGGGTTTTTAATTACTTCATGAGGTGTACATTTTTTAATTTTATCTTTATAAGCATCAAAGCGACTTGCCTTACTGATCTGTACATCATTTGCAAAAATAATTAAGTCTGCTGATTTAATATCTGAATCTCTTAATCGGTTTTCAATGCCTAACGCACCTTGCGTTTCAACTTTGCATTCATATCCTCTTTTTTTGCATTCAGTTTTAATAGCTTCAGCTGCCATATATGTATGAGCAATTCCTGTAGCACAGGAAGTAATAGCTACTACTTTCATATTGTAAATCTCCTTATTTTATTATTATTCAAAACACTCTATTTCATTAATTAATTCATCATATGTATTGCAGGCAGCAAGCTTTTCAATAAATTCATCATGTGCTAGCAGACCAGCCAGAGAAGCTAATACACGCATGTATTCTTCTCCGCTTTGGTTTCCAGCAATTGCTAGCATGAATATGTATTTAACTTCCCCTTCTTCACCATTCGATTTGTAGATAAAAGGCTCTTTACATCTACAAAATCCGATGCCTGGTTTGATTACAGCTTCACATTTGCCATGTGGCAACCCAATATAGTTTCCCATATAAGTTGGTCCCAATGATTCTCTGTAGTATAAAGCATCAATATACTCTTGTTTATTTATCACAATTCCAGCTTCTACAAAACGATCTGCCATATATTCAAATGCTTCTTCTTTATCAGCAAATGGAGCATGATCAATAACTACAGCTTCTTGAACCAATGTGTTTGATAGTAAAGATTTAGGTTTATTTTCCATTCTTGAATACCGTTAATACTTCACGAGCATATTCACGCATGAATCGATAAGCTTCTTCCTGTACTTCATGCCAGAACATATTTCCATCATTTTCTGCCAATACTTCATGAATATGTTTACTAGTTGCTTTTGCCATATATGAATAATAATTAATTTTTGAACATCCTGCTGTGATAGCGGCTTGAACTTGATCACTGTCAACACCACTTCCACCATGCATTACAATTTTTGTTGTGCTTGGAACTAATTCACGAATTTTAGTTACACGTTCAATATCAAGTACTGGTGGTTCAGCATAAATACCATGAGCTGTACCGAAACATACTGCAAGTGCATCTACACCTGTTTCTCTAGCAAATTCAGCTGCTTGTTCAGGATCTGTAAATGTCTTTTTAATTGTTTCATGTGTCCAACCTGTAGTTTCTCCACCATGTGAATCTTCTTCTGTTGAAGTCATAATTCCTAATTCTGCTTCAACTGTTAAACCTAAATCATGTGCAATTTTTGTGAACTCTTTTAAATTTTTCAAGTTTTCTTCGTATGGTAATGCACTGCAATCATACATGATAGATGTAAATCCAGTTCGAATGGCTCTCATAACAAAGTTATAGTCACTTCCATGATCCAAGTGAACACATACTGGAACTTTTGCATTCTTTGCATATTCAACCATCTTAGGTCCGATTTCTTCGATTGGTATTAATGAATCATGAACCTGAGCATGATCAATAATAATTGGTACATTTAAATCTTCGGCTGCACCAATAACAGCTCTTAAAGTTTCTACGTTTGGTGTATTAATACATCCAATCGCATATCCTCCTTTTTCCGCTTCTTCCAAAATCTCCTTCATATTTACTAGCATACTCTATTCCTCCTTATTCGATTTTTTCTGCGATTTCTTTTAAATTTTTTAATCCTTCAATTGCCAAGGCTTCTCCTGTTGGAGCAAAGCTTCTCCAAATTGCACAATTTGAATTCAACTCTTCAAAGCTTGGATCAAAGCTCTCTATTACACATGGTCCTGTATAACCAATTTCTTTTAATGCTCTAAAGAATTCTTCAAATGGCACTAATCCTGTCCCTGGGATGCCTCGATCATTTTCATTTACGTGAACATAGCCTAAATATTCTTTCCCACAAGTCTTAACGGCTCCTGAAAAACTCTTTTCTTCACGAATCATGTGGAAGCAATCCAAGTGAACTTTGATATTGTTAGTTCCTATATCCTTACAGTATTTCACTGCATCTTCTGCAATATTTAAGAAGTGAGTTTCAAATCTGTTTACACACTCCACACAGATATTTAATTCTGGATCCACCGTTTGTGCATATTCACATACTTCTCTCATAGCTTCCACTGAATGTTTCCACTCTGTTTCCGTTCTTGGCTTACCAGATAAGCATCCCCATCCAGCATAGTTGACTCCACCAAGAATCTTACTTCCTAATTTTTTATTAATATCTACTAATAGTTTCAATGAATCGACACCATTCTTACGAACAGATGGATCATCTGATAATAGATTTCGTTCTGCATCTAATGTCGTCGTTGTAACAGGTGTTAGATTTGTCTGTTTTAATTCATTGATTACTTCCTCTACTGGAAATGTTTCTGGATGTGCTATAGCAAAATCAATAGTTTCAAATCCTAACTCATCTGCTTTTTTTATAATCCATAAATCTTTTTCACTAAAGTTTTCGGTCCAAATAAAACTATCAACTCCAAAATTAATTTTCATATTACCTCCTGACTATGTACCTAGGTTTTTTACCTCTCTCACGCGCTTTTTACACTCTCAGTTTATTCAAAATGATTTTTTTATTCAAACTTCATAAATTCTTCTTTTGCACGATTAAAAATCCCTTTTTAAATTATTAAAAACCCAGACCGTATTTTAGTCTGGGCTTACATCCATTCATTCATTTTTTTATAGACAAGCATCATTTAAGATTTCAAATGATTCATATACAAAATATATTAAAGCAGGATACATTTCATATTTCACATCATCTATTTCTGCTTAACATATACCAAAAAACGTAGTTTTAGTGAAATTATAGTGCAATAACAATCTTATTCCACTTAAATTCTATGTCCTTAAAATCGCTTTATAGTTTATAATAAAAGCACTATTTATTCAAATCTCATAAATTCTTCTTTTGCACGATTAACAAGTGCATTTAAATTTACTGACATTTCAAATAGCAATTATACTATTTAAAAATGCCTTAAATTTCTTTTTCTATTGATAAAGAAGCTGCACGTAATACCGAAATAAACTCTTCTATATCTTTTGCGTTCTCCAATTTGTCTAAAGTTTCTTTAGAATTCATCAATTGATAGAATGATCTAAAAAAATGACTAAAAGTATTGGCATCATCTGTATTAATCGCAAATATAAAAATCAACCAAACTTTTTCATGTTCATGCCATTGTATTGGATGATCCAATTTAATAACTGATACTCCACTTTTAATTACACTTTCTTTAAACACATGGGGAATCGCAACTCCATTACCTAATGCCGTTGAAATTAAGTTATCACGCTTTACTAATGCTTCATAAAAGCCTTTAATTGTATATCCCTTTTCTTCCAGCAATTCACTACCTTTTAAAAGAGCTTTTTCTCTTTTCTTAGTCTTATAATTGAATAAAGCCAAATCTGGATTGATCCAATTTCTTAAAATAGCTTGATTTCCTTGTTTACATGAAATAATGCTAGACAATTTATTCTTAATAATCAATAAATCCTCATCGTCCATACGTCTAGAAACTTTTACAATTTCATCATTATCAATCAAGACGGTTGTAATAGCTAAGTCATAATTCGATAAATCTTCATTTTTTAATTCTTTTAGATTTACAATTCTATCTACTTTTATTATTGGAAATTCACTTATCATCTTTTTTATTTTATAGTTCGCAATATGCTCATCAAAAGACGTAATAAATAATGTATGTACAACAACTTCTATATCTTCACATGCATTATCAATCAGCATAGTAATATAGGCTACATCCGATTCATTAAAGTCAATGTGAAGTGTGTCACGAGCTGAATCTAAATACGTAACTACAACGCTATATAAACTAGCCAATCTTGTTTTTACGTCTTTTATAAAATAAGAATCATTGATAGGTCTATAGCTAGTTTGAATACTTTTCTTAGTAAATAATTCCTTTAATCCTTTTTCTAACTTTTCCGAAACATTTAACTTTTTTTCCACCAAAACATGACTCATCTGATTTAAAAAATCTTCAACGTATTCGTCATTAATATCATTTTGATATTGTACCGAAAATGCATCATCATATGTTCCAAATAATCGAATTTGAACAGCTAGACATTGTGCTTCAACCAATAGAAAGTATTTCTTTGCATCTATAAACTGACCAAAAATAAATCTAGAAACTTCTAATTCTTCTTTAGTTATTCCATATTTTGTAAGAATATTATTCTTTAAAATTATATTTCCTTCTTTAATTCGATTTATAGAAATTACAATATATTCCATTAATTGAATAAAAGAAACATCTCTAAATTGCATATGTAATGTTTCTTCTATATCCAAAACACAATCCTGAACACTATAAATATCATTATCTGGATATACATAACTAAAATAATTATAAAATGTTTTTGACACTCTTAAATCCAAATCATCTGGTCGTGGAAGTCTTTTTTCTAAGTGATTTGCATATTGATTGTTTGCATCCAAAATAGCTTGACGCATATCAAACTCATTGCCTTCAATTTTAATACCAAAGTTTTGAATACGAATCATCTGAATATTAAATATTTTTAACCACTCTTCAATTCGATCTAAATCATTTAATATCACATTACGACTTACTTCTAAATCATCCGCAAACAATTGAATTGTATAGTTTGATTTTTTATGAAACAAAATATCTAAAATATATTTTCGTCGATAATCAAAAGAATATGTCTCCTGATTTCCCTCATCAAATGCATTCATAATCATATTTCTGCATTCTTTATCGACATTTAAACAAAGTCCCACTCTAGGAACAGACTTTAATTGCCCTCCATATTGTTCGACAATACGTCTTACTTCAAGGACACTATGCTTAACTGTACTCTCAGAAACACCTATAATACCCGCTATATTTTTTGCAGATATTGGCTGTTCATTATCTAATAATACTTGCAAAATTTTTGTAATGTTAGTTTCAAACATAATATAAGCCTCCCAGCACAAAAACAATTAGCAAATGCTATCAGATAAAAATATATCATAAATTATTGCGTTTTCAAATAAATGTATGCCTTTACAAATGAAATAAAACCTAGTTCAAATTATAATAATTAAAAAGTGCCATAACAGAACTAGTGATTTTCCCACTAATTCATTACAGCACCTTTCTCATATTTCTTGCAATTCTTTTAACTCTATCTAGATAAATTTGTACTCTTAGAATTCATGATTTTAAATGCATCTTCTTGTGTTACCACATTAAAATCATGTTGAATCATAAGCTTTAATACACTCGCACTGATTGCGAAATCGACTATTTTCTGTGGATCAAACCCATTGATCAAGCCATGCACAAATGCGGCACCATAGGCATCTCCTGCTCCTACTGCTTCTAAGCTATGAACTGTATGAATTGAACTTTGATAGAATGTACCAATTCCCATCCATTCTCCATCTTCTACTGTACGAATGTTTCTTAATACACTTGTCATACTCTTTATAAGTATCAATCCGATCAATGCCTGTAGATAAGACTCCATCAAAGGCATGAATTCCTAGTGTTGCTTCAAAATTCCGTTATTTCGATTAGTATAAGTATAATTTTACTATTCAAAAAATTCTTTGATATGCTTTGCATCTAAACCATAATAATCTAATAGATCTTTAGGTTTTCCACTTCTGCCAAACGTATCCTTCATACCTAACATATATTGTCTGCATGCGATTCCTTCTGGTGCAAGCACTTCACTAACTGCACTACCTAAACCACCATACACATTGTGTTCTTCCACAGTTACAATCACATCATGTGTTTTCGCTGTTTCAATGATCAATTCCTTATCAATAGGTTTGATCGTTGGAATATCAATAATTGTTGGTTTATTATCTAATAAATCATACACTTTTAAGCTTTCCTGTACCATTAATCCAGAAGCGATGATAGCTACCTTGCTTCCTTTTTTTAGTACATTTCCTTTGCCAAATTCATACTTGTAGTTTTCATCATATACATCCTCAACTCCAAGTCTTCCTAATCTTACATAACATGGTCCTTCAATAGAATATACGGCCTTGATAATTTCTTCAGTTTGTTTGGCATCACATGGCTGAAATACCTTCATATTTGGTATACTTCTCATTAACGCAATGTCTTCAATACATTGATGACTGGCACCATCTTCTCCTACACTGATTCCGGCATGGGT
>OODU01003552.1_pt1 | contig 11686 bp, 10 predicted proteins | sample 1671171 | NCBI WGS metagenome assembly OODU01 (sample SAMN06348129, study PRJEB24527) | human gut metagenome | biome: human gut; feature: ankylosing spondylitis patient; material: feces | host: Homo sapiens | place: China | collected 2015-10
TCGTATTCAATTTTCCTGTGCCTGTTGATGGTGAGGAAGTGAAAGAACTTCCCTTGGAAACTGAAACAACTGTCGAGTGTGTGGTGAAACTGACAGCACTATTATAATGTCTTTGTCGTTTTATCACCTTTCTTAATGGAGATTTTATTAATATGTCTTCTCTTCCTAAATATTATGGGTTTTACACACCCTTTTTGACGGCATTGCAAGATCAAAAAGTACATACCTCAAAGGAAATTCAAGCCGATATTGCACAGATGCTCAATTTATCAGACGAACAGCTTTCCGAAGTTCTCCCGAGCGGAACACAAAGTGTTTTCTGCAACCGTATTGGCTGGGCAAAGACCTACTTGAAAAAGGCCGGTCTTATCGAATCTTCCAAAAAGGGTTGCTACTCCATTTCAGCAGAGGGGCTTTCTCTCCTGCATAGTGGTGTTACCATCACCGACACACTGTTGGCACAGCGCTATCCTTCTTTTGCCGCTTTTAAGTATGGCGAAAGAAAGAAATCCTCCCCAGAAATCACTTCTGCTGAAACTTCTATCCATGCCGAGGAAACCCCTCCCGAAACGTTGGATCGCGTTTATCGCGACATCAATAATAAACTTGCCGATGATCTGCTTTCTGAAATCATGAACCAATCCCCTGCTTTTTTTGAACATTTAGTCGTCGATTTGATGCAGGCAATGAATTATGGCGAGGGCACGGTAACACAACTCAGCGGTGACGGTGGTATCGACGGTATTATTCACGAAGATCGACTTGGCTTTTCACAAATTTACATCCAGGCCAAACGGCATGACCCATCCTCTTCCATCCACACCCCTGAAGTGCAAAAATTTGTTGGCGCGATGATGGGACCACCTCGCGTTGAAAAAGGTCTTTTTATTACGACAGCCAAGTTCTCGCAAGGTGCAATCCGTTATGCTAATGCGCAGCATATTATCCTTGTAGACGGCAAAAAGCTCACTTCTTTGATGATTGAATACAGCTTAGGTGTTTCCGTTCAAAAGGTCTACAAGCTCAAGCGCATTGACAGCGACTATTTTGCGGAAGAGATTTAATGCGCTTTTCCCTTTTGTTCAAACTCTATTCCCCGCTTGTTCACGATTTGCCCATATTTGTGTGCCATAATAGTACGGTGAAAACAATGCGGCTTTGCCGCGAAAAGGTGGTTTTACATGAAAGGCTGGTTTCAGCGGTTTATGGCGGGCCGATATGGGTTCGACCAGTTCGGCGGTTTCCTGTGTATTTCGTCGCTTATCCTTATTGTCATCGGTGCGTGGGTGTCGCCGGTGCTGTACTGGCTGGGGCTGGCGGCCATCGTCTACAGCTATTTCCGCATTTTGAGCCGCAACACCCGCAAGCGTTACAGTGAAAACCTCAAATATCTCTCCTACCAGAACCGCGTTACCACGTGGTTTGGCAAGCAGCAGGTGCGGTTCAAGCAGCGCAAGGACTATCACTATTACCGCTGCCCCCAGTGCGGCCAGCAGCTGCGCGTGCCCCGTGGGCGCGGCAAGATCAGCATCACCTGCCCGAAGTGCGGCCATCAGTTCATCAAAAAGAGTTGACGCGCGATGTTCGGATATGTTACGCTTTACCGTAAGGGCCTGGCAGACGCCGAGATGGACCGCTACCAGGCTTACTACTGCGGGCTGTGCCGGACGCTGGGCCGCCGCTACGGACGCACCGGACAGTTGGCATTAAGCTATGACATGGCGTTTGTCGCCATTCTGCTGACAGCACTGTATGACACGCCCACAGCCTTTTCCGAGGGCCGCTGCGTGCCCCACCCACTGAATAAGCGCCCTCGCGCGGACAACGAGCTGCTGGACTACGCCGCCGACATGACCGCCGCGCTGGCGTACTACAACTTTCTCGATGACTGGCAGGACGATCACCGCCGCGCCAGTCTGGCGCAGGCGCAAAAGCTGGAGCCAAGCCTGCCCGCCCTGCGGGAGCGCTGGCCGCGCCAGCTGCAGACCATGGCCGCACAGCTGGACAGGCTGAACGCGCTGGAAAACGCCGGCAGCCACGATTTGGACGCGCTGTGCAACGCCTTTGGCGCACTGCTGGGTGAGGTGTTCGCCTGCCGCGACGACATCTGGGCCCCGGCGCTGCGCGGCATGGGCAATGGGCTGGGGGCGTTCATCTACCTGATGGACGCCTACGACGATCTGGAAAAGGACAGCCGCCGCGGGCAGTTCAACGCCCTGCAGCAGCTGGCGGACGAGCTGCCGCCCGCCGCCTATGAGCAGCGCTGCCACGAGCTTTTGACCCAGCAGATGGGCCGCTGCGCACAGCAGTTTGAGATGCTGCCGATTTTAAAGGACACCCCGGAGGGGAAGCTATTGTACAACACGATCTATTCCGGCGTGTGGAGCAAATACGCGCTGGTACGCAAGCACAGGGAGGCAAAGCGCCATGACTGATCCATACAGTGTATTGGGCATCACCCCCAGTGCCGACGACGAAACGATTAAAAAAGCCTACCGCAAAAAATGCAAGGAGTACCACCCCGACCTGCACCCCGATGACCCGTCGGCGGAGGAGCACTTTAAAGAGGTACAGGCTGCTTACAGCGAGATCATGCGCATCAAGCAGGGCGGCGGGGCGTCTTACAGTGCCGGCGGGCAGCGCTATGGCAGCAGCCAGAGCGGCTACAGCCAACAGTATCAGGACCCGTTCAGCGGGGCCGGGTTTGGCTTTGGACCGTTCGGGTTTGGGTATTACAGCACAAGCGGCTCGTCCGGGCGGCAGAGCTACGGCAGCGCTGCCGGTGACCCAGAGCTGCGTGCCGCGGCAAACTACATCCGCAGCGGCTTCTATGAGGAGGCCATGAACACGCTGAACGGCATCCCCACTGCCAACCGCACGGCCCAGTGGCACTACTACGCCGCGCTGGCCAATCAGGGGCTTGGCAACAACATCCGCGCGCAGGAGGAGGCCCGGACGGCGGTCTCGATGGAGCCGAACAACTACGCTTATCAAAACCTGCTGGATCAGCTGCAAAGCCCGGGCCGCAGCTACACAAGCTACCAGCAGCCCTACGCCCAGCCCAGCGGCAGCCCGGGGTCTTTCTGTCTGTCGTTCTGGATGTATTTATTGGTGTGCAATATTTTGAGCTGGTGCTGCTGCGGCGGCAGAGGCGGATTCTTTATCTGCTGATTGAAATAGGTAATGACAAAAGCGCTGTGGCCGGGAAGGTCACAGCGCTTTTGTTGTTGCGTTGTAGGGGCCGCATATATGCGGCCCGGAGGTGTACGGTAAGCAGGCACTTTTACAGCATCCTGTCCAAAAGCGGCATTAAAATTTCTATGTTTTGACAAAACTGCGGGTAGAAGTCGTCGCCGAGCTCGTAGTCGTAGTAGAGGGCACGCTCCATACGCCTGACAGCGGCGGAGAAGCGGGGGTTATCCGTGCCGCCCGCGGCCTGTAACCGGTGGGAAAGCTGCGTGCAGACGATGGCCCAGCGGGCATCCACCCCCGCGCGGTCCAGCACGGCGGAATCCTGCAGATAGTCCTGCAGCGTCCGTGCCTCCCCTGCCCGTGCACCGCAAAGCGGCGTCTGGACGTAATATTCCGTCTGCGCTGTCACCGTATCGATGCACTGCCCCAGCGGGTAGAGCGCACAGGCCAGCGGGCGCGCGGCGTGGATGGTGCAGGCGCTGCCCTCAAAAAAGCGGCAGTTGCCGGTTTTGGGGTCCGGCGTCAGGCGCAGGGCGGGCAGGCAGCTTTCAGGCGCAAGGTAGCTTTTGCAGAACGCCGCCGCCACGATACGGGGCGGCAAGCTAAGCCGCCGCGCAATGCGGTAGAGGTCATACCCCGACAGCACCAGGTCGCGCCTCTGGCGGCAGCAGTCTCCGCAGCCCGCACAGGCAAAGTCAAAGCGGTCCCCTGCCGCCAGCCGCGGGCAGTCGTCCCAGTGTTCGCCGCAGCGGCCCGGCTCAACGGCTGGCATCACAGCTGCACCTCACCGGCGTAGGGCTGGCCGTTGGCATAGGCGTCCAGCGCCTCAAACGGGCTCTGCACCATGCTGGCGACATTGACGTCGGTGTAAAACGCCGTGTGCGGGCTGACGATGACATTGGGATAGCTGCGCAGCAGGTTCAGCTCGCGGTTCGGGATGGCCTGCCCCATGCGGTTGTAATAGTAAATACCGGTCTCATCCTCAATGACGTCGAGGCCCGCGCCGCCGATCTTGCCGCTTTCCAGCCCGGCGATCAGCGCGTCAGGGTCAATGAGCGTGCCCCGCGCCGTGTTGACGAGCAGCACGCCGTCTTTCATTTTTGCAAGGGCGCCGGCGTTGATGAGGTGGTGGTTCTCCGCCGTGGCGTTCGTGTGCAGCGTGATAATGTCACTTTGCGCGTAAAGCTCGTCCAGCGTGACGTAGTCGGCGTACTGCCTGACCGCGTCGTTCGGGTAGAGGTCGTAGGCCAAAATCTTGCAGCCGAAGCCGCTCAGGTGGCGGATGACCGTCTGGCCGATCTTGCCCGTACCGATGACACCCACCGTGCAGCCGGAAATATCGCGGCCCATCTTGCCGGGCAGCGAGTAGTCCTGCACGTTGGCGCGCAGCATGATTTCGTTCATGCGGCGGGTACACATCAGCATGAGCATGATCGTATAGTTGGCCACGCCGTCCGGCGGGTAATGGCTGTGGCTGATGCGCAGACCCAGCTTTTTGGCGGTGTCCAGCGGGATATGATCATAACCGATGCTGCGGCAGGGCAGATATTTGACGCCCATTTCAGCCCATGTCTGCAAATATTCAGGGCGTATCTCGCAGGGGTTCGTGCTGACGGCGTCGCAGCCCTCGGCCAGATGCAGGTTATCCGGGCGCGGCACGTCGGGCGTGCCGGTGTAGTCGATGCCGTAGCGGGCTTTGTAGGGCTCGCAGTATTGCTGCTCATCAAAGGGGCGCAGCGCGTAAAACATGATTTTCATGCTTTGTCATCTCCTGTTACAGGTGAAAATCAAAGGTTTCGGCCAGCCAGTCCGTGCAGAGGGCCACCCAGGCGCTGTTGTGCTTGTTGGGGGTGTTGACCTCCCGCGTGCAGGTGCTTGTGCCGTGGCCGTCGTGGGCGAAAAGATGCAGCTCCAGCGGGATCTTATGGGCTGTCAGCGCACCGGCAAGCATCAAAGAGTTCTGCACGGGGACGGACGGGTCCTCCACCGTATGCCAGACGAAGAAGGGCGGCAGACCGTCGCGGACCTGGTTTTCCAGGCTCATTGTGGCGCGCAGGTCGGCGTCATCGCCGCAGAGGTTGACAATGGAGCCGTCGTGGCGGTATTCCCCCGCCGTGATGACCGGATAGCCCAGCACAACGGCATCGGGGCGAGCCTCGGTGCCGTGGATGCCAAGGGCGGTCTGCACAGGCTCGGCGTCCCACAGGATGGCCGTGGACGCCGCCAGATGGCCGCCCGCCGAGAAGCCGCAGATGGCGATTTTCGCCGGGTCGGTGCCGAACTGCTCTGCATTGCGGCGGATATGCAGGATCGCCCCGGCAGCGTCGATCAGCGGCTGCCAACGCAGCGCGGGCACGGTCTCGTCACTTCGGCAGGTGTAATAGAGGGTAAAGACGTTGTAGCCAGCCTGCAGAAACTGCATGGCAACGGGGTCGGCCTCGCGTCTGCTGCACCAGGCGTAGCCGCCGCCCGGCAGGATGAGAATGGCCGGACGGGTGTTGAAGGCAGGCATCTCGACGGTCCTATCGCGCAGATACCCGATGAGTTGTGCGCCGCCGGGGAGAGTGTGGGTGTATATTTGCATGATGGATTCTTCTTTCTATGGTATTTCTATGGTAAGGGATCGTTTTTTGTCGGCAGGGCGTAGGGGCCGCCTATATGCGGCCCGCAGCTGTACGCAGGCAGACATTCACAGGCAAGCCCGCGGGCCGGGCATGCCCGGTCCCTGCCGCGCTGTTTAACAGAATACCTTATACATTGTTAGCATACCGCAAATTCCCACGTTTGAAAAGCCCTGAATTTAAATTTTTTGTTAAAATGCTGCGCAAGGGTTGCACTTTATTAAAAAGAGTGCTAAACTAACTTTAGCAGTTGAAATAAACGAGTGCTAATTTCATTTGTATAAAGTGAGGTTTTCTACCATGGCTATGCGTCAGTTTAAGGCCGAGAGCAAAAAGCTGCTTGACCTGATGATCAATTCTATCTATACAAACCGCGAGATCTTCCTGCGTGAGCTGATCTCCAACGCATCGGACGCCTGCGACAAGCGCTACTTCAAGAGCCTGACCGACACGTCCGTCGGCATCACGAAGGACGACCTGAAAATCCACATCCAGCCCGACAAGGACAGCCGCACGCTGACCATCACCGATAACGGCATCGGCATGACGAAGGAGGAGCTGGAGAAGAACCTCGGCACGATTGCCAGGTCCGGCTCCCTTGACTTCAAGACCGAGAACCAGAGTGATAACATCGACATCATCGGTCAGTTCGGCGTCGGCTTCTATTCCGCGTTCATGGTGGCCAAAAAAGTCACCGTCATCTCCCGCGCGCAGGGCGCTGACACGGCCTGGAAGTGGGAGTCCACCGGCGTCGAGGGCTACACCCTGACCGAGGCTGACAAGGAGGACGTCGGCACCGAGATCATTCTGGTGCTGAAGGACGACACCGATACCGACAAGTACAGCGAGTACCTCGAGGATTACGAGCTTGCAAACCTCGTCAAGAAGTACAGCGACTACATCCGCTTTCCCATCACGATGTACCGCGAGAAATCCCGCCAGAAGCCGAAGCCGGAGGACGCGGGCGACGACTACAAGCCCGAGTACGAGACCTACACCGAGCTGGAAACGCTGAACAGCATGGTGCCCATCTGGAAGCGCCCGAAGAACGAGGTCAAGGACGAGGACTACAACGAGTTCTACAAGAACAAGTTCATGGACTACACCGACCCGCTGCGCGTCATCACCAGCCGCACCGAGGGTACGGCGACCTACACCGCGCTGCTGTTCATCCCCGGCTCGACCCCGTACGACTACTACACCAAGGAGTACGAGAAGGGTCTGGCGCTGTATGCCTCCGGCGTTATGATCATGGAGAAGTGTGCCGACCTGCTGCCGGATTATTTCAGCTTTGTGAAGGGCGTTGTGGACAGCGAGGATCTGAGTCTGAACATCAGCCGTGAGACGCTGCAGAAGGACAACCAGCTCAAGCTGATGCGCAATTCTCTGGAAAAGAAGATCAAGAACGAACTGCACGCGATGCTCGTCAATGACCGCGAGAAGTATGAGACCTTCTGGAAGAACTTTGGCCGCCAGATCAAGTTCGGCATCTACGGCGACTACGGCATGCACAAGGATCTGCTGGGCGACCTGCTGATGTTCTACTCCGCCAAGGAGAAAAAGCTCGTCACGCTGGACGAGTACGTCGAGAAGATGCCCGAGGAGCAGAAGTGCATCTACTTTGCCGCCGGTGACGACACGGACCGTCTGGGCAAGCTGCCCAACGCCCAGCTGGTGTTGAGCAAGGGCTATGACCTGCTGCTCTGCACCGAGGATGTGGATGAGTTCTGCCTGCAGATGATGCGCGACTACAAGGAGAAGGAGTTTAAGAACATCAACTCCGGTGACCTGGGTCTGGAGACCGAGGACGAGAAGAAGGCCGCCGAGGCTGCCGAGACCGAGAACAAGGACCTGTTTGAGGAAATCAAGAAGGACCTGAACGGCAAAGTCAAGGAGGTCAAGGTCAATCCGACCCTGCAGGAGCACCCCGTCACCCTGTCTGCCGAGGGCGGTATCTCGATGGAGATGGAGAAGGTACTGCGCCGCATGCCCAACGCAGAGGGCGTCGAGAGCACGAAGGTGCTGGAGCTGAACCCGAACCACACGGTCTTTGCCGCCCTGAAGGCTGCCCACGCCGCGGGCGACACCGACAAGGTCGCCAAGTACGCCGAGCTGCTCTATGACCAAGCCCTGCTGATCGCCGGTCTGCCCATTGAGGACCCCGTTGCCTATGCACAGCTGGTGTGTGGGCTGATGCAGTAAAATCAGAATAACAGCCGCCCGCCCAGGTACGATGCCTGAGCGGGCGGCTGCTTTTTTGATGGGGTTGCAGGGGCAGGCATTGTTCGACCACGGCAGCACGGACTTTCCGAGTCGATGCAGGCACCGTCCCTATGTGTAGGGGCGGATTCCATATCCGCCCGGGAAAGCTTCCGCCACCTCAAACGGGCACGGACTCATATAGAATGCGCCCCTGCGGAGTTATGCCGCAGGAGCGCAATTTTCGTTTTTTACACAAACGGATTATAAAACCGTCCAAACCTGATCGTCACGGTCAAGCTGATGAGCAGCAGCACGACGCCGACTGCCAGCGCGATAAAATCGCGGCGGGCAAAGGGGCGGCGGGTGTACCAGGTGCGCTTGTCATGCTTGCCGAAGCCGCGCAGCTCCATGGCGTTGGAGATCGTGTCGATGCGGTTCAAGCTCGTCAGAATCAGCGGCAGCAGGATGCTGACCGAATTCTTCAGGCGCTTGAAGAACGGCTCGCTGCGGCCCAGCTCGACGCCGCGGGCCTGCTGTGCCTGGCTGATGCTGTGGTAATCGCGCTGAATATCCGGAATGTACCGCAGCGCAATGGCGACGGAATAGCCGACCTTGTATGAGATGCCGATGCTGTTCAGGCTGGCGGCGAACTCACTGGGGTTCGTGGCCGAGATGAACAGAATGGCCACCGGCAGCGCGACAAAATATTTCAGCGAGATGTTGAACATGTAAAACAGCTGCTCGGCGGTCAGGTCGTACCGCCAGAACAGGTGACAAAGCACCGTGCGGGTGCCGTAGAGCGCCGTGCCCTGGTTCGGGTCGAACAGGAAGATGAACAGGTCGTTCAGTGCGAGGAACACCAGCATAAAGACCAGCATGAAACGAACCTCGCGCAGCTTGATGTGGCTGAGCCTGAACACCGCAAAGCTGACGGCCATCAGCCCCAGCAGCACCCAGGTGTTGTAGGTGATCATGCTGGCGAAGGTAAACAGCAGAAAGAACGCCAGCTTTGTCGTGCCGGTCAGGTCGTGTACCACGCTTTTGCGCGGCATATAGTTCAAAACGGTATTAGCAGCCATCGGCGCGCACCTCCCTGTCTGCCGCGATAAAGCGCTCCACAAATTTCTCGGCGGGCGTGATGCCGCAGCGGTTGGCCAGCGTGTAAAGGCTCGTCTCCTTCAAGGCCGCCTGCTCGATCAGCGCCGGGTCACAGAGGATGGCCGCCGCGCTGCGGTCCGCAATGAGCCGCCCGTCGCAAAAGGCCAGCGCCCGCGGCGTATATTCCAGCATCAGGTGCATGTCGTGGGTGATCATGACCACGGTCACACCCTTTGCGTTCAGCCCGCGCAGGAACTCCATAATATCGGTGTAATGTCGGAAATCCTGGCCCGCCGTCGGCTCGTCCAGAATGATAAGCTCGGGGTTCTGCACCAGCACGCTGGCGATGGTCACACGCTTTTTCTGGCCGAAGCTCAGCGCCGAGATGGGCCAGTTGCGGAACGGGTACAAGCCGCAGACCTTCAGCGTGTCCTCGACCCTGGCGCGAATCTCAGCATCGGTCAGGCCGCTGCCCTGCAGGCCCAGCGCGACCTCGTCAAAGATCATCGTCTTGGAGATCATCTGGTTCGGATTCTGCATGACATAGCCGATATGCCTGGCGCGGCGGCGGATGTTTTCGTCTTTCAGGTCTTTTCCGTCAAAGAAAATTTCACCGCTGTCGGGCGTCTCAAAGCCGCAGATCAGCTTGGAGAGCGTTGACTTGCCAGCGCCATTGCGGCCCACGATGCTGACCATCTCCCCTTTTCCAATCGTGAAGCTCACGTCGGACAGGGTGTGCCGGTCCTTGCTGTAGCCGAAGGACAGGCCCTTGACCTCCAGCAGCGGGGTCGGGGCAGGCTTGGCCGCGGGCAGCGGCTCGGCGCGGAACCAGGCGCGCAGTTTCTCGGTATCGGCGTCATCCAGCACGACGGAGTCAACGTGGGCGGGGTGCTTGGCGGGCGTGATGTCAATGCCCGCATACCGCATGGCCGTGACGTAAAGCGGCTCGCGGATGCCGTTTTCTGCCAGCAGTGCGCCGGACAGCAGCTCGTCGGGGCGCAGGTCGGCCAGGATGCGGCCCTCGTTGACCAGCACAATGCGATCCACGCTGCGCCAGAGCACGTCCTCAAGGCGGTGCTCAATGATGAGGACCGTCGTGTCGGTCTTTTGCTGAATCGCGTCGATCAGCTCAATGGCCTGCTTGCCCGTGGCCGGGTCAAGGTTTGCCAGCGGCTCATCGAACAGTAAAATTTTCACCTCGTCGACCATGACACCCGCGAGGCTGACGCGCTGCTTCTGACCGCCGGAAAGCTCGTGCGGAGCGTAGTCGAGGTGGTTCTCGATGCCGACCAGCCCGGCGGCGCGGCGGGTGATCTCGTGCATTTCGTCCTGCGGGGTGCAGCTGTTTTCCAGCGCAAAGGCGATGTCCTCCCCCACCGTCAGGCCGATGAACTGGCCGTCCGGGTCCTGCAGCACCGTGCCGACGTGGCCCGCCAGCTCAAAAATACTGCTGTGGGGCGCGTCCACGCCGTCCACAGTCAGCGTGCCCGTGCACTTGCCGGGGTAGGAGAACGGGTTCAGGCCGTTGATGCAGGCCGCCAGCGTGGACTTGCCGCTGCCGGACGGCCCGGCGATCAGCACGCGCTCCCCGGGGTAGATGTCCAGATTGATGTCATGCAGCGTGGGCTGCTTCTGGGCGCGATATTGGAAGGAAAAATTTTTGAAGGATATGATCGGGGTTCTCGTTTCAGCCATACGGCACCTCGCAGGGGAAATTGTGGTGGAACAGCAAAATGCCTTCCCGCGTTTGTGGGAAGGCATACGGGTTTACAGCGGATTACTCTTTGTCCAGAGAGCCCTTCTTGGCGATGGTCTTGGTGTAGGCCAGAATCAGCAGGCCGCCGACGACAACAGCCGTGATGATGTTGGACACAGCGGCAAACGCACCCTGTGCAAAGACCTTATTGGCGGGCTCGGCGTAGATCAGGATGTCCAGCACAGGCGCAACGACGATCCAGGCAATGGCATGGGCCACGACATTGGCGATGGCGAAGGTGGCAACCTTACGCTTGTTGAAGTCGCCCTCCTGCACATTCAGCTTCTTGGCAAACAGGCCGACGACCACGCCGGTGAAGGCGGAGGCGATGACCCAGCTCCACCACGGGATGCCGCCCCAGGACAGGTCGATGAGGGCATGGCCGATGAAGCCGATCAGGGCGCCGGCCACAGGGCCGTACATGGCGGCCAGCAGACCGAGCACCGCGTACTGCAGGCTGATGTTGGTGTTGGGCACCGGGCTGGGGATAGCGACAAAGCGCCCCAGAACAAAGAACAGGGCTGCGCCGATGCCGACGGCAACGAAGGTTTTGCTATTCGAGTTTTTCATGATTCCGCACTCCTTTTTATACTATACCGCAAATCGTTCTCCCGCTTTCGCAAAAGAACAGTTTAAGTATACTGTTATAAAAGTGCCGCTGTCAATGGGCAAAAGTCGAGGTATGCACTATTTTGGTGAGATTTCGGCACAAAAAAACCACCCCGAAGGGTGGTTAAAAGTGGAGCGGCCGACGAGGCTCGAACTCGCTACCTCCACCTTGGCAAGGTGGCGCTCTACCAGATGAGCTACGGCCGCA
>OODU01003559.1_pt1 | contig 11657 bp, 14 predicted proteins | sample 1671171 | NCBI WGS metagenome assembly OODU01 (sample SAMN06348129, study PRJEB24527) | human gut metagenome | biome: human gut; feature: ankylosing spondylitis patient; material: feces | host: Homo sapiens | place: China | collected 2015-10
AAAATGCTACGCATTTCGTCGGTGTGGCGTATCCGCCAAATAAAATTTCAAAAACAGTTTTAAAAATGCAAGCATTTATGCCTGTTTTTGAAATTTTGCTTGGCTCTGAACAGTTACCCATTTTCTCTATATTCACTTGGAAGAATTCCGTATTTTTTCCGAAATGCCCTTGCCATCGCCTTGCTTCCGGAGAAGCCGCTGCGAAGTGCTGTCTCAGTGATATTATATTTTCCGCCCTTCAGGTCTTTCATTGCATATTCCAGACGGATATTCTGCAGATAGCTCTTATATGTGATTCCCGCATACTTCTGAAACATCCTCGACAAGTACGTTGGTGAGTAGCCAAAAATTCTTGCCACTTCTTCCAAACTGAGCTCCTGTGCATAATTCTCTTTCATATAAGATGTGATTGCTGAAAGCTTGTTCAGATTCTTATTCTTCCTTACAAAAGCATCCTCAACTTCCGTCAGACGGTATTCTTTCACAAGGAGATATAAAAGATGATAAAAAATACTGTTCATCTTCATGTCATATCCACACTGCTTTTCGCAATACGTCTGATACAGTTCTTCCAACAATTCCATAAAGCGCGCGTCCTTACGTCCCGGTTCATGCGTAAACCAGATAAATTGCTCTCCTGTATAATATTTTTCAAAAACTTTCAACGGAATCTGAAGAACGATCGTCTCGTTTGGCAACGGAGAATCTACTTCATGAACCTCATTCGAATTCACAATCATAAATTCTCCCGCTGTCAGATGCCAGGTCTTCTCATCGATCTTAAATTCCAGTTCTCCGTCGCACACTGCAAAAATCTCAATCGATCTGTGCCAATGTTTTTCTCTATGGTAATGTCCTTCTCTGCCTTCAAATAAAAATAGTTTAAAAGGAAATCCAACTTCCGGAACGATCAATTCATGCGCAAACTGCATCTCTTTTATTCACCACACTTTAGGCTTTCGTCCACTTATGTACCGTATCTGTTCCCGGACTACATAATTCCACTGTAGATCCATCATCTGACAGTGTATAGACATATTCCAGTGTTCCACCGGAGATAACCAGATTCAGCCTCAATGTACCGTCTGTATTCTCTGCTACACAATATGTTCCCTTTGTTTCACCGGAGGAACTCTTGATCACAAGCTTTCCATCCTTCTTTAATTTATATTCATTTCCGCTGTTGTCTGTCCACTTTCCGATCAGCCCCTTCGCACGGTCATCCGTCAGATCCAGAAGTTCTGTATCCGCCTGGAGTAATTTTATATCCTTACCACCATCCAGGGACTCCAGCACTACGCCATAGCCTGTATCATCTGTCGTAACCGCATACAGTTTACCTTCTTCTTCGCCGTCCATTGTGATCTTGATTGTAATGTTGTTATCCTCATCAAATCCACACTCAAATGTCAGTCCGGCGTCATCCTTAGTTCCTGTTCCATCTTCTTTCAGATCATACACAGTATCTGTTCCAATCACCTTCCACTGCTTTGCCATAACTCTCTTAACAGAATCACTTGGAAGAACCGCGTTGTCTCCCATCTGTTCTTTCATCGTACTGCTTGCTTTGTCCACCTCTTCTGTCGTAGATGCAGCCGGTTCTGTTTTCTTCGTATCGCCGCATCCTGTCATACACAATGTGCTTGCCAGAAGTAATGCTACTACTAATCTTTTCATATTCTCTCTCCAGTCTTGTTACTGTTCACACGATGTGCGACCAGTAACCCAGTCTTTTCTGTCTGATCAGAAAGATAGCATTCCGATCAGGACTTACAGTCTTTAGAGTATCACAAAAGCACTGTAAATTCCAGTAAAGTTAATACAATTTCACGGTTATTTCATTTTTAGACACACTCGTTTTCGTTTGTTTTCAACAAACTTTAATGCTTTTGCACTGTTTCACTTTACCTCGACAGCTTGTTTATTTTCTTAACATATGATACACTATTCACAATGTAAAATTATAGGTAACTTGGGAGGAAATAGGTTATGATTATCTCTACAAGAGGGCGTTATGCTCTCCGAGTCATGATTGATCTGTCTCAGCAGGATCCGGACTCTTACACACCGCTGAAAGAGATCGCAGCACGTCAGGAGATTTCTGAAAAGTATTTGGAAAATATTTTAAAATCTCTTGTCACACAAGGATTTATCCTTGGACTTCGCGGAAAGGGCGGCGGCTACCGCCTGACAAAATCTCCGGAAGAATACACTCTCGCTTCCATTCTTCATGCGACAGAAGGAAGTCTTGCGGCAGTAGCATGTCTGGAGGATCATGCACCGGAATGCGCACGTGCTGGTCAGTGTCCGACACGTCCGATCTGGGAAAAGCTGAATAATCTTATTGAAGATTATCTTGGAAGCATTACACTTGCTGACTTTCACAAAACGATCATTCCATGCAAGATTGAGAAGTAGCATTATTTCAGAGGGGAACGAAATAACAGCTGTTTCAAACAATGAAAGTTCAGATCTACTTAGAAAAAGATGGCTAAGCATTGAGGGCGTTGCTTATCCATCTTTTTCTGTTTTCTTTTTATTTATTTTTCACTGCTTTTTCAATCCGATCCAACGCTTCCACAAGCGTCGCTCTCTGGCAAGCCACGTTGATCCGCTCAAAACCACTTCCAGGATCTCCGAAGATCGCTCCTCCATCCAGCCAAACCTCTGCCTTATCTTCTATCAGTTCTTTTAGTTCCTTATCTGAAAGCCCTAATGCCCGGAAATCCATCCAGACGAGATAGGTTCCTTCTGTCTTTGTCACCTTGATCTGTGGTAAATGTTCTGCCATCCATGTATGAAGGAAATCAATATTCGACTTCACATACTGTTTCATCGCCTGATACCATTCTTCTCCCTTTGTATATGCTGCGATCAATGCAAAGATTCCGGGTGCACCAACCTGACTATACCCGGCTGCAGTTACCTGATGCTGAAATTCCTTGCGAAGGCTTTCATTTGGAATGATAATATTGGAAATCTGAAGTCCAGCAAGATTGAATGTCTTCCCCGGGGAAGTACATGTCACTGTAATGTCTTTATACTCGTCCTTAAGATCTACAAGTACCTGATGCTTCCCTTCAAATACGAAGTCTGCATGAATCTCATCACTTACAATGATCACCTGATGCTTTAGGCAAATGTCTCCCAGACGCTCCACTTCTTCCCTTGTCCATACCCGGCTGACCGGGTTGTGTGGGCTGCAGAATAAGAATAATTTTACACCCTTTTCCACGATCTGGCGTTCAAAATCTTCGAAATCAATCGCATAAGATCCATCTTCCTTACGGATAAGGATATTGGCGGCCACTTTACGGTCATTGCTTTCAATCACTTCCCGGAATGGATAATAGACCGGATCCTGGATCAGAATATAATCCCCAGGTTCTGTATAAGCCTTCACCGCCATTGCCAGTGCAAAGACAATTCCCGGAGTCTTTGTGATCCACTCCTTGTCGATCTTCCATCCGTGACGGCGTTCCATCCAGGAGCTGACCGCATCGTAATACTCCTGATCCGACTCTGTATATCCATAAATTCCATGCTCTGCCTGACGGATCAATGCTTCCTGGACGAAAGATGACGTCTTAAAATCCATATCAGCGACCCACAACGGAAGAATATCTTTTTTTCTCCCTCTTTCTTCTGCAAAATCATACTTCAGACTGTGGGTTCCTCTTCTCTCTACAGGATGGTCAAAATTCAAATTCTTCTCACTCATTTTTACTCCTTTTATTGAAATGCCTGTTCCAGATCTTTGATCAGATCTTCAGCATTTTCAATTCCAACAGACATTCTAAGGAAATCTTCTGTGATTCCAAGACGTTCTCTTATCTCCACCGGCACATCACCGTGTGTCTGAAGCATCGGATATGTGATCAGCGATTCTACACCGCCAAGACTCTCCGCATAAGAGATCAATTTCACACTTTCAAGAATCTTCCTTGTACGTTCCACCGTATCTACACGGAAAGAAAGCATACTTCCTGCTCCTGTCGCCTGCTTCCGGTTCACCTCGTAACCCGGATGATCTTCCAGACCCGGATAATAAACTTCTGTCACTTCCGGTCTGTTTTTCAGCCAAAGTGCAATCTTCTTCGCATTCTCCTGCTGGCGCTCCAGACGCACTGATAAAGTTTTGATTCCGCGAAGCACAAGGAAACTGTCAAACGGAGACAGACTACAGCCAACTGTCTTATATGTATAACGCAATTTTTCCGACAGCTCTTTCCCTTTGACACAAACAAATCCTGCGAGAACATCATTGTGTCCTCCAAGAAATTTCGTTCCGCTATGTACTACAATATCAGCACCCAACTGTAGCGGTTTCTGGAAATAAGGAGAAAGGAATGTATTATCCGCAAGAATCAGTAACCCGAATTCGTCTGCGAGTTTTCTCATCTCTGCAAAATCTGTAATCCTCATCGTTGGATTGCTTGGTGTCTCAATATAAAGTGCCTTTGTCTCTTTTCTGATATTCTTTCTTACAAGATCAATATCTGAAGTATCTACATAAGAAAACTTTAATCCTCGCTTTTCGCCAATGCTTTCAAACATTCGCACAGTTCCGCCGTACAGATCTTCTGTACATAAAATATGACTGCCTTCTCCGAAAAGCTCCAGACAGATTCCAATTGCCGCCATTCCTGTCGAGCATGCAATACTGTCATCCGCTCCTTCTAAAGAGGACATTACGCTTTCTAATTCATACCGTGTCGGATTGCTCTCACGAGAATAATCATATCCTGTACTTTTCCCGATTCCCGGGTGTGCGAAGGTTGCTGTCTGAAAAATGGGAACGGAGACTGCTCCATATGGATGTCCCTCTACAAATCCTCCGTCCCCGTGAATACATCGTGTTTCAAATTGATAATTTTCTGCCATGCTGTCTGTCTCTGCTCCTTACGTTCCACTCTATTAAATATAGTACATTCCCTCAACAGAATCCTGATACCCTTCGTATGCATCCACAAGATCCTTAAGCGTCACATCTTCCAGAATCTCCTGAACACAATCATTGATTCGGTCAATGATCAGATGCTGAATTGCTTCCTGATCTCCACGTCCCACGCTATTTCGATCAACTTCATCTTCCAGGTCATACGTTCCTTCCAGTGCCTCTACAATCTGTGCAACCGTGATTTCTTTCGGATCTCTCTCAAGAAAATATCCTCCCTGGGAACCTTTCATGCTTTTTACGATATGACCCTTGCGAAGGGCTGAAAATACATGTTCAAGGTACTGAGCGGAAATGTCATTTCTCTGTGCGATACTTCCTAATGAAACCAGCTCTGTCCGTGAATTCACCGCCAGATCAATAAGAGCACGCAGTCCATATCTGCTTTTCTTTGATAATTTCAAACGATTCTACTCCTTTCTTCTAAACACTATAGGAGCAGCTTTTACTGCTCCTACTTCTTACAGATTTCTCTGTTTTCTCTGATTGCTATTTACTGAATTGCTTTGAATGCCTCATCTAGATCCTGGATGATATCATCAATATTCTCTGTACCGATAGACAGACGGATTGTGTTTGGCTTGATTCCCTGATCAAGAAGCTCTTCCTCTGTGCACTGGCTGTGTGTTGTTGTAGCCGGGTGGATAACAAGTGATTTCACATCCGCTACATTTGCAAGCAGTGAGAACAGTTCCAGGTTATCAATGAAATCCTGAGCTTTCTTAGAATCACCTTTGATCTCAAATGTGAAGATAGAACCACCGCCGTTCGGGAAATATTTCTTATAAAGTTCCTGCTGTTTCGGATCTGGATCTACAGATGGGTGATGTACTCTCTCAACCTGTGGATGATTGTTCAGATACTCAACAACCTTCAGTGCATTTTCCACATGACGCTCTACACGAAGGGAAAGTGTCTCAAGTCCCTGCAGGAAGATAAAGGAACTGATCGGAGAAATTGTTGCTCCCGTATCTCTCAAAAGGATTGCTCTGATCTTTGTAACAAATGCAGCCGGTCCGCAAGCCTTTGTAAAGCTGATGCCGTGATAGCTTGGGTTCGGATCTGTCAGTGACGGGAATTTTCCTGAAGCCTCCCAGTCGAACTTACCGCCCTCGATGATAACTCCACCGATTGTTGTTCCATGTCCACCGATGAACTTTGTAGCAGAGTGAACAACAATGTCAGCACCGTACTCGATTGGTCTTACAAGATAAGGTGTTGCAAATGTATTATCTACAACAAGCGGGATTTTATGCTTATGTGCGATATTTGCGATTGCTTCAATATCAACTACATCTGAGTTCGGATTACCAAGTGTCTCGATGTAAACAGCTTTTGTGTTCTCCTGGATTGCATTCTCAACTTCTTCCAGATTGAAAATGTCAACAAATGTTGTTGTAATTCCATAATTCGGAAGTGTATGCTCAAGAAGGTTGAAAGATCCTCCATAAATATTCTTTGCAGATACGATGTGATCTCCCTGCTGAGCCAAATTCTCAATTGTATATGTGATTGCTGCTGCTCCGGATGCTACTGCAAGTGCTGCTGTGCCTCCTTCAAGTGCTGCGATTCTCTTCTCAAACACATCCTCTGTCGGGTTTGTCAGACGTCCGTAAATATTTCCTGCGTCTTTCAGTCCAAAACGGTCTGCTGCATGCTGGCTGTTGCGGAACACATAAGAAGAAGTCTGGTAGATTGGTACTGCTCTTGCATCTGTCACCGGATCCGGCTGCTCCTGGCCTACGTGAAGCTGTAATGTCTCAAATTTAAATTTTCTGTCTTTTCTCTCTAATTTTGCCATGGGTTTATTCTCCTTGCTATTTTCTTGATATTTGTGCCTACTCTGTAAAGAGTGGTGTAGAGTAGTATCTGTCTCCGCTGTCCGGAAGAAGTGCTACGATTGTCTTGCCCTTGTTCTCCGGTTTCTTTGCATATGCGATCGCTCCGGAAAGTGCTGCTCCTGAAGAAATACCTACCAGGATTCCTTCTGTCTTTGCAAGAAGCTTCGCGGCTGCGAATCCTTCGTCATTGTCTGCTTTGTATATCTCATCATAGATCTTTGTATTAAGGACATCCGGTACGAATCCTGCCCCGATTCCCTGAATCTTGTGCGGTCCGCCCTTTCCTTCTGAAAGTACCGGGGATGCTGCAGGCTCAAGTGCTACAACCTTCACATCCGGTTTCTGGGACTTCAGATATTCACCAACACCTGTCAGTGTTCCCCCTGTACCGACACCGGCGATAAAGATATCAACATTTCCATCTGTGTCTTTCCAGATCTCCGGTCCTGTTGTCTCTCTGTGTGCCTTTGAGTTCGCCGGATTAACGAACTGTCCCGGGATAAAGCTGTTTGGGATTTCCTTTGCAAGCTCTTCAGCTTTTGCAATTGCTCCCTTCATTCCCTTTGTGCCTTCTGTAAGTACGATTTCTGCTCCATATGCTTTGAGGATATTTCTTCGCTCAACACTCATGGTCTCTGGCATGGTAAGAATTGCTCTGTACCCCTTCGCTGCTGCGATTGATGCAAGTCCGATTCCTGTGTTTCCGGAAGTAGGTTCAATGATAACAGAACCTTCTTTTAGGATTCCTTTCTCTTCTGCATCTTCGATCATTGCCTTCGCAACACGATCTTTCACACTTCCTGCCGGATTAAGATACTCAAGCTTTACAAGAATCGTTGCTTCAAGTCCAAGCTCTTTTTCCAGATTCACAGGTTCAACAAGTGGTGTGTTTCCAATCAGTCCAAGTGTGCCTTTATAAATTGCTGCCATAGCCTATATCCTCACTTTCTTTATTAACCTACTTAGTTGGTGCGTTTTTGATGGTTTGTATTATATACTTATAAAACCCATCTGTCAACTATGTTTTTATATTTTTCTTCATTTTTTATTATACAATATCGATCGGAGATGTAAATGATTAAAAAATATTCTCATTTCGGAGTTTATTTTTCCGCCTCAATATCTTCTAATATCATATCCGCTGCCCACTGTCCCATCTCGCGGCCCGGCAGTTCCATGGAAGTCATGGCTGTCTCAATCATTCCTCCGATTGCATGACCGGTAAGGCTGATGACCATGACTTCCTCCGGCACTTTCTTTCCACTCTCCTTCAATACCCGGAGTACTCCGATTCCCTGTTTCAAACCTTTCGCCAGCAGATTTGGGCGATAGCTTAACTGCCCTACCGCCTTAAATATTTTCTTTTTTGTATCCGGATGAACATACGATGTGTTGTTCAATGCTCTTCTGTGAGCATCCTCATAATGATGAGAGCTTTTCAGTTCTTTTAAAAGGTTATCTGAAATATTCTGACGTATGTAGTTGTCTTCGACTGCAAGCTGCAAAACCTGATGCAGTACGGTATGAATATTATCAATCGCGTTTTGTAAATTATGTCTTAATTCATCATCTGTTGCATTGCGTGCCTTATCTCTAAATTTATTATCTGCACTACGCTCTATGGAAGACTGTTTTCTCTCATACTCATTTCTCAGAGAATCTGCAGCTCCTTCATAATCAAAGTTTTTAACCGCACTTGCTAATTTGTCAAATAATCCCCTCTCATCTACCTCCTTGTGCTTAGAGTATATGAAGTTTTGGCTTTATCTTGTAGTTTGCGAATATCCGTAGAAATAGAAAAAGCCCTTTGAGAAAAGGATTTCTCCTCTCTCAAAGGGCAAATTGAAAAACTGGAAATTGTTTGTACAATGTTCAAGATATAACTGTTATTATGTCTTGATTAGAGTACGAACTCATATAAGAGGAACTTCCTCGGTACTCCAATATCAACATATGTGATTTCAGCCTTATCCACATACTTAAATCCAAACGACATATACATTTTCTGTGGAATATCATTTCCCTCTATGCAATCAAGACGAATTGATTTAAGGTTTCTTTCCCTTGCTGTGTCTATTGCGTGTTGAACTAACTGCTTCGAGTATCCACGACCTCCATATTCCGGAAGGACTCGCAAGGCATGAAGAACTACTGTCTCGTTATCATTTGCATCAATAAGCCATTTAACTGCGTGATACGCCTCATCACGATCATGATTCATAATATACGCCGCAACAATTCGACCATCTTCAATACCGATAAACTGATTTCTCTCTTTGATTGCATCTTTGATCATTTCATCTGGAGGGAAACCACCTTTATCTCCCTCCGGCAGAAAATCTTTTCCGCTCAAAACTTTACACATACCGTCATAAAACTGTCGCAATTCTATAAAATTTTTCTCTTCTGCATATCTGATAATCATAGAAATCTATCCCTCCAACTTCAGATTTCTCAGTTTCAAAAACTGAAAGTCATTTTTAAACAAAGCCTACCCACATTCCAACTACTACAAGTAATATACCGAGTATTCTTCCCACAATTCTTGACTTCTGATATCCTAAAAGAGCAACTGTTTCAGACGTAGCAAATGGTAGTACAACAGCAACTATAACCTCTAACTAGAAAACTTGAAGTCATAGCACAGACTTTTTTATCCTTTCATTTCCACGACCACATTTCCAGCATGGTCAACATCGCTCGCCGTGCGGATGGCTTGTTCCAATTCATTCAGTGGGAACTCATGAGTGATGATCCGCTCCAATTCCCACTTACCACTCGCCATGATCTCCTGCACATCCCGCACATCCTCCGACATATAGCCACCGGAGCCGATGATGCTCTGTTGGGCATAGGTCATGTGGAGCAAGTCAATGGTGCGGGGCATGTTGTTGACTGCAACGGAGACAAAGCGGCTCTCGATTTTTCCAAACCGAAGGAAATCATCCAGAATACTCTCCGCACCGGCGGCATCCAGCCAGCAGTCAATGCTGGCAACTGTGCCATTTAGGGAAGGAGCCATGCCGAAATAGCTAACGGCTGATGTTTCAAAATTCTCTGACGCTGTATTGCAAACTGCAAAGCCTAACTGTTCTGCTAAACTTAGACGAAAATCCGCCGATGGTTCCGGCTCGTTTTGTGTCCCCTTTGGCATAACGAGGGTAAGGGTAGACCCGTTCGCCTACTGAAAAATCTGTGACATTCTTTCCAACCTTCACCACACGGGAAACAGTCTCATGACCAAACTCACCGCCGACACTCACCTTGTGACCGGTGTTCGGACCGTGGGTGAAAACCGCAACATCTGTGCCGCAGATACTGGAATAGAGGTTCTGCACTAGCACATCATTGTCTCCGACTTCCGGCAGCGGCAGCTCCCGAATTTCAACTTGTTCTTTTTCTAAATAGATACCAGCTTTCATATTTCCTCCTTGCGGCGTTTTACACACCGCTGAATCACATTTACAACATCCGCAATGGAATCGACGCAGTCGTTTTTGAGCCATTCCGAGATAATTGCCATTAATCCGTGAATATAAAACGACATGAGATACGTTCTGTCTCGTTCCGGTACCCCGTAGCGGTCGAGAATCGGCGTGAACACATGGCGGAGCATCCGTTCATAGCTTTTATCCATTTCCAGCACAGCGGCATTTTCCGTTGCTGTGCGGAACAGCCGCTTGTGCTGCTCAATGTAACCAAGGTAAGGCGTCAGATACTCCGGCGTAATGAGGTACAATTCATCCAGCGGACAATCCCGCAGCTTTGTGACAAAGGCATCCGTATCTTTTTTCATGTGGGCAAGAAACTGCTCGTTCATGTGACTGACGCTCTCCGAAAGTAAGTCTGCCATTGTTTCATAATGCAGATAAAAGGTGGAGCGATTAACTCCTGCCGCCTCACAGATTTCCTTGACTGTGATGTAGGCAAAATTCTTCTTGTCCAAAAGCGCCAAAAATGCTTCGTCCATTCTGGCAGCAGTGGCGAAATATTTGCTTTCTGACTTATTCAATCGATTTCACCTTCTTTCGTATTTTTATGTGATGCAACAGCATGAGAACGGCGTTCAAAATAACAATGCCGTAGACGAATCCGCCTGTAATGGCATTCATCATTTTTCGGTAACTCCCTCTGTTTTCAGAAAAACGGGAGAGCATCGCTGTCTGCAAACCGAGAATGCGTCATTTCTCGCTAATCTCTTTCGCCAGTTCCATGATCTCAAAAGCATATTTCCGCTTGCCCTGTGCCAGCAGCTTTTTGTAGATGAGGTAGTTGACACTCATGCCAAGCAGTCCAATAATGCCGATGATCACACCGAGGACAAACATAGCAGTTGTACCACAGCCGATGATCTTCATTGAAAGGCACATTCCCACACCGGCTATCAACGCAGCGATAATTCCGAAAGTGTAGGTGAAAACGGTTGCGGGGAGTTTGGCTTTCTTGTCCAGCTTGCGAAGAGCTACCACCTTAGAGGTGTCCTTGAGAGCATATTCATTGGCGAGTTGTTCTGCGTAAATCTTATCTGTGTTCATGGCTTGTTGCCTCCTTCGTTTGATAGCTTTATGATACCAGCGAAGATAGCTCAATTGAACAACACCGATGAGGATTTGTGTTGAGTTCAGGAATACTGTAAATTCCGATTGAGATTTCACCTGTTCTAAGAGATTTAATAACTGTTATATTTTGTTATCAAATTCTCCGCAAGTCCTTGAAAACACTGGATTTATCGCAGGTGAGCTTTCCATTATTGTTTCCCTTGTGTTATATCTTCCCATATAAGTTTACGAACTCTGATAAGGGAAAATACAAGGGCAAGAAAAATCTATAAAACAGTATAACACAAAATAAAACCGACA
>OODU01003561.1_pt1 | contig 11651 bp, 10 predicted proteins | sample 1671171 | NCBI WGS metagenome assembly OODU01 (sample SAMN06348129, study PRJEB24527) | human gut metagenome | biome: human gut; feature: ankylosing spondylitis patient; material: feces | host: Homo sapiens | place: China | collected 2015-10
TTATTGGGAATCCTTCTACTGCTTATGTAGGTATTGATAATGATGAGGGAATGGAACTTGCTGTCTCTTATCTTGCCGGACTTGGTCATCGTAAGATTGCCTATCTCAGCGGTTCTCTTGGCTCTCAAATTCTTCAGATACGACATGCAGCCTTTCTCCGTGCCATGCACCAGCATGGACTGAAGACTTCTTCTGATTCTACTGGCTGCTCTTATTATTTGTCTGAATGTATGGAAAAACACCTGCCTCGGTTTCTGGAAAAAGGAATGACTGCTATCATCTGTAGTCAGGACACTCTTGCCAATTCAGCCCTTATCCAGTGTCAGCAACTAGGCTACAGGATTCCTGAAGACATCAGTATTATCGGATTTGATGATATTCCGATTGCAGCATATACATCTCCTCCATTGACTACAATCAGACAAGATCGGCTTGAACTCGGAAAAAGCGGGTTCTTTGCACTATCAAGCCTACTTAACAACATTTCAATCAGCACATTTTTATTGCATGCGCAGCTAATTGAACGGAAATCTACAGGGGAAGTACCTGTGACATAATATTTATCTGGTTATTTTTATACAAAAAGGGCCAGGAAACTCTCTTTCGATTGTTCCCTGACCCTTTTTGATAACAGCTTTTATACTTTGTAAAGAAGTTAATTAAATTGCCATCATCCAGTTTTTTTCCAACTCTGTATCTTCATTTTCTTGTTCTTGTAAAATTCGGTAAATTGTTCTCCAATAGTGTTTTTTTACTTCCTGACAGATTTTTTCGCAATCTCCCTCTTTACAAGCTGCTAAAATTGCAAGATGATTTTCATACTGGCGCTCCAAAATCTCTCCTTTATCTTTCAATAATTCATAGCCTGCCAAAAGATTACTGAAATATAACTCTTTCCATGCTTTTTCAAGACGCGGAAGTTTTGACATTATCACTAACTGCTCGTGAAATCGATTATCATATTCAAATACTTTGTCAAATTTTTCAATTGGAATATGTTTCATATGCTCCAAAATACTTTCCATTTTTCGAATCGTATCTTTCGGTATTTTTCCATTTAGCAAACGTATACTGACAATTTCATAATTTGTACGCAACAAATAAGCTTCATAAGAATCCATAAGAGAAAACCTTCTCACAGAACATCCCACGTTTCTTGTATACTCTACAAGCCCCTCAATTTCCAACTGGCGTAGTGCCTCACGAATCGGTCCTCGACTGGTATGAAATTCCTGTGCCAGCTCCAGCTCCACGATCCGCTCTCCGGGACGAATCTGACGCTTCATGATTTTCGTTCGAATGGCATTTACTACGCTTTCTCTTAATGTTTTGTATAATAATTCACTCATATATCTCCTCTTACCACAAAGTGTTCTATGTGAATCCGTTACCACTGTAAAATTTATCACAAAGTATTTTACATGAATTTTCTTTCACTGTAAAGTTTTATCACAAAAACATCACATTTTTTTGATGATCTTCTTAACGATTTCTACGGATAAATCCATTCCTTCTACCGTTATGTGCTCAAATGGACCATGGAAGCCATCTCCACCGGTACCAAGATTCGGACATGGCAAACCTCGGAAACTCAGACGCGCACCATCTGTACCTCCTCGAATCGGAGAAACATCCGGTTTTACTCCTGCTTCTTTGCAAGCTGCTTTTGCATACTCAATTAACTGCATACATGGCTCAATCTTTTCTCTCATGTTACGATAAGATTCTTCGATTTTTACCTCTGCGGTTCCTTCTCCGTAAATAGCATTGATTTGCGCTACTGTCTGACGTAGTTTCTCCTGTTTTACATCAAATAATACCGGATCAAAATCACGAATAATATATTTCATCACAGCCTGCTCTACAGTCCCGTTAAATTCCATCAGATGATAAAAACCTTCATATCCTTCTGTCTTTTCCGGACACTCAGCTTTTGGAAGCATTCCATGGAGTTCCATTGCTATGGTCTGCGCATTCTTCATGATATCTTTTGCACTTCCCGGATGAACATTCACTCCATGCACAATGACTTCTGCGCCGGCTGCATTAAAGTTTTCAAACTGAATCTCTCCTTCATGGCTACCATCTAAGGTATAACCGTAAACTGCACCAAATTCGGAAAGCTTCAGGTAATCTGCTCCGCCTCCGACTTCTTCATCCGGTGTAAACGCAATACAGAGTTTTCCATGAGGAGTTTTTTCTTTTATCAATTCTTCCACTACGGTAAGAATCTCTGCAATTCCGGCTTTATCATCTGCTCCAAGCAATGAAGTACCATCTGTTGTGATTAACGTTCTTCCTTTATAACTACTTAATCTAGGAAAATCTTTTACCGTAAGCACTTTTCCAGAAGTGCCAAGTTCGACATCTTTCCCATCATAGTTTTCAATCAGCTGTGGCTTTACATCACGTCCATTATAATCCGGAGCTGTATCCAAGTGTGCGATTAAGCCAAGTGCCGGAACTGCCTCCATACCCTCGGTAGCAGGAAGATAGCCATACACATATCCATATTCATCCATTTTTACGTCTGAAAGTCCCAGTGCTTTCATCTCTTCTACAAGAAGCGCTCCAAGATCCAGTTGTCTTTTTGTTGTCGGAACACTCTTGCTGTTTTCATCACTTGCAGTCCAAACTGCAACATATTTTAAAAAACGTTCATAAGCTTTCATCTTATTTTTTCCTCTTCATTTTCAATTCTTAATGGACATTTGCGTTTTATAATCTCATACGGCTCGCTATACCAGATTTTTGGCTCATCTGCTTCATTTTTTTCTAAAACTTTCCTCATTAAGCCATCTATTTTTTCCACCTGATCTTCTACATTATTATCCACTGTCCCATAGATTTCGCCACTTAAGACCTTTTCATTCATTTCCTGACTATTATTGATTCCAAGAATTACCGGCACATCTAATTGATTGGCTTTGTAATAATCATAGATTCCAAGTGCCATGTCATCATTATTGCAAATAATAACTTCTGTATCTTGAATCATCACTTCCTCAAGCGCTGCGAACTTTTCAAATGCAAGTTCTCGTTTCCAATCTGCTGAAAGATTTTGTAGCTGATTTAATGGCAATTCTTTACTTGTCTCTAAAAATCCATTGGTCCTTCGAATCGTATCATAATGAGATTCTTCTCCTTCTACCAAGATATACTCTATCTTTCCGTTTTGATTCTTATCTACCGTCTCTTGCTGTTTTTCCCAAAGCTGTGCTAACATCTTTGCCTGGATTTTCCCGGCTGCTTCCGCATCTGTCCCTACATACCACACATCCTTTTTTATTTCCAAATCTTTTTCTTCCACTTCTCGATTAAATAGGATTACAGGTGTCTTAGACTCATTTAACTCATTTAAAACCCTGGCTGCAAATGATGGTTCAAGCAGATTAACAAGCACTAAGTCATATTCTTGTGCATACATATACTGTAACTGTTTCTCCTGCTGTGTGCTAATTCCTCTCGCATCATAAATTTCATATGATACTTTTTTTCCTGCTATATTATGCTCTTCAATCTGCTCTTGTAGTTCCTCTATATAGCTTTCAATAAAGGAATCTCCTAAATCATAGACGGCAATTCCCACATGAAAATACAAATCCTCTCTTTTTTGTAGCTTCCAAACCACAATAAACACCAATAATACCAGAATTAAGCCTATTAATATCATATTGTATCGTTTTGTTTGCTTTTTCATCACATTCCTCTAATCTACTAATAAAGCATCCAAGCTTCCATCACCCAGGGTTTCTTTGTTTAACTCGATTGGATTTATGCAAATGGTGCCCAACTGCTTTTGCTTTCCATATTTTGCAATCATATACATACTCTCATAGCCAAGCTGATACGTGTTTTCCAGATAAATATTTTCTTTTTTGCCATTTGCTATTGTTTCTAAAACGGATTTCTCAATCGGTAAACGGACTGTTTCTGCCTTTATCTCTGCAAACGTTGCATAATTTTTAAAAGACTCCTGCATGGTATCCGTAATTGCCAATACGTCTTCATAAGTATCCCCATCTTTTTGCTTTTTTAAATACTTTTCCGGATAAACTAACAGAATTCCTATAGAATGATTTTTCCTTTCTTCTTCTGCTAATTGCTGCAATTCTTTTGCACTCATCTGACTTCGATACCACGTATCAAGCTGTATCTGATTTTCATAGGCATAATCTCGGATTCCTTCTTGCAGCATACTTATGTCCTGTTGCGGCAGTTTAGGAAATACAACCGCTATTCGCTGCGTCTTTTCTTTATAGGCGCGATTTTTCATAAATGAAATAGAAAACACTGCAATAAGAATCAACAAAATCATTAAAATGAGATGTTTCTTTTTACTAAGTTTCATCAAACTCCTCCATTTTGGGAATCGTAATTGTGGCAACAGTACCTTCATCTAGTTCACTTGCAATCGTAATTCCATAATTTTTCCCATAGATCAGCTGAATTCGTTCATTTACATTTCGCACTCCAATCCCAGACCCCCGCTTGCTTGAAATCACTTTATTGTGCATAATATAGTCCAGCTTTTCTGCTGTCATTCCAGGTCCATTGTCTGCTACTTCAATCTTGATTGCTCCCTCTTTTTCATAAATTCGGATTTCAATTTCCCCATCTTCATACATGCCTTCCATTCCATGATAAATTGCATTTTCAAGCAACGGCTGAATCGAAAGCTTCGGGCACAGATAGTTTAATAGATTTGGGTCTGCATTCACTTGAAATTCAAACTTATCCTTAAATCTAATATTTTGAATTGCCAGATAGCTGGTCGCATGCTCCAACTCTTTTTTTAACGGAATCATATCTTTTCCCTGGCTTAAAGAAATACGAAAAAATTTAGCAAGTAAAGAAACCATCTCTCCAGCTCCATCATATTCTTCACTTCGAATCATCCAGATAATCGAATCTAGCGTATTATATAAAAAATGAGGATTAATCTGAGATTGTAACAATTTCTTTTCCATTCGCTGTTTTTCTTGCTCATTTCTTCTAATTTCTTCCATTTGTTCTTCCAGCTTGTCTGCCATAACGTTAAAATGTTTGATTAAATTTTTCAATTCCCCAACACCTTTTTCTTTTGCTCGCACCTTATAGCTTCCTGTTCCAAATTTTTCCATTGTATAAAGCAAGCGGTAAATCGGCTCTGTAAAATTTCGAAAAACAAGTGTATCAATAAAAGTCAAAATAATTCCTACTAAAAGTAAAGTCAACCAGGCAACAAAATGCAAACTATAATTTTCTGTCGCTAAACTTGATATTGAGTTTACTACGACAAGATTCCATCCTGTATACCCAATCTGCTGCTGCTCGATTAACCATCTTTGTCCTTCCATTTTTTGCATTACATAATTTTTATCAGTAAATGCAGTCTGAATTGTTTTTTCAGTATAAAGCCCTGATGCAATTTGCTTGTCAAACGGATGGTAAAGTAGCTGCCTTTTTGCATCTAAAAAATAGCAATACGAGGTTTTTTGATTTTGATATTGATTCAAAATTTCATCAATTGGAGCCATATTATATTCCAATAAAAGAACTCCTGATTTCATCGTTCCTTTTTCAAGATATTCCACATATCGACTAACTTCCAGAATATTTGCTTTTTTGCTCCAAATTAGCTTTTTTGTTCCATAATGAATCGTTTCAATGTTATTTTTAGCCTGTATAAACCAAGCTGTCGCTTCGGCATTTACATTTTCTGGTTCCAAAAATTCATCTGACTTCCAAATACATTTTCCATCCCCGTCATACAGCCCGATTCCATATATATTTTTTGATTCTGTAAGCAACTTTTGCTTAAGTTTTGCTTCAAATTCTGTACTTCCCACATCATATTTTTTAATTTCCTGGTAATAAATCTCATTTATCCACTCATTCATACTTCCGATTTCTGTTTCCAGATTCTGCACAAGAAACTTTTTTTGTTTATCTACTTTCTCTATTGCATTTTTTTGAAAATATTTAGAAAAATAAGAAGAAAACAAAATCATGCAACTAATCACGCAAACTGCAATTGACGCTGAGATCATAACCGGAACCAAAACTCGAATACTTACTTTTTTACTTTTCATCCATTGCTCCCAATTTTCTATATTTTACCGGTGATATGCCGCAATTTTTTTTAAATACATAGCTAAAATAATTTGGCTCCGGATAGCCCACCATCGTTCCAATCGCATGACTTTTATAATCCGTCTGTAACAACAATTTTTTCGCTTCTTCCATTCGCCTCCCAATCAAATAGTTTAAAAATGTGCCACCGGTTACCTGCTTAAACACTTTAGAAAAATAAGAAGTACTAACGTGTAGCTGATTGCATACAGACTCCACGCTCAGCTCCGGATTTTGAAAACTTTCTTCTACAATCTTTTTTGCATTTTCTGCCAGCACTACATTATTATCCACTTGCTTTTTCTGAATTAAAGAACGAATAAGCAAAAAATAATTCAAAAGCCAGTGATCCAATTCTTCTCCTGTACTTAATGAAAGAATTTTTACCGCCATCTTTTTCGTACCTGCAAATTCTGTATCCGAAGTAATCTGATATTTTTTATAAAACCTTGCAACTGAAAAAGAAATTTCTAAAATCACAATCTGATATTCATTTAATGTATAATGTCCTTTGTGAAGCCAACGAAGTAGCTCCTGTACCTGAACTTTTAGTTCTGCTTCTGCCACATATGGAATCTTCTTTCCAATCATCTCAACTTGTATGCTCCAGTCCTCTTCGATTTCCTGATGGGGCATAATATCGTTATAATACGTATAGTTTTCATCCAGCAATACCAAATTATAATCCAATGCTTCGAGTGCCTGTGCATACAATAGCGGCATTTCACTTAGGTTTTCACTACACCCACTGATTCCACAGGAAATTCTTGCACCAAAAAGACGTTCAATCATAACTTCTGCTTCTTGAATACTTCTTGTAATTTTTCCAATTTCATGTTTTTTTTCTCCGCCAAGTAAAAAAATCTCTTTCTCACCCATACCAAATTCATAGACATGTGCGATATTTTCCAATGCTTCTTTTAACGTTTCTTTCATTGACCATTCATTTAAAAAGTCTTTTTCTTCTTCCTTTTGTATTTTCACTGCCACAATAGAATATGCCAAATCCAAAAAATCCAATTTTAAGTTTTTAATCTGCAATTCTCGCTCAGCCTCTTCCATCGGTTCTGTTACTAACTGAGAAAAAAATTGCTGTCGAAGTAAAGGCAGGCTTTTGATATACGCCTCTTCTAATCGAACACGGTTAATTTTTTCATTATATTCTTGATCTAATTCTTCATGCATCTCCATTAATAATTTTTGCATCTCATTATAGTCAATCGGTTTCATGATATATTCTGAAACACCATAGCTGATTGCCAGACGCGCATATTCAAAATCATCCCAACCAGAAAACAAGATTACCTTTGTATTTATATAATTTTCCTGAATTTGTTTTGCCAACTCCAGACCATCCATAAACGGCATTTTAATATCACTTATCACAAGATCGGTATGAAATTCTTCCATTAATTCTAAAACTTCTTTTCCATTTTGTGCTGTTCCGACTACGGAAAATCCAAGCCTTTCCCAATCAAGCCCTTTTTGCATTCCATAAAGAATATTTGGCTCATCATCTGCCAGAATAATACGAAATGTTCTCACCAATTTCCCTCCTCTCTTTTTTATGTACTCTCGGAATCTTTTCGAGAGTACATTTTTATCATATCATATTAAAAGAGCAGATTCAAAAAAATGAGCAGAAGAACCCCTTCTCCTACTCATTTTTATTTTTGTTTTTATTTTTCTGTGCCGTTTAATTTTGCCACAACTTTTTTCATAAACGCATCATTCAGTTTGTACTTACTCTTGTATACCAAATAAGCAAGAATAACACCGATAGTCGGCACAATGCACATTAATACTCGAATGGAATTCTGTGTTGACGAAGACTGCACTGCATTTGGAACATATCCGGTTAACTCCAGCACAAATCCAATTGCCAGTGCGGTAAACGCTGCGGTTAATTTTACAATTAACGTCTGCAGTGAAAATACAACACCTTCATTTCGATTTCCAAGTACATATTCACCATAATCTACAACGTCTGCCAAAAATACGGTTGCACATCCAAGTTCCAGACCGGTTCCTGTTTTTACAACAATACCTGCGATTGCTGTTAATGCAATATTATTCGGGCATACAATTCCAACGATTAAAAGTAAGATTAATCCGATTGGAGGCAAAACACATGCAACAAAGAATGCTTTCTCTCTGGATAATATTTTTGTTACTTTTGGAAAAATCAGAAGTCCCACTACTTCTGCAACTGAAGCACTAATCATAAACGCAGATAACATGCCTGCATTGTTACATACATAACTAAAGTAATAGGTTGCAACTCCCATGATTGCCTGAATTGCCACATTATATAATAAAATTAACAATACAGCCCATCTTAACTGATCATTCTTTTTGATAACTGTAAAAATGTCTTTAAATTTCATTTTTTCTTTTTTCTCAACATCATGCTGAATTTTTGGAAGGTTTAACACACATACAGCCATTGTGAAAATAAAGGTTGCTGCAATGATCAACGCAAATCTATGATATCCTGTATAATTTCCACCGAGTCCTTTGATAATCTGTACACCAAACCCTGCAATGATCAACGACTGACCGATACTTGCAAAAATTCTCGGTAATACCGACACTTTTTCACGTTCTTCCGGATCAGATGTTAAATTTGGAATTACTGACCAGTATGGGATGTCCATGATAGTATAAGTCATTCCCCATAACACATAAACAACGGATGCAAAAACACAAAGGCTTATGCCGGATAAATGAAAATCGGTAAATACAATTACAAATACAAATGCATTTATCAGCGTTCCGATTACAAGCCACGGTACAAACTTACCAAAACGGCTTCTTGTATTATCTACAACCATTCCCATAAATAAGTCATTAAATGCATCCCAGATCTTTGCCACAAAGAACATGGTTCCGATAAATGCCGGCGCGACTTTAATAATATCAGTAAAATAAATCATGGAAAATGTTGCTATCATTCCATATATTAAATCTTTTCCTAATGCGCCAAAGGCAAATGAATATTTTACTTTTCCGGGAATTTTTCCCTGATAAACGACACTGCTTTTACTGTTGTTTTCCATTCCTTTTCTCTCCTTTTGTGTTTTACATACAGTTTTTTAACCGTTGCTAAGTGTAACACTTTAGAATGGATATGAACATTTGATATTCTATTTAAAAACTATGAATTTCTATTTTAATTGCTATTTTTTACTCGTAAATCCAACCCTGCATCTCTCGAATATAAAATGCGATATGATAAGGCAATCTCTCTTCCGGCGTCTTTAATTCATTTCCCAAAATTTTTTTAATATTTCCAATCCGATATAATACGGTATTACGATGTGTATACATTTCAGAGGCTACCGCCTGAATGCTCCCATTGTGTTTTAGATACGCATGCAATGTTTCCACATAATTTGCATGGTATCTGCGATCATGTTCTTCTAATGCTGCCAGACATTCCGCTTCCAATTCTTTTAATATCCCTTTGTCCTCTACCCTATACAGTAATCGAAATAAACCACATTCATCAAATTTTATTACTCGTTTTTTTTGCACGATCGCCATATGCGCTGCTACCTTTGCCCTATGATAGCTTACCGAAAGTTTGGAAATATCCATACACCTGCTTCCGACTCCCACGCACAGTTCGAGCTCCGGCATACGCCTCTCTCCTCTTTTTATAGCTCCTTCTATTAATTGGTACAAAAGTTCTTCCGGAATGGATTCAGACCGAGCGTTATATGTATTGTGACAATTTTGTAAACGACTATATGAAATCTAATCGTTTTAGTCTTCTTTCTTTTGTCAGACATCTGTTTCACAGATAATCATATACCTCTCTTTTTGAAAAAAAGGACATCCGATTCGGGTGTCCTTTCTTCTTTTGGATGCTTTTTTTCTACATCCGACAGTTTTCTATTTATCTAAAACTGCAACCTGAATTGCCTTTACTGCCTCCTCCATGTATTTGACATCTTCCTCACATAGCTTAATATCCAGACATTTTACGGTATCTTCTACACTGGAAGCTTTTCGCATTCCAACCAGAAGACTCATTCTGTCATACTGAGACAGTGCCCAGGATTCTACTAATGCCGCAAAACTGCAATTGTATTTTTCACAAAGCGGTCTCCAGATTTCAAAAGCTCTGCGCAACCCCTCCTTCTTCTCCGGCTCTGTCCAAGGTATTCTGGATCGAATGTCAGTTTTTGCAAATTCACGTTCCATAAAGGTCGGAGAAGTTAAGAATCCTTCCTCCAGTACACCATAAGTTTGAAATACCGTATTATACTTTTTACACAGTTCAAAATATTCTCTGCCATGGAAAGGAGAGAGAATACTGAAAAATTCTTGCACAACAGATACTCTTCCACCAGCTTCCTGATATGCAGCCAAATCTGCCGGCTGACTGTTAGAAAGTCCATAGGTACGGATTTTTCCTTCACGAACCAGATCCTCCAAAGCCCCAACCGTCTCCTCCACAGGAAAACTGCCGCAAACATAATGTACAATAATAGAGTCCAGATAATCGGTTCCCATTCTTCGCAGCGAATCCTCAACATCCTTTTTCACTGCTGCTGCTCGGGTGTCATTATTTACGGTATAACCGTCTCGTTCGTAATGGAAATTACCACCCTCATCTCTCCAATTCAATGAGCATTTGGTCTGCAAAATAAAATCTTCTCTTCTTCCCTTAAGCGCCTTACCAAGCAGTTCCTCACTTACGCCTGTGCCATACACCGGTGCGGTATCGATGTAATTCACGCCATATTCATGGCAAACGTCAAGCAGACGCTTTGCATCCTCAACTGTAGAATCTTTATCTGTCCAAACACTTCCGCCCCCAAGTCCCCAAGTACCTAATGCAACCACAGAAACATCGATATCCGTGTTGCCAAGCTTTTGAAATTTCATTGTAATTCCTCCGTTTTTGTTGTTTTCTATGCTATTGAGTAAAAACTATTAAGTCTATCCAAAGGTGATTTTCTATATTTTTTGTAGACAACAGACCGTTTCGACTGTGTTTTCGTTGAGCAACCGAATTGCTTCGCCTTCAAAACCTTCATATTATTTCTTCAATCGTCATCTCATATACTTCTGTTACTTTTTCCATTGCTTCCGGTATCCCCGGCTTCTCTCCGGTTCTATCTCTCAAAAAGTTCTGTCAACTCATTACTAACCTCATACAGACGGTCAAAAGAAAGATTCTGACATACCCCTTTCAATGTGTGCGCACTGCGGAAAGCATCTTCATAATTTCTATTTTTCAATGCCTGTTTTAACTGTAGATAACTCTGGTCTTCAAGGAACTTTAATGTAAATCTCTGAATCAGTGCTTCGCTGTGAAGGCGCCCCAGGACAGCTTCATAGTTTCCTCCAATAGCTTCATAGTACTCTCGCATTGTCATATTTTAGTCCTCCTGTCAATTGTATTCCACTAATTCATGAACCTCTGCTAATCAATTATATACATACCTTAAAATCGTTTTTATAACTTCATCAATCACAATCGGCTTTGACAAATGTGCGTTCATTCCTGCATCCAGTGATGCCTG
>OODU01003579.1_pt1 | contig 11597 bp, 11 predicted proteins | sample 1671171 | NCBI WGS metagenome assembly OODU01 (sample SAMN06348129, study PRJEB24527) | human gut metagenome | biome: human gut; feature: ankylosing spondylitis patient; material: feces | host: Homo sapiens | place: China | collected 2015-10
ATAAAACTAAGTAAAAATAGAAAAATAAATTTATTTAATGTTTTCATAAAATTTCGTAGCCTCCTTTTTGCTAGAATATATTTTAGGACCTTTATAATCTTCAGGGTTTTCAATGATTCCTGCATTTATAAAAGCATCTTCATGTTTGACATATAAATCATAGCCCTTTCCATCTTTTCGCTTTATATAAAAAGAATTACTGCTGTCAGGTTTATCAAAAATAACAGTGCCATCATTGTCATAGCTTGGAGCTGGCGAACGTGGCTGAAAGATAAAGCACAGCGAAAGGGTGAACAATAAAGAAATAGATCCAATATGTATAAATTGTGAAAATAAATTTCTGCGAATCTTTGGACTATCATTGATAAGATCGCATCTTTTCTCAATGTTTAAAATCGTACCTTCCTGAAAATGCAGTGTTGGAAGGGTGTGGAACGTATGAGTCTGTTTGGAAGTATTGAGAAGACTTAACATATAATTTGTTCTTGTAAGTTCATCTCTGTCTTTGGTAAGTCGGATATCATTTGCATATTCCGCAGTATCTTTGATCAGACGGCGAATCATATAAGAAAGAGGATTCCACCAGTAGATACATACAACGAGTTCCCAGAAAAAACTCTTCCATAAGTCATGGTGTAGATAATGATTGAGTTCATGCATAAAAATAAAACGCAGATCCTGATCACTGTATTCTCTGTCAGGAAGAAGGATCACTGGATGGATCAGACCAGAAATTGCAGGACTGGAAAGGCCAGGCACCTGATAGATTAAAATCTGCTTCGTACAATGATATTCTTCCAAAATATCAGAAAAGATTCTTAATATTCTTATGTCATCGAGAGGGTCTAACTGATGAAGTAAATGACGATAGCGAACAAGTTTATAGAAATATAAAGCAAGTCTTAAACAACTTCCAAAGCAAAAAATGATCACAAGGATTGTCAGAAATTCCACAGATAAAATCTTCACCCTTAAAAGATCAAAAAGAAAAGGAAGAATTTTATGGGATTCAACATTCATTGCAAAATGAAAATTCCAAGGCAAAAGCATACGGATCATGACAACTCCGACAGCAAGATAAATCACAAAGGTTCCGTTTCTTAAGATAAATCGTTTGCTTCTGCAAAATACATAAAGATAAAGCATCATCAGACTGCCAAAAAGACAGCAGCTAAATACGGAACCATAATTCGCAGGTGTCATATCAAGACTTCCTTTCTAGAACTTTCTTACGTTCCTCTAATTTCTCCTGTAAACGTTCGATCACTTTAATATCATTTTCAGACTCCACATATTGAAGAAGTATATTAGAAGATAAAAGATCTTTCAGCACTCCGTTGATATTCTCAGAAGCATAATCTTCAGAGGAAACAACAGGAATATAACGTCTGGTTAAAACCTTACCACTATATACAATGTCGGAAACTTCAATATAGTTTTTCTTAAGTAGAGAACGCAATGCAGATTGAACGGAATTCAGATTCAGTGAAGGATCAAGCTGAACAAAATCAGAAGCGATCATAGGCTCTTTTTTGTCCCATAATGTTTTCATGATATTTAATTGTGATGGTGTTAGTTTTTGGTATTTCATAAATCATTAACTCCTTGAGTTTATTTTATATGAATATATTTATATTTTCAACAACTATTTTAATTTAAAAAAATAAGTGTTTTAAATTAAAATAGTTGTTGAAAAAAGAATCATAATATAGTAGAATAGAAAACGAAGATAATAAATATTGATACATGGTAGGTGGGGTATTATTAAATTTGTAATAATACCCCTAAATTTTTTGTCAAGTAACAGGTCATATTTTCAATAAAACTCTTTATCATCAGGTTATCTACTACCAATATAACACAAAACATGGAGAAATGAATAGTCTGATAGAAGAAAGAAATACAGGGAAAATAATATGGCAGGAGTAATTTTAGATGCTGGCCACGGCGGTTATGATAATGGAGCCCAGTATGATGGAAGAAAGGAAAAAGACGACAATCTAAGACTGACACTCGCAGTCGGTCAGATTTTAGAGCAAAATGGCGTTCCAGTATCCTACACAAGACAAAGTGATATCTACCAGTCACCATCTGAAAAAGCAAGGCTTGGAAATGAAAGTGGAGCTGATTATTTTATCTCATTTCATAGAAATGCAAGTCCAAATGCGAATGAATATCAAGGCGTTGAAACACTGGTGTTTGATGATCATGGGATCAAAGCAGAGATGGCAAGAAATGTAAATGCGAACTTAGAACAAGTAGGATTTCGTAATATTGGAGTTAAAGAACGCCCGAATCTTACTGTATTAAGAAGAACAAAGATTCCTGCGATCTTGATCGAGGCAGGTTTTTTAAATTCAGATCAGGACAACGAAAGATTTGATGAGAAATTTCAAGAGATCGCACAAGCGATCGCAGATGGAATTATGGAAACGATCGGAGATGAAAATGAAGCTCTGAAGGGAATCTATCGTGTCCAGATTGGTTTATACCGTAATTTTTCTAATGCACAGTATGTTCTGAATCGTGCGGTTGCAGATGGATACGAGGGGAATATCGTTTATAAGGATCCTTATTATGCAGTTCAGATCGGGGAATATAATACGCTTGATGAAGCAGTAAGATTGGAAAATGAATTGAAGAAAAAAGGCTATGATACACTTGTTATCAAGGAATGATCTTAATTTAAGAAAAACACACATACTGCAAGGTGCGCAGCCAATAGAGATTGTAAAAGATGGCACGCAACGGCAGTAAAAAAGTATCACAATATCCATTGTAAAAAATATAAAAAGAAAAAGCTAAAAAAGGCTTGACTTTTGTATAAAATGCTGATAAAATAAAAGCAAGTTAAGAAAATAAAGTGACTTAAATGATATGAATATTGAGGATTGTCACTGGTAATGCAGGCAAAACCGGATTTTATAAGTGTGAAAGTGTTGACTTTCATATTTATAAAATGTGGTTTTCTTTTTGTTTTAAAATAGAACATATAATATATATACTAGAAGAAAAGCTTCCAATGATCATGGAGAGAAGATTATGAAAATAGATAAGGTAATGAACAACAACGTAGTAAGCAGCATCGATGAAGATGGACAGGAAATCATTGTTGTTGGAACAGGAATTGGATTTCAGGGGAAGGAAGGAAAAGTAGTTGATGAGAAGAAGATTCAGAAGATCTTTCGATTAGAAGACCCGAAGATGATCCGGAAATTAAAAGAGATCTTACAAGATCTTCCGATGGAACAATTTGAGATTTCAACAGCGATCATAGAACATGCAAAGCAAAGTTTAGGAACAGAATTAAACGAGAATATTTATGTGACATTAACAGATCATATTCATTTTGCGATTCAGCGATATGAAGATCATATGAATTTTCCAAACCCGATGCTTAGGGAAGTAAGATTATTTTATGAGAAAGAATTTGCACTTGGAGAATACGCATTAGGAATGATCAAACAGCGATTGAATATATCACTCCCATTAGATGATGCGGCATCCATTGCTTTACACATCGTGAGTGCAGAATTTGATACAAGAGTCAAAGATACTTTAAAGATCACTGAATTTTTAGAAGATGTTATGGAACAGATAAAGAACTACTTCCATTTGGAGATCGATACCCAGTCATTGAGTTATGAACGGTTTATCACACATTTGAAGTTTTTATCCAGAAAGTTATTTGCGTCAGAACGAATGGATGATATGAACGATGATGTACAGGAGATGATCCAGAAGATCTGTCCGGAAGAATATCAGTGTGCAGGATATATTAAGACTTTTATTAAAGAAAGATACAAAAAAGATATGACATCAGCAGAAGTTGCATATTTAACGATGCATATCGAGAGGATCAGAAAAAGCAGTATAGAAAAAGGAGAAGAAGATGTTTGATTCATTAAAGAAGATGTTTGAGAAGAACGCAAAGACAATTTCATTAAAAGCAGTAGAAGATGGGAGAACAATCCCAATGGACGAAGTCAATGATCAGACATTCGCTCAGGAATTATTAGGACCAGGAATCGCAATTGTTCCATCCAATGGAACAGTCGTTTCTCCGATCAATGGAACGATCGCCACGGTAATGGATACAAAACATGCAGTCTGTATTCAGGGAGAAGACGGATTAGAGCTGATCGTTCATGCAGGACTTGATACCGTGGAATTAAATGGAAAGTACTATCAGACATATAAAGAAATTGGAGATCAGGTAAAGGCAGGAGACGTTTTGTTGGAATTTGATCTTGAAGAGATTACAAAGGCGGGGTATGACGTCACAACGCCGATCGTAATAACGAACTTAGGTGATTATAAGATCACGAAGTGTTTGACAGGACAACAAGTAAAAGCAGGGGAAGAGGTGATACAGTTAACAAAACAATAACAAAGATGAGTAACTAAAAGAGAAGGAAAAGAACATGAAAAACTTAAAGTAAAAATGAAAGGGGACAATCTATATGAAATTTTTACAAAAATTAGGAAAAGCGTTAATGCTTCCAGTAGCATGCTTGCCAATCTGTGGTATTTTAATGGGAATCGGATATGCACTGTGTCCTGCAACCATGCAGGGTGGTGATATCACAGGTATTGGAAACCAGATCGGATTCTTCCTTGTAAAGGCAGGGGGAGCATTGATCGACAACATGGCATTACTGTTTGTTATCGGTGTCGGTGTTGGTATGGCAGACAAACATGATGGAACGGGTGGCCTGGCAGCTTTAGCATCATGGCTGATGATCACAAATTTGTTATCTACAGCAGTAGTAACAACAATCATGCCATCTATTGCAAAGAATGCAGATGCAACACTTGCATTTGATAAGATTTCCAATCCATTTATTGGTATCTTAGCCGGTGTGATCGGATCTATGTGTTATAACAAATTCAAAGATACTAAATTACCAGATTGGTTATCATTCTTTAGTGGTAAACGTTGCGTAGCAATTATCGCTGGTGTTGTATCTATCATTGTATCAGTTGTATTACTGTTTGTATGGCCAGTTGTATTTACAGCATTGATCACAGTTGGTCAGTCTATTGCCAAGATGGGAGCTGTTGGAGCTGGTATTTATGCATTCTTAAACCGTCTGTTGATCCCAACAGGATTACATCATGCATTGAACAATGTATTCTGGTTTGACACGATCGGACTCGGAGATTTAACTCATTTCTGGGCAGGAGAAACATCTAAGAATGTATCATGGAGCCTTGGAATGTACATGTCAGGATTCTTCCCATGTATGATGTTCGGTATTCCAGGAGCAGCATTAGCAATGATCCAGACAGCAAAGAGTAACAAGAAAAAGATTGCCATCGGTTTAGTAGGATCCGCAGCTCTTTGTGCATTTGTCTGTGGTGTAACAGAACCATTTGAATTCGGATTTATGTTCTTAGCACCAGGTTTATATGTTATCTACGCAATCCTTTACGGAATCTTTACAACGATCACAACACTGGTAGGATTCAGAGCAGGATTTAGTTTCTCAGCAGGAGCAACTGACCTTGTATTCTCATCTTCCTTACCAGCAGCACAGAAGACATGGATGATCATTCCTTTAGGAATCGCAGCATTTATCGTATTCTATGTAGTATTCCGTATCGCGATCACGAAATTTGATCTGAAAACACCAGGTCGTGAAGATGACGATCTTGATGAAGAAAATATTACATTAGCCAATGATGATTTTACAGCAATGGCAGCAGTCATCCTTGAAGGATTAGGCGGAAGTGCCAATGTTAAGAGTATTGATAATTGCATCACAAGACTTCGTCTGGAAATCAATGATGATAACAAAATAGATGAAGCGAAGATCAAATCCTCAGGAGCAGCAGGAATCATTCGTCCAGGAAAAGGTAACATTCAGGTTATCATTGGACCAAAAGTTCAGTTTGTTGCAGATGAGATGGAAAAATTATGTAAATAAGCCTTTATTGTTATTCATAGTTTTCTCCGAAAACGGGCCGGTGATATGCCGGCTCGTTTTGTGTTGATAATTGACAGTAACAGAATGGTCTTGCAGGAGATGATTATTAACTTGAAAGTACATTCAAAAATATGATCAAACAAAAATGCACCGTGAAGGAAGAATCAGTTTCAGTAAAACAGGGCAAAAAAGCCCTGTTTTATTTGATTGTATAGTATCAGACTGCTAAAATAGAATCAGAAAGAACAATACAAATGGGTAACGGAAATCGAGGTAATATAATGATCATAAAAAATGGACTGGTATTCACACCAGAAGGAAAATTTGAGAAAAAAGATCTCTATGTAGAAGGAGAATACGTAGCGAAAGAAACAACGGACAACAAAGAAGTAGAAGCTGAAGGATGTTATGTGATACCGGGACTTGTCGATATTCATTTTCATGGATGTGTCAGACATGATATGTGCGATGGAACCGAAGAATCCATTCAGGCACTGGCTGATTATGAAGCATCCAATGGAGTATTGGCAATCTGTCCTGCGACAATGACGATTCCAGAAGAAGAACTATTTCAGGCAATGAAGGCAGCAAAAGGACATAAGAATGGAAAAGGTGCAGATCTTGTCGGGATCAATATGGAAGGGCCTTTTATAAACAAAGAGAAAAAAGGTGCACAGAAAGAAGAGGACATCAAGCTGGCAGATGTTGAATTATTCCATAAACTGCAGGAAGCAGCCGGCGGATTGATCAAATTAGTGGATCTTGCTCCAGAGACTGAAGGAGCTATGGATTTTATCAATCAAGTGAAAGATGAAGTACATGTATCAATTGCACATACGATGGCTGATTATGATACAGCAAGTGAAGCAATCAGAAGAGGTGCCGATCATATCACACATTTGTATAATGCTATGCCGCCGTTAAATCATAGAGAACCGGGGGTTATTGGAGCAGCAAGAGACAGTGATTGTTATGTAGAACTGATCTGCGATGGAGTTCATATTCACCCATCCTGTGTCAGAGCAACCTTTGAAATGTTTACAGACAAGAGGATCGTACTGATCAGTGACAGTATGATGGCAACGGGAATGGAAGATGGACAGTATGAATTAGGCGGACAGCCAGTGACTGTAGTAGGAAACGTTGCAACACTGACCGAAGGAGGAGCCATCGCAGGTTCTGCAACAAACCTAATGGATTGTATGAGAACGGTAGTCAAAGAAATGCATATTCCATTCGAAAGTGCAGTCCGATGTGCAACTCTGAATCCAGCAAAATCCATTGGAATTGATGATAAATATGGAAGCTTTGAAGAAGGAAAATATGCGAATGCAGTAGTTTTAGATAAAGATTTAAATATTGTATCCATCATTCAGAAGGGGCAGGTAAAATAAAGAATATCAATTGAGATAAGAAAAAGAATTCTGTGTAGGCAGGATTCTTTTTTTATACAGGAATTCATAAAATGATAAAAACAAAGGGAGCAGAAAAATGCTTCGAAAAATCACGATCATGATCTTTCTGATCTTAACAGTAGTCTGGTTTACAAATAGTGACAGTATCCAGCCCGCCAGAGAATTTATACAAAACAACATTTATGTTTGGAGTGAAATGCAAGAGGAAAAACTTCCAATCTATTGTGTAGATACGCAGAAAAAACAAATAGCACTGACATTTGATACTGCATGGGGGAATGAAGATATACCACAGATTCTCAAAATATTAAAACAGGAAAATGTAAAAGCAACCTTTTTCTTCTGTGGAGACTGGATCAGCAAATATCCAGCTGATATCAAAACAATCTATGAGGAAGGACATGATATTGCAAGTCATGGAGATCATCATAAATACATGACAAAATTAACAGACAAACAGCAGCAGGAAGAAATTCAAGGAGTGACACAGAAGATTCAAGGATTGTTAGGTATCAAAATAGATCTTTTCCGGGCACCATATGGAGATTACAATGAATCCGTCGTAAGGAATGCAAGAAAAATGAACTATTATATGATCCAATGGAACGTAGACAGCCTAGACTGGCAAGAGCCAACGAAAGAACAGTTAATTAAGAAAGTTTGCGAACACAAAAATTTATCACCTGGAAGTATCATTCTGATGCATACAGGAACGAAATGTACCAAACAGGCATTAAAGCAGATTATTAGAAATATCAAAGCAAAAGGATATGAGTTCGTACCAGTGTCAAGATTGATCTATCGAAGAGATTACCGTATTGATCCAACAGGGAAACAGATGAAACTATGAAATATCAAAGAGGTATCGAAACAAGCATCGAAATCCTATTAAAACACTCGAAAATCTTGACAATCAAATAACAAATAATACATAATAAAAAGAAACGCATAATTTCATGGTAATCTGTATATGCAGATCTTAAGCCGGAATACTTGCCATGATCTAAGGATATACTTTGCGAGTGACGAAGTCGTCCTCATGGTGCCAGAATGACAAAAGATAAGATGATAAAATGTAGTCTTTTTAGAAATGAATAAGAATGCATGTCTTTTTGTTATGAAAATAAGCCAGAGTAGATCCTTTTATGCTGTATACGTGGGAGGATCTATTTTTTATGAAAAAATATATGGTATGGCTGATTTCTGCATTGATGGCAGTATCGATGACAGCCTGTTCAAATACACAGAAGAAAGATACAAAAGATCAGGCACAGATAACAACGGCAGAAAAAGAGAAGGCAACGCAGACAGAAGCAGCAAAGACAGAGGCTGAGAGCGCGCAGGCAGAGGACACATCGAAAGAAGCTGACGCTTCCGGCGATTCCTATAAAATCGGCGTGCTGCAGTTGACTCAGCACACGGCTCTTGACAAGGTAAACGAAGGCTTTGTGGCGGCAATTGAGGAGTCAGGCATTGACGCTGAGCTTGATCAGCAGAATGCTTCCGGCGATCAGTCGGCCTGCCAGACCATCGCGCAGATGCTGGTAGACAGTGAGAGCGATTTGATTTTCGCCATTGCCACTCCGGCAGCCCAGGCTGTGGCAGGCATGACAGAGGAGATTCCGATTGTAGTGAGCGCGGTGACGGATCCCGCTGACTCCGGACTGGTAGATTCCAACGAGAAACCGGGACGCAACGTGACGGGAACGTCTGATTTGACTCCTGTAAAGGCTCAGATGGATCTGCTTCAGAAGCTCCTTCCGGATGCTGAGAAGGTGGGAATTCTCTACAGTACAGCCGAAGCGAACTCTGAAATTCAGGTAGAGATGGCAAAGGAGGCTCTGGAGGACGCTGGCATTCAGTATGAGGAGTACACGGTTTCCAATACAAACGAGATTCAGACGATTGTGGAGTCCATGGTGGGAAATGTAGACGTTATCTATACTCCTACTGATAACACGATTGCTTCCGGCTACGCTACAGTTGCCATGGTTGCCACAGAAAACAAGATTCCGACCATCTGCGGAGAGAGCGGACAGGTAGACGAGGGCGGTCTCGTAACCTATGGAGTAGATTACTATGAGTTAGGCCGCATGGCAGGAGAGCAGGCGGTTGAGATTCTCACAGAGGGAGCGGATATCGCTTCCATGCCAATCGGATACATGAAGGACGCTGACTGTGAGCTTCAGATCAACGAGGATACAGCGGCGGCTTTAGGACTTGATATGTCAGTGCTGGAGGAAGAATAATGGCAGGAATACTTTCCTCCCTTCAGGGCGCCGTAGGACAGGGCGTGCTTTGGGGGATTATGGTGCTTGGTATTTACATTACCTTCCGTCTGATGGACATCGCAGATTTGACGGTGGACGGAAGCTTCGCTTTGGGCGGCAGCGTCTGCGCGGCGCTGGTAGCCGGCAAGGGCATGAATCCCGTGCTGGCCCTCGTGGTCTGTCTGGCAGCGGGCATGGCGGCCGGAGCAGTGACGGGAATTCTTCACACAGTATTTGAGATTCCGGCCATCCTGGCAGGAATTCTGACTCAGATTTCCCTCTGGTCCATTAACCTGAAGGTAATGGGCAAGAGCAATATGAACCTGGGAAAGGCGGAGACGCCGATTTCCTGGCTGAAGGACAGCTTTGGATTGACTCAGAATCAGGCCATGATTGTCACAGGACTTGTAGTAACGGTCCTTGTGATTGTATTTCTCTACTGGTTCTTTGGAACCGAGCTTGGAAGCGCCATGCGCGCCACTGGAAACAACGAGGACATGATCCGCGCTCTGGGCGGAAATACCAACCGCATTAAGCTGCTGGCTCTGATGCTCAGCAACGGTCTGGTAGGCCTTTCCGGCGGCCTGGTATGCCAGGGACAGAATTACGCTGATATTCAGATGGGAACAGGAGCTATCGTAATCGGCCTGGCGGCCATTATCATCGGCGAGGTGCTGATGGGGCGTCTGATCCCCTTCTACTGGAAGCTGATTGCTGTGGTGGCAGGCTCTGTGATTTACCAGATTATCCGCGCCGTTGTGCTGAGACTGGGCTTTGACTCAGACAATATGAAGCTTTTGACGGCAGTGATCGTGGTAATTGCCCTGGCTGTGCCGGTTATGGCTGCCAGATACAAACAGAAAATGGCGTACACGGAAGGAGGGGAGGAGTAATGCTGACGATTTCCAATGTGAAGAAGACCTTCAATAAGGGAACCATCAATGAGAAGAAGGCGTTAAACGGCATTGACCTCCATCTGGACGAGGGAGATTTCTGCACCATTATCGGCGGAAACGGAGCCGGAAAATCTACGATGCTGAATATGATCGCAGGGGTGTACCCCACTGACTGCGGAAAGATTGTGATTGACGGCGTAAATATTTCCAGGGAGCCGGAGTTCAAGAGGGCCAAATATATCGGCCGGGTATTCCAGGATCCGATGCGTGGAACGGCGGCCAATATGGAGATTCAGGAAAACCTGGCGCTGGCCTATAGAAGAGGCCAGAGAAGAGGCCTGGGCTGGGGCATTAAAAACCAGGAAAAGGAGCGCTACAGGGAGCTGCTCACTCAGCTGGATCTGGGATTAGAGGATCGGATGACCAGCAAGGTGGGACTTCTCTCCGGAGGTCAGAGGCAGGCGCTGACGCTTCTCATGGCCACGCTTCAGAAGCCGAAGCTGCTTCTCTTAGATGAACATACGGCGGCGCTGGATCCGAAAACAGCCTCCAAGGTGTTAAGCCTGACAGAGCGGATTGTGGAAAGCCAGAACCTGACGGCCATGATGGTCACTCACAACATGAACGACGCAATCCATATCGGAAACCGCCTGATCATGATGCATGAGGGACGCATTATTTACAATGTGGCAGGTGAGGAGAAAAAGAATCTGAAGGTAGAGGATCTGCTCCGCAAATTTGAACAGGCCAGCGGCGGACAGTTTGCCAACGACAGAATGGTGCTGGGAAGATAACAGAATAAGCGCTGGAGAAAGGGGGAGAGGCAATTCTGTCCCTTTTCATTTTATTTTTTCTCTATTGGCATTTTTTCTGATTAATGCTATAATCATACCCAACGAATTGCCCAGTTGGCAGTGAATGAAAAACAGCGTCAGCACAAAGCGGGAACATGCCTCTGTGTGCTGGCCCTGAATCAGATGGAATAAGCGGAGAAAACTGAATGAAAGAAAAACAGGATTTAGAACATGTAGATGAGCTGGATACAGAGGATTTGGATCTGGTTGATTTAGACCTGGAAGATCTGGA
>OODU01003585.1_pt1 | contig 11559 bp, 8 predicted proteins | sample 1671171 | NCBI WGS metagenome assembly OODU01 (sample SAMN06348129, study PRJEB24527) | human gut metagenome | biome: human gut; feature: ankylosing spondylitis patient; material: feces | host: Homo sapiens | place: China | collected 2015-10
AGTTTTTTCTGTACAGTCTTCATATTTTGATAACGCATTTCCGGTTTCTTCATGCAGCATCTGAAAATAAGCCAGAATAATGACATGTTTCGGATGAATAACAGACAATCTGTTTTTCCACATAAGGCAGATAATGTTTTTCCAAATGTATAAATATCTGTTGCTGCATTTATCTTTCCCTCATATTGTTCCGGCGCAGCAAAACCGGCAGTGCCTGTACATACTTTATGGTGATATTTATATCCGTTTACAGCACCGCCCAGATCGATCAGATATAATCTTCCATTCTCACCCAGCATCAGATTGTCAGGCTTCAGATCTCCATAATAAACCGGTGGTTTCCGACCATGAAAATAGGAGAATACATCTGAAATCTCCATTCCATATTTAACGATTTCATTTATGGAAAAATGTTTTCCGCCTCTTAAATACTCACCCAGAGATTTTCCCCTGACATATTCCATAACAAGGTAACATTTTCGGTTATCTTCTATGTAATCTATCATCTTTGGCAAAGACGGATGCGAAAGTTTCAAAAGCATACGGGCTTCACTTTTGTCGGATACCGGTATTTCTTTTACCGCCCACAAAACGCCCAGTTCCAGGTCTCTGGCAAGGTAAACTTTCCCTCCGCCGCCTTTTCCAACAGGATTCAGAATACAGTAACGCCCTTTTAATACAGTTCCAGATAAATTCACTGGTTCACCTCCTGTTCAATTGTCAAACAGATAAAATCATCAGATTCGCTACTTGCTCATAACCGAATAACTGCTCCGCAGTTTATCTGAGCCAAGCAGATATTCACAATTCGTTTAAAATAAAAATGGAAAATGTGATGAAAGAATTTCATCACGTATAGATTAGATAAATACATGATAGCACATTTCGTTCTTTTTGAAAAGCCCCATTTACAATATATGTAAACAGGGCTTAGTATACCAACAAGTTGATTTATTGATGAATCTTATTTTTACATTCTGTCCGGTGCAGAAAATCCAAGAAGATCGATACATGTCTCCAGAACTTTCTTAGTGAGTTTCAGCAACTGGATGAAGGAAGCTTTCTGTGCTTCGTTCTCTTCGCTGAGGATCTTTGTCTCATGATAGAAGCTGTTGAATGCATTGGATACTTCGTAAATATATGCACAGATCTTATGCGGTGCTTTTTCTTCAAAGGCGTTCTCTACGGTTGCACCAAAACCTGTCAGCTGAAGCATCAGGTTCTTCTGGCTGTCGTTTACAGGATCAAGGATTGTACCTGCTTCAAGGTTGCCGCCCTCTTCTGCAAAACGGTTCAGAATAGATTTGATACGAACGATCGTATAAAGGATATACGGACCTGTATTACCTTCAAATGATGTAAATCTGTCAATATCAAAAATGTAATCCTTGGTAGCCTGATTGGAAAGGTCACCGTATTTGATCGCGGAAAGCCCTACGATCTCTGCAGTTTCTTTCGCATCTTTATCTTTCACGCTGCGATTCTCAACAATCTTGGTAAACATCTCTTCGTTGATGTCTTTAATGAGAGTTTCCAGACGCATAACGCCGCCCTCTCTTGTCTTGAACGGTTTTCCGTCTTTTCCGTTCATGGTTCCGAATCCAAGGAAAGAAAGCTTTGTATCATCTTTTACAAGCCCGGTCTTTCTTGCACAGCGGAATACCTGGATAAAGTGAAGTTCCTGACGTTTGTCTACCACATACAAGATCTCATCCGGGTTAAATAATTTCATTCGCTCTACGATTGTTGCAAGGTCTGTAGTTGTATAAAGAGAAGCTCCGTCTGATTTCAGAAGCATACATGGAGGAATCTCTTTTGTGTCGTTCTCTTCTTTTACATCTACTACAAGTGCACCCTGGTCTACATAAGCGAATCCTTTTTCTTTCATCTCCTCAACCATTCCAGGAATATATGGCTGTGCATCGGATTCCTTTTTCCAGAGATCAAAAGACACATTTAATTTGTCATAGTTGCGCTTCAGGTCTGTAACGGATACGTTCATAATATGGTTCCAGAGAGCCATGTATCCCGGTTTGCCCTGCTGAAGAAGATGAGTTGCTTCCAGAGCTTCGTTTCTGTACGCTTCATCCTCTTTGGACTTGCCGCTTGCACATGGATAGATTTCTTCCAGCTCGCTGATCGTAAATGGTGCTTCCTCCGGATACTCTCCTGTGTAAGAATCATCAAAATAAACCAGCTCCGGTTTTCTGTGTTTCAGTTCTGTAATGATCAGCCCCATCTGAAGACCCCAGTCTCCCAGATGAACATCACCGATCACTTTATGTCCTACAAAGCGACCGATTCTCTTAATACTTTCTCCGATGATTGCAGAACGAAGGTGTCCTACATGAAGAGGTTTTGCAACGTTTGGTCCACCGTAGTCGATGATGATCGTCTTCGGCTCTTTTGCTGCAGATACGGAAAGTTTCTCGTCTGCTGCCATTTCCTTTAAGTAATCTGCAAGGAATTCACCTTTTACTTTTAAATTGATAAATCCCGGTTTTACGACTTCTGCCATGGAGAAAACCTGGCTGTCTTTTAAGTATGCTACTACATCATCAGCGATCATAAACGGTGCCTTCTTGTATGCTTTGGCTCCTGCCATAGCACCGTTGCACTGAAATTCGCAAAGATCCGGTCTGTTGGATACGGTTACTTTTCCGTAGGATGGGTCGTATCCGGATTTTTCAAATGCTGCGGAAAGTTCTTCCGCCATCTGTTCCATAAGTTTCTTCATTCTTTCCTAACTCCTCAGATTGTTTTATTCTACTACCACTTTTCTTGAACATGCAACTGCAATAGCACCATGTCCGATATGGCATGCAACACTTAATGATAACGGATTCTGCACAATCTCAATTCCGGGGAATACTTCGGCAATTTCTTTCTTAAATTCCTCTGCTTCCTCCTGATTTCCTGTATAAGCAGACTGCAGACACATTTCGCCACGTTTTACGTATTCTGTGAAGCGGTTCTCCCAGTCATTCTGTATAGCCTTGAGCATGACACGTTTTGCCTGTTTCTTGCCTCTTGTTTTGGAATATGCATCCAGCTTCTCACCCTGGATCTGAAGCACAGGTTTCAGGTTCAGAACTGTTCCGATTGCTGCTGCTGCAGGAGTAATCCTTCCGCCTTTCTTAAGGTATTTCAGAGTTTCCAGAGTAATATAGATACTGGAATCCAGCTTCTGCTCTTCCAGAACCTGTTTGATCTGTGTCGCATTTCTGCCCGCATCTCTTAATGTGAGGGCATCCAGTACAGATTGTCTCTGCGTAACAGAAATTCTCTGATTGTCTACTACATGTACTCTTCCGTCATATTCCTGAGCCAGTCCCATTGCTGTATCGCAGGATGCACTCAGTCCGCTTGACATTGGAATGTGCACTACTTCATCATACTTTTCCAGTAATGTATTCCAGAGTCCGCATACATCTGCCGGCCCCGGCTGTGAAGTAGAAATAGCCTCATCATTCTTAAGTCTCTCATAAAACTCTTCCTGTGAAAGAGTGATTCCTTCAAGATAAAGCTTCTCGTTAATATAAAAAGGCATTGGAATTACGCTGATTCCAAGTTCTCTTGCCTGGTCCTGTGTTATGCCGCTGTTACTGTCTGTGACAATGGCAATTTTTCCCATATTCATATCTCCTTTGCTTCTGATCCACTTCAGATTTTTTATGTATCAATTATCTTTTCATAAAATTACAGACTATGTTCAGTTTATCATATTTTTTTATGTATCACAATCAGGAACCGCTAATTTATTGCAAAAAAATTCCGCATAGATTGACCCATGCGGAATTTTGACTGCCTGTTTCTATTCTTTTGCGATATTTATGCCAGAATCAGTCCAGTTCCCTTACGATCTTACGTACCGGCAGAACAAATGTAGGTGATACAGATAATTCATCAATCCCCATCTGGATAAAGCGTTCTGTCAATGTAGTATCTGCTCCGAGCTCTCCGCAGATTCCTGCCCAGATTCCCTCTTTATGTGCATTATCAATGACCATCTGGATCATACGAAGTACAGCTTCATGATGAGAATCATAAATATTATCCAGTTTTGCATTCTGACGGTCGATTGCCAGTGTATACTGTGTTAAATCGTTAGTTCCGATGCTGAAGAAATCAACTTCTTTTGCAAGAAGATCACTGATCATAACTGCAGCCGGTGTCTCGATCATTACACCCTGCTCTACGTCATCTTTAAACGGAATGCCCTGCTCTGTCAGCTCTTTCTTAACCTCTGCAACAATAGCCTTGATCTGTTTTACTTCTGTTACAGAGATGATCATCGGATACATAATGGAGATATTTCCGAACATACTTGCTCTGAACAGTGCACGAAGCTGTGTCTTAAATACTTCTGGTCTGTCCAGGCAGATACGGATTGCACGATAACCCATTGCCGGATTCTCTTCGTGTGCCATATCAAAGTAATCAATCTGCTTGTCTGCGCCGATATCCAGTGTACGGATGATTACTTTCTTTCCTGCCATATTCTGTGCTACTGCTTTATAAATCTGGAACTGCTCTTCCTCTGTCGGATAATTATCTTTTTCCAGATAAATGAATTCACTTCTGAAAAGACCAATACCTTCTGCATCATTAGCCAGTACACTGGCTACATCGCCTGTGCTTCCGATGTTTGCGTACAGATGAATCTTATGTCCACTCTTTGTCTCTGTAGTTTTTCCTTTTAATTCTTTGAGCATTGCTCTCTGGCGCAACTCCTCGTCTTTCTGATCCTGATATTTCTTCAGAGTATCTGCATCCGGTTCCACAATAAGAGAACCGGTCTTGCCGTCTACAACTGCCATTTTCCCATCCATGCTGTCATCATATTCAATATTGATCAGCGCCGGGATATTCATAGTTCTTGCAAGGATTGCTGTATGGGAATTGGAAGAACCTTTCCTTGTAACAAATGCAAGAACTTTGCTCTTGTCCATCTGTACAGTTTCACTTGGAGCCAGATCCTCAGCAACGATAATAGATGGTTCTGCAGCATCCATATCTCCCTCATCGTGTCCTGATAATACACGTACCAGACGATCTGAAATATCCTTTACATCTGCCGCTCTTGCTTTCATGTAGTCATCATCCATCTGCGCAAACATGTCTGCAAAATTATCACCTGTTGTTGCTACTGCATACTCTGCATTTACATTCTCCGTACGGATAATGTTATCAATAGAATCCAGATAGTCCTCATCATCCAGCATCATCTGATGCACTTCAAAAATAGCAGCACCTGATTCTCCTACTTCCCGGAGTGCCTTATCATACAGTTTCTGAAGCTGTTCAACTGCTTTCTCTTTTGCTTCCTGCACACGTGTGATCTCTGCCTCCGGATTTTCTACCTTCGTACGCTTTACACTTGTGTCTGCTTTCTGCAAAATAGAAATCTTTCCAATTGCGATTCCTGAAAATACGGACTTACCTTCTAATACTCTCATTACTCCAATTCTCCTTATTAAAGATTATGGCATAACTGTCTGACATCTTCACAGTTACAGATTATTTTTCAAAAACTCTCTCATTACTTCGGCATCTGCCTCTTCATTCTCGCCTTCCACATGTACTGTTATCTGATCTCCCTGTTTTACTGCAAGATTCATAACACAGAACATCCGCTTCGCATCACCACTGTCTGTTCCTTTAAAAATAGTGATATTGCTCGTAAGCTTTCCGGCTTCCTGCACAAGAAGCAGTCCGGGCCTTGCATGTATTCCAAATTTATCTTTGATGATATAGGTAAATGATACCATCCGCGAACTTCCTCCTGTATAAATAATTCTTTTTGAGATACTCCATTATAGCACAACCTGTCTTTGTACTTCCATATTTTTTTATTTTTTGTACAAATTTTAGCACATTTCTTGACATCTATACAAATTTGATTGTTTTTCTGTTTAAAATCCACAGAAAAATGGTTATTGTTCACTTCGTTTTCAATAACACGCTTTGCAGGATATTACCAGTAAACAGTAACTAAAAATGTTACAGAAAAACAGACTCAATATACAAAGGTATTGTACATCAAGTCTGTTTTATCTGTGCAGTGTTTATTCACTTCTCAACGCATCAATAGGATTTAAATTTGCTGCTTTCACAGAAGGAAGCAGTCCAAATACCACGCCTATCACTGTAGAAAACAATACTGCGATCACAATTGATGGCACACTGATCGCAGTAGGCGAACCGGTAACCTTTCCCACCACTTTCGACAGCCCGATTCCTGTTATTACTCCGATAATACCGCCAATACTGGTAAGTACGGAAGCCTCTGTCAGAAACTGTCCCAGAATAGTCTTCTTACGTGCCCCGATAGCCTTTTTCAGACCAATCTCTTTGGTACGCTCCGTAACAGAAACCAACATGATATTCATGACACCAATACCACCCACAAGGAGAGAAATACTTGCAATCCAGATCAGCTGATTATTTGTACTCTCACTGAGCTTCTGCATATTCTTAACCTGCTCCATGATATCTTCAGCTTTGTATTTCATGGTTGTATTTCCACCTGTATTCAGGGCTGCAATTAAATTATTCAGCGCATCTGCTGCTGCATTTCCCACCGTACTCATAGTATCTGTGCTGTCTGCTTTCACAATTACATTCTGAGGAACATCAAATTTAAAGGAAATCGGCCAGCAGCTGTCCGGAATCATCACACTTCCAACGATTGACTGATAATAAGTGTAATATTCGTCAATACTGTTGATCGTCGGCTGATAATTCTCATCCTGCCGGATCACTCCCACAATCGTATATGGTTCCTGATTGATCTCCACAGTCTGCCCTACCGGGTTCTGTGACGGGAACAGATTCTGTGCCGCATTATCATCGATCAGCGCAACTTTATTGTAATTTTTGTAGTCATCCTTTACAAATCCCCGTCCTGACTGAATCACATATCCGCAGGTAGCCAGATAGTTCACATCAATCCCGTAAACACTTCCGCCTTCCAGACTGTTATTGTTATTATAAATAGATGCGCTGGTACTGTTATAATAAAAAGTTGCATTCTCAACATGGTCCAGATCTTTCACTTCTTCTTTTACATCATCTGTCAGAATCGGTGCTTTTGAAGAATTTCCATATTCCGCATCATATTGATTATCTCCATCATACAGATAAATATTTACTGTATTGGAACCTGCACCTATCAGGTCTTCCTTAATCTGCTCACTGGTTCCCTTGATGGTAGAAACAATTGCAATGATAGACGCAATACCAATAATGATACCCAGCATAGTCAGGAAGGATCTCATCATATGTGACCATATTCCCTGAAAAGCCAGGCGTATATTTTCAAGCATAAAATGTCTCCTTTCTCAATTAATATCCATACATCTGATCCAGAGTAACTTCTTTTGTCTTTGCGCCCTCTTTCACATCTTTTCCATAAGGAAATGCAATCAGATCATCTTCACTGAGTCCACCTTTGACAATCACACTGTAACCGCTGTCCACAGTTGCACCTGCAGAAATCTCCTGTTTCTTCAGGATACCATTATCATCTTTATACACATAGTTTTTATTATTATCATTTCTGACAAAAGCCTTCTGGATAACCATACTGTTCTCTGTAGCAGATGCTTCATAATTGACAGTAACCCAGTCCTGATCTTCCAGCTGAAGTGTCTTGTCACTTACCACTGCTGTAAATGCATAATAAGACACATTTGGATTACTGCTGCCATAGAAGCTGTTTCCGGTTACAGGATACTCTGAAACATCCATAACTTCTGCTTCAAAAGATCCACTGGTATAACTTGTGCAGTCAAGTTTTGTGCCTTCTTTGATATCATCCAGCATCAGTTCACTGACAGAACCGATCACATAAAAACCATCACTGCTCTTTACTTTAATCAGGGCTTTCCCTTCCGTTGTCTCACCACCTCCGGAATTTCCCACATAAGTAACCGTACCATCCAATTTTGCACTGATAAGCTTTTTATTCGCTTTCTTTTCCAGCTGTGATATTTTGATATCGCTTTCCTGAAGGTCCAGTTTCAGGCTGGCAATCTTACTCTTCTGATACTTGATGGCATCTGCTCTGGAAACAGGAGTTCCGGTAGGTTCATCATCACCACCGTCCGGATTATCATCGCCTCCATCATCCGGATTCTCGTCGTATTTATCTGCATCTGACAGTGTGAATTCCACTTCTGCAAATTCATACACCGGTTTCTCCAGAAGACTTCCGTTTACCAGATAATAACCTGTACAGGATGTTTTCAGATTATCATAATCTTCTATGGTATCATTCTGATGAAACTCCAGACGGTACCAGTAACCTCCCTGATGAACAATTTTTGTTCCATCAGAACTGTATCCTGCAAGTTTATTAAAAAATGATCCCATCACAGTAACTTTCTCTTTTGCACTGCTGCACAGATATACATATGGATCATCCTCTGTGCCACTGCCAGTAAACGGAACGGAATCTGCATCCAGTTTTTGATAAAACGGCTCGTCACCATCTGTGATATTCGGATCACCTTTTCGGTAATAAGGATCAAAATATGTGGTACGATCATCCAGTGTTGGCGTTGGCGTTGGTGATAATTCCGGTGTATCATTTTTTCCTGAATTAAAATCATCCTTCTCTCCGTCACTAAATCCATTCGCTGAGGGATCCGAATATACCGGAGTATCATTATCCGCAGATGTTCCGTCTGATGAACCGCCTGTATTTCCGGTATCTGTTGAAGCATCATCTCCCGGTAAATCTGCCTTGGATGAAGAATTGTCTGAGCCCGCATTATCCACTGCATCTCCATCTGTAAAAGCAAATAACAAAAACGGATGCATGGCTGCTGCCAGATAATTACCGGACATATCTGTTGCGGATGACAAAGTATCATCCGGTGTCATATCATCATCACCTGTATCATTATTAGTGCTTCCTGTTGTTGAATTCAGGTCATCGGCATCTGTACCCGCATCTGTTTCCTCTACAGGCCCGCCATTCTGAAGGCTGTTCAGTCTGTTCACTGCTTTATTTAAATCCTGCTCCAGTTTCTGTTTTTTCAGCTTTGCTATATTCAGTTCCATTTCCACCAGAGTAGTATCAAAAGAAACCAGATGATCCCCTTTTTTTACGGCATCTCCCTTTGTCACATAAATCTGATCAATGATCAGGTCTTTATCACCGTTTACTGTCTGTGTTGCACTGGATGTAATGGTTCCGTCAAGCGTGGTGGAAGGTGTATAAAATTCCTGCAGTAATCCGCTCACAGGAGTAACCGCCACTGTTTTCTGGCTGTTTTTCTTCAGCTGCATCAATCCCGCTGTAATTCCGCTTCCTGCGATTACCACCACAAGCACTCCTGCGAGGATTTTCTTTACTTTGCCCATGAAGATCACCTCTTTTCCTGAAGGATACCATCTTTGATCGTAACCACCCTTTTCGCATGTGCAGCAATATCCGCATCATGGGTGATCATCAATACAGATACCCCCTCATCATTCAGCCTCTGGAAAAGTTCCATAACCTGCGCACCTGATTTACTGTCAAGAGCACCTGTAGGTTCATCTGCAAGAAGAAGTTTCGGGTTATTGACGATCGCCCTGGCAATGGCAACCCTCTGCATCTGACCTCCTGAAAGCTGATTTGGCTTAAAATCCACTCTGTCCGCCAGGCCCACTCTGTCAAGTGCCTTCAGAGCGCGTTCTCTTCTCTCCTTCTTAGGTACTCTCGCATAATTTAATGGCATCTCAACATTTGCCAGAGCACTCTGCTTAGGGAGAAGATGAAAACTCTGAAAAACAAACCCTATCTTATTCAGCCGGATATCTGACATTTCATTCTCCGAACACGCCTTAATATCCACTCCATCCAGAAAAAAAGTCCCCTCTGTCTGCTTGTCCAGACATCCAATAATGTTCATCAGAGTAGTTTTTCCCGAACCGGATGGTCCCATAATTGCCACGTATTCTCCTTCTTCCATGGAGAAATTCACATCTTTTAATACCGGAACTTTCATTTTACCCTGCTGATATTCTTTATATATACCCTTTAATTCCAGTATCATTCGATCCCCTCCACGTCTTCACCTGCGCTCATACCAGGTGCCTCATCGATTGGTACAAGTTCCTCATTTGGATCAATCGAGTCATCCGAACTGTCATCTTCAGAACCCTCTTCCATATCTGGATCTGTATAGGCTTCCCCATCTGCGGAATCTGGCTGTTCATCATCCATATTTCCATGATCAGCATCCATATCTGTAATCCCGTCCGCGCCTCCGCTCATTGTCTGAGCCAGATCTCCGATCTCTGTTTTTTCGCCTTCTTCCAGAGCCGCTGTCGGGAATGCAATCGCATCTTTCTTTGTAAGGCCCTCAACAATCTTATATTCTCCAAGATCATCATCATGTTCTCCAAGTGTTACATAACGCTTCTCCAGTCTGTTCTTATCGCTGGCTGCCCATACATACGGTTCATTGGTATCTGTGTCCAGAATATAGTAATCACTGAGCCACAGACCGTCTTTTTTCTCATCCTGTCCGATGTCACGTTCTATGTACACATGCTGTCCAAGCATCAGATTCTCAGAGGAATCCAATTCCACATAAAAAGGATAAGAAGTAGACGTTGTCTGATCATCGGAACTGGTACTTGCCATACCCATATACATATCATTACTGCTGTCATCTGAAGTTCCATTATTCACATCTACGGATCCCATCGTTCCTTTCCATGTTTTACTGCTGTCTACTCTGGAACGGATGATCACTGCCTCTCCGGGTACAATAGAATCCCTGTTCTGTTCATTAACTTTACCTTTTACTCTGTAAGCACCTGTACTGAGAATCGTGATAAATGCAGAGCTGTCTGAACCATCATCATTTGATGACATACTGTCCATTGTACTGCTGTCATCCACAGAATCACCGTCATCACTTGTCATCTTTGATGTATCAATTTTCTCGATCACACCATCTATTTCACTTCTCACTTCTGTATTCTGTGTGGCACTCTGCAGCTTGTCAATCTCAGCCTGTTTACTCTTCTGGCTGTATTCATTTTTCTTAAGATTCATCTTATTTGTTTCAATTTCAATTGTATAAGAAAGCTGATCATCTGCCTTTGCTTTTTTCTTTTCCGCTTCAAGGGTAGCTATCTGTTCTGTCAGGCTGATCTGTTCATTTTTTAATCTGTCCAGATCCAGTTGCGCCTGCTTCAGATCATCCTCAATACTGCTGAGATCATATTCAAAAAGAAGCTGTCCGGCCTTTACCTCTTCTCCGGTCTTAACTTCCACTTCTTTTACTTTTCGTCCACTTTCTATTTTTACGTTTACAGTTTTCTGCGGTTCTACCACACCGGCAAACCGATTTACCGCTGTTGTTTCAGATCCGGTGATCACACTTACTTTTGACACATACACAATAGAATCACCGGTTCCACTCTGACCGTTTCCTTTAAAGTGATACCAGACTCCGGTTCCGATACCGCCTGCTGCGATCAGGATTCCCAAAACGATAATAATACGTTTCTTCATAAATTGCCTCCTTGATATTGTCACCTTGTTCAGGCTAA
>OODU01003586.1_pt1 | contig 11558 bp, 8 predicted proteins | sample 1671171 | NCBI WGS metagenome assembly OODU01 (sample SAMN06348129, study PRJEB24527) | human gut metagenome | biome: human gut; feature: ankylosing spondylitis patient; material: feces | host: Homo sapiens | place: China | collected 2015-10
TTTTTTTTTTTTAATGATACGGCGACCACCGAGATCTACACTCTTTCCCTACACGACGCTCTTCCGATCTAAGGAAGCAGGACAGGAAATCTTAAAACCGGGAGAAACAAAGCAGCGGGAAAGAGAACAGCAAAACTTGGATCTGTCTTCGGAGAAACTGCCGGAAGAATACGAGGCAAGACTGATCTTTCCGGAGTATTTCGAGGATTCGGTTGAGAATACACCAGCCCGCATTGTCTGCATCGAGACGCATGGCTGCGGGCACCGTTACCGGTACTGTTTTGCCGGGCGGGTGTTCCAGTACCGGGGCTACGATGAGCTTTTTCCACATGTGCAGGTGCAGGAAAAAGAAGAACTGGTCACAGAGCTGGCATTGGGAAGGCTGCTCTATCCCAAAGAATTATCGGAGAAATTCCGGGAACAGTACCAGACTTATATCCGGGAGCACTGGGAGATGGCCGGGCGGCTTTTGATCCAGGCAGATAACATGAAGAAGAATCACGTGAGCAACCTGGAACCAGGGAAACTGCCGTGGCTGGTAGAAGAGGTGCTTATGCCAAGGAAGGATCAACGCGAAACCCGGCAGCCAGAACTTGCAGCAGAACAACTCCGGAATACGGAACAAAATCAGCCGCTTCAGAATTTCTCTGCCCGGCTTTCCACATTCATCCAGATAGCTCAGGAATCCGGCGATACGGAAATGGTGAGCTGGCTTATGGAACGGCGGCATCATCTGCGGGCAGCAGATTCGATGCAGTCTGCAGGTGCAGTGCAGGATGCTGAAACGACGCAGAATTTAACTGATGACATGGAAAATCTCATGAAATCGCAGCCGCCAAAGCGGAAACGCCGGTTTGAATTTTGAAACAGAAGAAAGGGGAAATCATAAACTATGATCGATCCAACCAGGCACAGACAGCTGGAAGAACTGAATATGGTGGAACTTTGTACCCGGATCTTTCGGAATGCCAGGAACGAGCTGTACCTAAATATGCGGTATCTGGACCTTTCGTTAAGTTCGCTTGGCTTTGAGGCAGACCCGGGCTGCCGTGGTGTGGGGACAGATGGATTTGTGATCTACTATCATCCAGATTACGTCTGCGATCTGTACCAGAGGGGACGCGTGCATGTGAACCGGGCATATCTGCACATGGTGCTGCACTGCCTGTTCTGCCATATGGACACGCGCGGCAAACGGGAACCGGAACTTTGGAACCTGGCCTGCGATATTGCGGTGGAATCCATGTTGGACGACATGTATGTAAAATGCATTCGTGTGGCACCGACGCCGTTTCGCCGGGACTGGTACGGACGGCTGCATGCGAAGCTTACTGTGCTGAATGCAGAGGGCGTGTATCGCGTGCTGAAGGAAGAGCAGCTGGAGCCGAGGAGGCTGGAGCGTCTGGCGGCGGAGTTTCTGGTGGATGACCACAGTTTCTGGGATCTCCCGGAGGATTCCCCGAAGACTCCCATGGTGCGCCAGACGCAGTGGAGCAATAACCGGGAAAAGGTGCAGACCGAGATGGAAACCATGGGAAACCAGCAGGATGAGGAAAATAAAAGCATACTGGAGCAGATCCAGGTGGAGAACCGGGAACGGTATGATTACCGTCACTTTCTGCAGCGCTTTTCGGTGCTGCGGGAGGAGATGCAGGTCGACCCAGATTCCTTTGATGCGATCTTTTATACCTATGGGCTTTCGCTGTATGGCAATATGCCGCTCATCGAGCCGCTGGAATCCAAAGAAGTCAGCCGGATCGAGGATTTTGTTGTGGTGATCGACACCTCCATGTCCTGTTCCGGGGATCTGGTGCGGTGTTTTCTGGAGGAAACCTACGACGTGCTTTGTCAGTCGGACAGTTATTTTAAGAAGACCAACATCCACATCATCCAGTGCGATGAACAGGTGCAGCAGGACCGTCTCATTACGAATCAGGAAGAGATGGAAGCCTACATGCGGGATTTTACCATCATCGGGCAGGGCGGCACAGATTTCCGTCCGGCATTCGAGTATGTGAATGGGCTGATCCGTCAGGGGGCTTTTCACCGCCTGAAGGGACTGCTGTATTTTACAGACGGAGAGGGGATCTACCCGGTAAAGCGGCCGGTGTATGATACCGCCTTCGTCTTTTTGAAGGATCAGTATACCGATATTTCTGTCCCGGCCTGGGCCATGAAACTGATCCTGGAGCCGGAGCAGCTGCTGGAGAACAGCGGCGGACAATCTTCTGGCAGTAAGGCAGCGAAGGTCGGTCCGCTTTAGGAGCAGCTGCTGGAGAACGATGTCACAGGCAGCGAACATGACGGACGGAACGTAACTGTGAAGGTACGGAACAGTTACGATAGAATTACATTGGAAAGGAAGAACAGGAATCATGAACATTAAGCGGGCAAAACAGGAAATCAAAGACACTGTGGCCGCGTATCTGGCAAAGGATGAGTTTGGGGCTTACGAGATTCCCTCCATCCGCCAGCGCCCGATGCTTCTGATTGGACCGCCGGGAATCGGCAAGACCCAGATTATGGAGCAGGTGGCGCAGGAATGTCAGATCGGTCTGGTGGCTTACACCATCACCCATCATACCCGGCAGAGTGCGGTGGGACTGCCCTTTATCGAGCATAAACAGTACGGCGGAAAGGAGTATGCCGTTACCGAGTATACGATGAGTGAGATCGTGGCATCGGTCTACGAGCGCATGGAACGGAGTGGAATGCCGGAGGGCATTCTGTTTATCGATGAAATCAACTGTGTGTCGGAAACATTGGCACCGACTATGCTGCAGTTTCTGCAGGGCAAGTCGTTTGGAAACCATAAGATTCCGGAGGGCTGGATCATTGTGGCAGCAGGAAACCCGCCGGAATACAACAAGTCAGTGCGCGAGTTCGATATTGTCACCATGGACCGGATCCGTCGCATCGATGTGGAGCCGGATCTGAACGTCTGGAAAGAGTATGCAAAGACAGCCGGGGTGCATCCGGCGATCCTTTCCTATCTGAGCGTGCGGCCGCAGAATTTCTGTCAGATCGAGACAACGGTGGACGGCAAGCGCTTTGTGACGCCGCGTGGCTGGGAAGATCTGTCCGAGCTGATCTGGATCTACGAAAAGCAGGGCCGCAAGATGGACCGGGAACTGGTGGGAGAATATCTGCAGTTTCCAAAGATTGCGAAGGACTTTGCGAATTATCTGGAGCTGTATTACAAATACCAGGACGATTACCAGGTGGAGCAGGTGCTTGCGGGTCATATTTCCGAGGCTGCGGTGGACAAGCTGCAGCGGGCATCCTTTGATGAGCGCATCAGCGTGGTGAGCCTGCTTCTGTCGGGGCTGAATGAAAAATTCCGAAATCTTATTTATATGGAAGAGATGATGAGTCTGCGTATGGAGCAGATGAAAAAGCTGCAGAGTGCCCAGACAGCAAACCGGGATGGTGTGCTGGCAAATGCCCTGGCAGCACTTGCCGGTCAATTCCGCGCAGACTGGACCAACCGGCTGGAAAATGCCCTGCTCTCCCGCGCACAGCTTCGCACCTGCCGTGCGGTGAGTGCCAAACTGGAAGAGGATTCCATGGCACTCTTAAAGAGTGGCATCACCGACTGGGACGAGGGCTTTGCGCTGTTGCGTGAGCGTTTTGGCGTGGACAGTGACCGTTATGAGGAACTGTTCGACGAGGCGGGCGCAGCGCTGGAGCATGCGTTTGACTTTATGGAAGCGGCTTTTGCAAACAGCCAGGAGCTGGTGCTGTTTGTGACAGAACTCAATACCGGGGCATACAGCGTTCATTTCCTGCAGGATTATGAATGCGAGCGCTATTACCAGTACAACCGGAATCTGCTGTTCTCCCAGGAGGAGCAGGAGATCGAAGCGCTACTAAATAAGAGAGGGTAAGAACCACAATGATGTTTTTGACAAAGCTGATGCTGCTCACGGCAGCAGAAACGGATGCAGACCTTTCTACTGTTTTGGAGGAAACCAAGGCAGTGGCAGAAGAGGTTCATGAGGATCTGCAGAATTTAAAACCCAATGTAATTTTAGAAACCGTAAAGAGCTGGCTTCCGGGACTTATGAGCTTTGGTTACCGTCTGGTGATCGCCATTCTCATTCTGGTGATCGGAAACCGGATCGTGCATGCCGTGCGCAAGTTCTTATATAAGACCTTTACACGCATGAATCTGGATCCGAGTATCAGCCGTTTCCTGATCTCTGTGGCAGATGCCTGCATTTACGCGCTGGCAATCTTTATCGCGGCCGATAAGATCGGTATCCCGTCGGCTTCCATCATCGCGCTTTTGGGTTCTGCCGGACTGGCTGTTGGCCTTTCCCTGCAGGGCAGCCTGGCGAATGTGGCAGGCGGAATCCTGCTGCTGCTGCTGCGTCCGTTTGGCGTGCATGACTACATTGTGAGCGGCGGATACGAGGGAACGGTACAGAGTATCGGCCTGGCTTACACCACCATCATTACGGTCGATAACAAAAAGATTACGATCCCAAATGGCCAGATTTCCAATAGCACGGTTGTAAATGTTACTTCCCAGGAAAAGCGCCGGGTAGACCTGGTGATAGGAATCGGTTATGGCGCCGATATCAAAAAGGCAAAAGAGCTGATCCGTCAGGTGTACGAGAAGCATCCGCTGGTACTGGCAGAGGACGGCATCACCGTTTTTGTGGATGAGCTGGCCGACAGCGCGGTTATGCTCGGCTGCCGCGGCTGGACCAAAACGGAAAATTACTGGCAGGTCCGCTGGGATGTGCTGGAAAGTATTAAGGAAGTGTTCGATGCGAACGGCATTGAGATCCCGTTCAACCAGATGGATGTCAATATCAAACATCAGTGAGACATTGAAAATGCACCGCAGGCTTTTGGCTTGCGGTGCATTTTTGCAGAAACTCCATTACTCGAAAAATAATTTCAGATCCTCCTCAACCGTTCCAATACCCGCGATGCCGAAGTTTTCCACCAGAACTTTCGCAACATTTGGGGATAAGAAGGCCGGAAGGGTCGGTCCTAAGTGGATATTCTTCACACCAAGGTATAAAAGCGCCAGCAGGACAATGACCGCTTTCTGCTCATACCATGCGATGTTGTAGACGATCGGCAGGTCGTTGATGTCGTCCAGACCGAAAACTTCCTTTAATTTCAGTGCGATGACAGCCAGGGAGTACGAGTCATTGCACTGTCCGGCATCCAGCACACGCGGGATCCCGTTGATATCGCCCAGATCCAGCTTATTATATTTGTACTTTGCGCAGCCAGCAGTTAAGATTACGGCATCGTGCGGCAGTGCCTTTGCAAAATCGGTGTAGTAGTTTCTGGATTTGGCCCGTCCGTCACAGCCAGCCATAACTACGAACTTCCGGATCGCACCGGTTTTTACCGCGTCTACGATCTGGTCAGCCAGGGCCAGCACCTGGTTGTGGGCAAAGCCGCCCAGGATCTCACCCTGTTCAATCTCCGTCGGAGCTGCGCAGCGTTTTGCCTGTTCGATGATTTCAGAGAAATCTTTTTCTTCGCCAATCTCACCGCCGATGTGCTTACAGCCCGGATATCCGGCTGCACCGGTGGTGTAGAGGCGGTCTTTATAGCTGTCCTTCGGCGGCACGATGCAGTTGGTCGTCATAAGGATCGGTCCGTTGAAGCTCTCAAACTCTTCTTTCTGTTTCCACCATGCATTTCCATAGTTGCCGACGAAGTTCGGATACTTCTTGAAAGCCGGATAGTAGTGAGCCGGAAGCATCTCGGAATGGGTGTATACATCTACACCGGTTCCCTGTGTCTGGATCAGCAGCATCTCAAGGTCGCGCAGGTCGTGGCCGGAAACCAGAATGCCCGGGCGCTTGCCGACACCAATGTTTACACGGGTCATTTCCGGGTGACCGTAAGCGCCGGTATTGGCTGCATCCAACAGAGCCATACCCTCCACACCGTATTTTCCGGTCTCCAGGGTTAAGTTTACATAATCCGAGACAGTCAGGGAATCATCCAGCGTAGCGGCCAGGGCGCGCTGCAGGAAAGCATCCAGCTCCGCATTCTCCTTTAACAGGGCATTCGCGTGCTTGCTGTAGGCGGAAAGTCCTTTTAAACCATAAGTGATCATCTCGCGCAGGCTGCGGATATCCTCATCCTTGGTAGAGAGAACCCCTACCAGGGCCGCTTTGACTGCAAAGGTATGTTCCTCGCCGTTCCAGAGTGCGGCAGCCGGAAGCACGGAGGTATCCGGGCATTGCTTTAAGAGATTTTCCTTGGTGTCCAGCGTTTCGCGGATGCGGGCAACGATCATCTCTTTGTCAAAGTTCGCGTTAGTGATGGTGGTGAAGAGATTCACAGTGATGAGATGGTTGATCTCAGCGCTGATTTCGGTTCCCAGGTTGCGCAGATGCGTGGTGACAGCGGAAATCCCGCGGGTAACATATACTAAAAGGTCCTGCATGGCAGCGACCTCCGGAGTTTTTCCGCAGACACCGGAATTGGTGCATCCGGTACAGCCTGCAGTTTCCTGGCACTGATAGCAAAACATATTCTGACTCATAAATATTTCCTCCTTACAATACAAATAATATCAGTAACGTAACAACATGGTTAGAGTATAATAGATATGGCTGCATTTGAATGTTGTTTAAACAACAAAATTGCATTATAATGGTGTTAAAATGCTGGAAATATATGGAATGATAAAGAAGGAGGAACCGCGATGTGTACAGCAGCAGTCTATAAAACAAAAGACTTTTATTTTGGACGGAATCTGGATTACGAATTTCCGTACGGGGAGGAGGTTACAGTCACACCCCGGAATTATCCGTTCCATTTCCGTTTCCTTGGTGAGATGGAGCATCATTATGCCATGATCGGCATGGCACATATTGCGGATAACTATCCGCTTTATTACGATGCGGTAAATGAAAAAGGGCTCGGCATGGCCGGTCTGAACTTTGTGGGAAACGCTGTGTACGGAGAACCCGTAACCGATGGAACAAAAGAAAATGTTGCGCAGTTTGAACTGCCGCTGTGGCTGTTGGGACAGTGCGCAACTGTGAAAGAGGTGCGTGCGCTGCTTGCAAAAATCCAGATCACGAATACGCCATTCAATGAAAAATATCCGGTTTCCCAGCTCCACTGGATGATCGCGGACCGGGAAGAAACCATCGTAGTGGAAGCCGTGGCAGACGGACTTCATATTTATGATAATCCGGCCGGAGTCCTCACAAACAACCCGCCGTTTCCGCAGCAGATGTTCCGCTTAAATGATTACCGCGGTCTGTCTCCGAGGCAGCCGGAAAACACCTTCGCACCGGGTCTTGACCTTACGGCCTACAGTCGCGGTATGGGTGCATTGGGGCTGCCGGGCGATCTATCTTCTGCATCCCGCTTTATACGGGCTGCTTATGTCCGTGCAAATTCTTTATCGAAAGACTCTGAAAGCGCAAGCGTGAGCCAGTTCTTCCATATCCTGCACTCCGTAGAGCAGCAGAGAGGCTGTTGTGATGTAGGCGGCGAAAAGTATGAGATCACGATTTATACTTCCTGTTGCAATGCAGACAAGGGAATCTACTACTACACCACCTACGAAAATCACCAGATTACAGGCGTGGACATGCATGCGGAGAATCTGGATGGGGCAGAACTCGCACGGTATCCGCTTGTGCAGGGTGAGCAGATCTGCTGGCAGAACCGGAGAAAATAACAATTATTTCCCCGAGCTATATTCCCGCCCCATCTTACTTTTCTGCTTATTCAGATACATGTAGTGATCTGCCTTGTCGAACAGCGTCCGCAGCGTGCATTCTTTGTACTCGGTGGATACTGCCCAGCCGAATGAATAGCTGATTGGCGTGTGCTTTCCATACTGGTTGAAGCGGTCAACCGTTTCCTTTAATGCCTTCAGATGGGACATGATCTGGGGTTCATCGGTGTTGTAGATCACAGCCATAAATTCATCGCCGCCGTAGCGTCCCACAAAATCCATGGATGGGATGGTGTTTCTAAGGATCCGTGCGAAATTGGAGATCAGCGCATCTCCGGCAGAGTGCCCCAGGGAATCGTTGACGGTTTTTAAGTTATTCAGGTCAAAAACCAGGCAGCCGATGGGTTCCTCTGCCGAGATAAAGCTGGAATCCTGCAAAAGCTCCTCGCAGCGGCTCTTGTTAGGAAGGCCGGTGTGAACGTCAAGATACGCCTTTTGCTGGAGAATTTTGTTTGCTTTTGCGATTTTTCTTGCGGTGATATACTGGCGGAGAATCAGCACAAGAAGCAGGATCATATCGGCTGCGGAGATGTATTCGATCGACCGGATATGGCGTGCCAGCATTTCGGAATAATCCTCAGCGGCGGTTACGGTCTGGTCGGCAAGGTCGAAGTAGGTCTCACTCATGCCAACCACATCGGTTTTCAGATATCCGTTTTCGCGGACCAGAAGAATCTCCTGTTTTAGCTTTTCCCAGTAGGCAACCTGTTCATCCAGCTTCTGCTGGTAGGTATCGTCCGGGATGCGCACCAGCTCGTATTCGCCGGTGCCGTATTTCAGACCAGTCAGAATATTGTCCAGATATTGGATCAGATTATTGTTCGGGGCATCGGTAATTTCGAGCTTGACCAGACGCTGGGTCGCACCGCGCACCAGTCCGGCATAGTTGATGACCCGGGCTGTGCCCTGAATCTGTCCGATCTGGACCATCATGGTGCTGACAAGTCCGATCAGGATCACGATCAGTATGCTTTGCAGGGCAGTGAAAAAATTCTGCAGTTTCTTTATCTGTTCCGAGACAAACTGGGAACGTGTCATGACAATGCTGTCTGAAGATGCTGATGATGTTTGTTTCATAAGAACTCCTCCGAAAAATGTGCTATAATGCGGCTATTGTTTCCATAATATTTAAAACGCTGTTCACGGGCGAAGCTTTCCCGGATAAAATCCAGAAGCCGATGGTAAGAAATCTTTTTGGTACCACATTTTTTGAATAGCCTTTATCGCATCAAAACTTTCCACTTTTGTTGCGTCTACAAATTTTGCCTCTTCATCCTTAAATACATGTACTGGATTACAAATAGAAATATCAGCTGCTTCTTCTTTCAATGCTCTATATAATAGTTCTATATATCTATCACACACATAATCGTCCGAATCAATGAAAGTCACCCAGTCTCCTGTTATCTTTCGCAAACCATAATTTCTCGCATCCGAAAGGCCTCCATTTTTTTTGTGAAAAACTTTAATTCTATTATCTCTTTGTGCTAATTCATCGCACTTTTTTCCACTGCTATCTGTCGAGCCATCATCAACTAATATTATTTCTAAATTAGAATATGTTTGTTTTAATATACTTTCTATACATTTATACAAATATTTCTCGACATTATATACAGGAATTACTACGCTAATTAATTCATCCATACCTAACCTTTATCATCTTTCTTTACTTTAATTTAAAAATTCTTCTTCATAACGATCGCATATAAAACTCCAACTATAAGCTTCTTTGACTCTCTTTTTAGCCTTATCACCGTATTCTTTTATTTTGCTTATGGTCATTTTATCAACTTCATCAATCAGGTTTGCTAAGTTTCCATTGTTTCTATTCCAATAAATAGCTGAACCTTCGGCAACTTCTCTGTTAAATCCTACGTCGATCAAAAGATTTAAATCTGTACTTCCAAGTGCCTCTATTAAAGATGGATTGGTACCTCCCACTGTATGACCATGGAAATAAGCATAAGCATTCTCTCTGATTTTTTTCAACAATTCCTGATCGTAAACGGTTCCAACGAATTTAATTCTCTCGTCATTTTTAAAATGTAATTTTTCTTCCAGTTCATTTAAAAACTTTTCATTTACATTAGTTATTAATGCAAAATCTTTTTTACTGTTACTCTTCATAAATTCACGAATCATAACTTCAAACGAATTTTCAGGCACAAATCGCCCCACCACAAGATAATATTCCTTTTTTGAAAGTCCTTTATCCTTATACCAATTTACCAACTTTTCGTCATCATCCTTTAACTTGCTTAATGTTAAATCCGCACCGTATGCAATAAACGTTGTTTTAGGATTTCTCCCTTTAATTCCTTTGCCATCATAACATTCATGAATGTACTTCTCTATATTTATGGAATCGCATATAGCCAGATCACAATATTTCACCATCATCTGTTCCGATATTTTCCAATATTTTCTGATAGGAGCTGACCATTTTGCTCTCATCCACTCATGACCATCCGGATTAAGATATACTTTGCCACCAAGTTTATGTATTTTTTTATAAAAATGCCTTACAAATGGTCCTATTCTGCATGCCATTATATAAACTATCGGATGTCGAATATTATTTTCCTTAATATGTTTACAACAAGCTCTTAGTGCGGCCACATCATAATAAATAGCCTGAGCTGGTCCTATCTGTGGAATATTAATTTTGAAACAATGCGCATTATGAAATTCAAATTCGTGATCGTTTATTATCTTTACGTCATCCAATTTTGTTTCATCCATACAGCCATCACCATTTGCCTTACAGGCAACGTGATACTTAATATTATCTTTGTTTTGATGATACTCCGTAAGCTTATATATAAAAGTTTCATATCCTCCATAAGCTCCTAAAGATTTAGCGCCAACGCAGTAAACATGCTGTATATCTTTTTCTTGTTGCATTCCTTTATCCATCCTCTGTTTTTAATTAGTTACTTACACCGATCCCTTCTGTCCCAGCACTACCAGCACTGTTTTCAGAATTATTTTTATATCAAGTCCTATATTCCAGTTCTTAATATAATCGCTGTCCATTTTTACTATTTCTTCGAAATCAGTAAAATCACTTCTGCCGCTTACCTGCCACATTCCTGTAAGTCCCGGTTTTGCTGCCAGACGACTCTTGTGATGCAATTCGTACTGATTGTATTCATCCATTGTTGGTGGTCTTGTTCCCACAAGACTCATATCGCCTTTTAAGATGCTCCAGAAGTTAGGGAATTCATCTATAGACAGATGTCTAAGATAATATCCAAGTCCCTTTCTTGTTCCGTCCGGACCGCTTCCTATAATTCTAGGATCAGCGTCCATCTTAAACATTAGACCGTCCATCTTGTTCTTCGCCATAAGTTCCTTCTTACGTTCTTCCGCATCTACATACATAGAACGGAACTTATATATTGTAAAAGTTCTTCCGTTACGACCAACTCTCTTCTGTCCGAAGAATACAGGTCCCTTAGGATCTGCTATCTTAATTGCAGGTGCCAGAAATATAAAAAGTATACCTGTAACTATACATCCAACAATGCCTGCACAGATATCCATGGCTCTCTTTAATGCCATCTCTGTTATTGTTACAGTATTGGCACTTGTTCTTATAATCTTAGTATCGTTAATGTGTCCGAACTCCTGAGTTCCACCATTAAACTTAATATTTAATTTAATATCTACGGTAATTCCTATATTAACTAAAGTTTCCACTATCTGATCAAACTTATCTGATGGATAGTTTAAATTAAGTAAAACTTCATCTACAACATTTTTGCAAACATAGTCATACATATCTGTTACTTCTGAAACTACCGGTATTCCCTGG
>OODU01003588.1_pt1 | contig 11557 bp, 9 predicted proteins | sample 1671171 | NCBI WGS metagenome assembly OODU01 (sample SAMN06348129, study PRJEB24527) | human gut metagenome | biome: human gut; feature: ankylosing spondylitis patient; material: feces | host: Homo sapiens | place: China | collected 2015-10
CATAGCAAAGATAAAACCATTGAAAAAATTGCCATGTTTTACTCCTCTGTTGTCGCTTCCCTCTCTGCTCCTTCGCATGAGTGCGACCTTTCTTCTCAAGTATTTTGTTTTCTATTAACGTGGATTTTTCTCAATTTTTACGTATCCTTAACTATTATGCCATAATCATAAGCTGATTACAATATTGGATTGATCTTAAAGCGTAATTTTTTATGCCTAGAAAAAATGTATTTTGGGTAAAATTAGCTAAAAGTTCCTTACTGCATCAAAACAAAAACGCCATAAAACGCTCCCGGCAGAACCGGAATAGCGAATTATGGCGTCTTCAACGCTTGGACACTTGTAAGATATAGATATCTTACTATTATTTAAAGAGATACGAATCTAGGTTATTTGTTGTAGTTTACGATGTCGCCGAACTCAGCTTTGAGGGAAGCACCGCCAACAAGACCGCCGTCGATATCTGCCTGAGCAAACAGCTCCGGTGCGCTTGCCGCAGATACAGAACCACCGTACTGGATACGGATTGCTGCTGCAGTTGCCTCGTCGTAGATCTCGCCGATGCATGCGCGGATTGCTGCGCATACTTCCTGCGCCTGCTCAGTCGTAGCAACCTTTCCGGTACCGATCGCCCAGATCGGCTCGTAAGCGATCACGGCAGTCTTTGCCTGGTCTGCAGTTACATTTAAGAATGCAACCTTGATCTGCTGGCGGATCCAGTCAATGGTGATGCCCTGCTCTCTCTGAGTCAGACTCTCGCCGCAGCAGATGATTGGGGTAATACCATGTTCAAATGCCTTTAAGACTTTCTTATTTACGGTCTCATTGGTCTCTGCAAAGTATTCTCTTCTCTCGGAATGGCCGATGATGACATATTTTACGCCTGCATCGACTAACATATTCGGGGAGATCTCACCGGTGTAAGCCCCCTTCTCCTCGAAGTACATATTCTCGGCACCGATCTGGATGTTGCTTCCCTTTGCAGCCTCCATAGCCGGGATAATGTCGATAGCCGGAACACAAAGCAGAACATCTACTTCATCGTTCTTTACAAGTGGTTTTAAGGTTTCGATCAAGGCAACTGCCTCGGAAGGAGTCATGTTCATCTTCCAGTTGCCTGCGATAATTTTTTTTCTGGACATTGTAGGATCCTCCTGTTTATTTATCATCTGCTGCTGCTACGCCTGGGAGGGATTTGCCCTCTAAGAACTCCAGGGATGCGCCGCCGCCGGTGGAGATGTGGCTCATCTTGTCTGCGAAGCCGAGCTGGTTCACTGCTGCTGCAGAATCGCCGCCGCCGATGATAGTGGTTGCGTCGGTCTCTGCCAGTGCCTTTGCTACGGCAATGGTACCTGCTGCCAGAGTCGGGTTCTCAAATACGCCCATCGGTCCGTTCCATACCACAGTCTTGGCGCTCTTTACTGCCTCAGCGTAAAGCTTTGCAGTCTCGGTACCGATATCCAGGCCCATCATGTCAGCCGGGATCTGGTCTGCTGCTACGTTTGCAACCTCGATCGGAGCATCGATCGGATCCGGGAAGGATGCTGCTACTGCTGCGTCTACCGGAAGGAGTAATTTCTTGCCAAGCTTCTCAGCCTTCGCTAACATCTCCTTGCAGTAATCTAACTTGGTATCGTCTACCAGGGATTTACCGATTTCCTTGCCCTCTGCCTTTAAGAAGGTGAAAGCCATGCCGCCGCCGATGATCAGTGTGTCGCATTTCTCAAGCAGGTTGGAGATTACGTTTAACTTGTCCGCAACCTTAGCGCCGCCCAGGATTGCTACGAACGGTCTTACCGGGTTTTCTACTGCATTGCCGAGGAAGTCGATCTCTTTCTGCATAAGGTAACCAACTGCGTTGGTACCGCCCTTTGCGGTGATGAATTTGGTTACGCCCTCTACGGAAGCGTGTGCTCTGTGGGAGGAACCGAATGCATCGCATACATAATCGTCTGCCAGGTCAGCCAGCTCTTTGCTGAACTGCTCGCCGTTCTTGGTCTCCTCTGCACCACGGAAACGGGTATTCTGGAGAAGGACTACATCGCCCTCGTTCATAGCCTCTACTGCCTTGGTTGCTGCCTCGCCGGTTACGTTGTAATCTGCTACGAATACAACCTCTTTGCCCAGCTTCTCGGACAGGCGTACTGCAACCGGAGCTAAGGACTCACCCTCGTTCGGGCCGTTCTTTACTTTGCCAAGGTGGGAACAAAGGATAACCTTTGCACCCTCACCGATCAGCTTCTGGATAGTCGGAAGTGCAGCCACGATACGGGTCTCATCGGTGATCACGCCATTCTTTAACGGTACGTTGAAGTCACAGCGGACCAGAACTCTTTTTCCTTTTAAATTTTTCAGATCATCAACACTTTTTTTATTTAACATGGAGGTAATCCCCTTTCTTTGTATAAATGATGGTGGGACAAGCCCTATACCTATCGACGCAAAAGGGTCCGGTCCACATGTGACCGGACCCTTTCCTGAGCCTTTTGTAAACTGTTGCCGTTCATGCGCTGCATAAACAGCAGCATAAGAATTTCCTTTAGCAGAAATTATGCCAGCTCTGCGAAGTATTTGATGGTGCGAACCATCTGGCTGGTGTAGGAGTTCTCGTTGTCGTACCATGAAACAACCTGAACCTCATACAGATCGTCAGCGATCTGGGCTACCATGGTCTGGGTTGCATCGAACAGGGAACCGTACTTCATCCCGATAACGTCGGAAGAAACGATCGGATCCTCGTTGTAACCGAAGGACTCGCTTGCTGCTGCTTTCATAGCTGCGTTGATATCTTCTTTGGTAACGCCAGCTTTCTTAACAACTGCAGTTAAGATGGTGGTAGAACCGGTCGGTACCGGAACACGCTGTGCGGAACCGATGAGCTTGCCGTTTAACTCCGGAATAACCAGGCCGATTGCTTTTGCAGCACCGGTGGAGTTCGGAACGATGTTTGCAGCGCCTGCTCTTGCTCTTCTTAAATCGCCTTTTCTGTGCGGGCCGTCCAGGATCATCTGGTCACCGGTGTAAGCGTGGATGGTGCTCATGATACCGGACTGGATCGGAGCGTAGTCGTTCAGTGCTTTTGCCATAGGCGCTAAGCAGTTGGTGGTGCAGGATGCTGCGGAAATGATGGTATCCTCAGCAGTCAGGGTGTTCTCGTTTACGCTGTAAACGATGGTCTTTAAGTCGTTACCAGCCGGAGCGGAGATGACAACCTTCTTTGCGCCTGCGTCAATGTGAGCCTGTGCTTTCTCTTTGGAGGTGTAGAAACCAGTACACTCTAATACTACATCTACGCCGATCTCGCCCCACGGAAGATCTGCTGCCTTAGCCTCTTTGTAGATGGTAATCTTCTTGCCGTCAACAGTGATGGAGTCCTCGCCAGCCTCTACGGTGTGTTTGCCCTCACCGATGTGGCCTGCATATCCGCCCTGTGCGGTATCGTATTTTAATAAGTGAGCTAACATCTTCGGATCGGTTAAGTCGTTGATTGCTACTACCTCATAACCCTCTGCGCCAAACATCTGTCTGAAAGCCAGACGGCCGATACGACCAAAACCATTGATTGCTACTTTAACTGCCATGATTCATTCCTCCTAGATTGTTAAAAATATGATGATTGTTAAAAAGTCATCAACCTGGTTCTTATTGTACCTAATAACAAGCAAAATAGCAAGCCTTTTTTTGCCATATTAACAAAAACACCTGGATTTTCGTCTTGTTTTTGTCAAAGAAGCCCCCCGGAGGCTGGCTCCGAAGGGCTTTCTTTTGTGCTTTGTATACAATATTCGCTATTTTCGTATCTTTTCCTGCACCAATCTGTCATTATTTACATCTCATCTTTTACATAACCTGCCAGATTGTATGCATGGTCAGATACACGCTCCAGATTGCTGATGATATCCAGGAATACCACACCGGCGGAAGCTTTGCACTCGCCTGCAGACAAACGCTCGATGTGCTTCTCGCGAAGCTCCTCCTCCTGGCTGTCAACATCGTCCTCATACTGGCTGACTTTCCGTACTGCCTCCATATTGCCATTCTGTCTTGCATCAATCGCATACTGGAAGGATTTTAATACGCTGTCGCTGATGGATTTTAAGTCTTCTGCACCAGTGCTGGAAAACTGAAGTCCGTGCTCCACCATATACTGGGCCTGTTCTGCCAGGTTTTCCGCATGGTCACCGATACGCTCGATATCGCTGACGCTGTAGAACAGGTTATTTACGACCTTCTTCTGTTTCTCAGTCAGGGAAAGATTGTCTACCTTGATCAGATACTCGGTCAGCATCTTTTCCATATTGTTGATGGTCTGCTCGGTCTTAAATACGGTTTCTACCTCATCTGAGTTCACGGTCAGAACGGCATCGATGGCACGGGTCACGTTTTCGTAGGTGATCTGTCCCATATGGACTACCTCAAGGGCTGCAGTCTCAACGGCAAAGGCCGGGGACTCGAAGATACGCTCGTCCAGATGTTTGAGGGTTGCAGCTGTTTCTGCATCCTCCACAACCGGCTCTTTCTCTTCTTTTTCCTTCACAACCATACCGGAAATCTTTACCAGAACGTCTGCAAATGGGAACAGCAGCGTGGTCATGGACAGGTTAAAGATCGTATGGAAGATGGAAATCTGCACCGCATTGATATTTGCTGCTGCAAAGGCCGGGCGCAGGCTGAAAAAGATAAAACCAATGGTTCCAAATACGATCGCACCGATCACGTTAAAGGTCAGGTGCATGACCGCTGCACGCTTAGCGGTACGGGAGCCGCCCATACTGGACAGCATTGCCGTTACGCAGGAGCCGATATTCTGGCCCAGCGTAATGTAGATTGCCGCATTGGTCGTTACGATCCCGTTCATGGCAAGGGTCTGTAAGATACCAACCGATGCAGAGGAGCTCTGCAGCAGTGCAGTAACCAGGGCACCGATCAGCATACCTAAAAGCGGATTTCCGCCCAGAACCTCAAATGCTTTCGCGAAGATCGGGGCATCGGTATAAGGATTGATAGAGCCTGACATAAAGTCCAGACCGATAAACAACAGTCCAAGACCGATCATGATCTCACCAACGGTCTTCTTCTTCTGGCTCTTTGAAAACACCAGGAACAACGCTCCGATTCCAATGATGGCCGGCGCATAAAAGCTCGGCTTCATGACTTCAAAGGCATCGCCTAACTGGCTCATGGATACGATCCATGCGGTGATGGTAGTACCGATGTTGGCACCCATAATCACACCCACTGCCTGTGACAGATTTAACACACCTGCACTTACAAAACCAACAACCATAACTGTTGTCGCACCGCTGGACTGGATGATTGCCGTGATCAATGCACCCAGAGCCACTGCCAGAAAGCGGTTATTGGTGAGCATTCCAAGGAAACTGCTCATCTTGCTTCCTGCTGTCTTCTGCATACCGTCTGCCATGATATTCATGCCATAAAGGAACATGCCAAGACCGCCAAGAAAGCCAAACCCGTTTGAAATGTCGCTGATTGACATACTCTCCTCCTCGTCTCGCGTACTTTTTCTCTTTATTCTCTTCAGTCCGCAAACAATTCAATCATACCATACCACTACCTTCATTTCCAATCATTTTTAAAATTTAAATAAATTTTGGGTAAATAGTATGTAAAAATGCCTGCCACAGCATCTGTGACAGGCATTCTAAACGAAACATGGTAAAACAATTGTTAAAAAAGCAGTATGATTCGGGAAGAAGCCGCCATGGTTTGGTAAGCAGCTGCCGGTCACGCATGTGTGAACCATAATACCTAATGATCTGCAGCATACGCTGCTACAGCCGCCATAATTGACTGGTTGCTGTTCCAGACATTGCCAAATTCACTGACTGGCATCGGACAGGCTACGCCTCCCACTTCGATCGTAAGACTTGGGACCGGATTGTCTTTGATCTGGACATAATCCTTAAACCCGCCTTTTCCGCTGCTTGTATTCGTGCGGTATCCGGAAATCCCAGTTACCAGATCTGCCAGTGCTTTGGACTCTGCTGACACCTTATTTCCCTCAAAATCCCAATAAACCAGATTTCCCATGCTGTGGTAGCTGATGGTCAAAGACCAGCTTCTGGAGTTCACGAGATTTGCCAGTGCCTGGCTCTCCGGCTCGGAAAGCGCACTGGTTCCCTTATAGTTTGCATAGGAAGCATGGGACGGTCCCGTGCTGATGGAATCCCATAAGGCCGGGAAATTCTGGTTTAAGTCCACACCGCGGCCATTGGCCTTCCATAAGCTCAAATACCGGTCAAAGGCCTGACTGGTCCGCCCATCTGCCGTATCCTGGGCATAGCACTGGTTCACAGTCTGACGCAGGTCGGAAGAGCGAAGCGCTGACACCCCAAACTGACTGATCGTAATTCCATCCGGATTCACCATCGGTACAATGTGGACAGCCACACCACCCAGAATGTCTAAGAGCTTGCGCCCCTGGTATGCTCCACTGTCATAAAAGGCAAGCAGATGCTCCGCCTGCTTCATGACCAGAAGCGGTGTCATGTATTCCCGCGCATGGATTCCTGCATGAATCAGCACATGCTTTGACGCATTGGGATTTCCAATGATCATCTCATAAAGGGTTCTTCCATCCAGGCTGGTGCCGATGGAATTCACCTGCATGTGGCTTCCATAACGCGATTTCAGGCTGTTGATGTCCTTTGTCATCTGGTCGTAGCTGTATTTGTCCACAACCTTGACGATAGGACTGGAAAGCTGTCCTGCAAAGGAAATATTTCCGGCTCCTACTACGGCAGGAACCGAAATACTGCTTCCCGGTCCGCTGCCCGGTCCTGCCTGACCGCTTCCTGCCGTGATCACTCCGGAGGTTACGACACCAGATCCGGTTGTCTGACTTCCAGATAATGCAGGTGTCGAACCGGATGTCTGGCCACCCGCAGTGACTGTCTGGGATGCATTGCTTTGTGCTTCTGATGCGGCCTGCACGGTTTCCTGTGCAGCAGGAGCCGCATTTCCTGCCCCGGTGCTTTCGCCGGGTGCTGATGTAAGTCCTGCCGGATCGGTCCCCATCGTCACCGGACCGTCCGCGTAAGTCATAAAAGCACTACTGGCCACCATAAAGGCAGCCAGAGCACCTGTAAAATATCTTTTACAGTTCATAGTTTAGTTTTCACTTTCCTTTTTTGCAAGGTCACCCGGCTTCATGCTGAGGCTGATCTTGCCCATCTTATCTACGTCAAGAACCTTAACGGTTACCATATCACCGATATTTACAACATCTTCCACTTTCTCTACACGCTTGTCGGAAAGTCTGGAGATGTGGATCATACCATCTTTTTTCGGCTTCAGCTCAACAAAAGCACCGAACGGCATAATGCGGACAACCTTACCGGTAATGACCTGGCCCGGCTCAATGTCAGTCACAATGCTCTTGATGATGCTCTTTGCTTTCTCGATCATCTCTTTATCGGTACCGCAGATTGCTACGTTGCCTTCCTCGGAAATGTCGATCTTCACGCCGGTCTCCTCGATGATCTTGTTGATCACGCAGCCCTGCTTACCAACCACATCGCCGATCTTCTGCGGGTCGATGCTGATCTGGTCAATCTTCGGAGCATATTTGCCAACTTCTTTTCTCGGCTCAGAGATAGCCGGCTTCATGCAGGTATCCATGATGAAGAGTCTTGCCTCACGGCATCTTGCGATAGCGCCCTCTACGATCGGTCTGGTCAGGCCATGGATCTTGATATCCATCTGGATTGCGGTGATGCCATCGGTCGTACCGGTTACCTTAAAGTCCATATCGCCAAAGAAGTCCTCCAGGCCCTGGATATCGGTTAACAGAACGAAATCGTCATCAGAATCACCGGTAACCAGACCACAAGAAATACCTGCAACCATCTTTTTGATCGGAACGCCTGCAGCCATTAAGGACATACAGGACGCACAGGTAGATGCCATGGAGGTGGAACCGTTAGACTCAAAGGTCTCAGATACCGTACGGATTGCGTATGGGAACTCTTCCTCCGACGGCAGCACCGGAATCAGCGCACGCTCAGCCAGTGCTCCGTGACCGATTTCGCGGCGTCCCGGTCCTCTGGACGGTTTGGTCTCGCCTACAGAGTAGGACGGGAAGTTATAATGATGCATGTAACGCTTGGATACCTCGTTTTCATCCAGGCCATCTAACTTCTGCTGCTCAGACAGCGGAGCCAGAGTGCAGACATTGCAGATCTGAGTCTGTCCACGGGTGAACATTGCAGAGCCATGTACGCGCGGGATCAGGTCAATCTCTGCTGCCAGCGGACGGATCTGGGTAATCTCGCGGCCATCCGGTCTCTTGTGGTCTTTTAAGATCATCTTGCGGACGGTCTTCTTCTGGTACTGGTATACAGCCTCACCAAGAACTGCCAGCCACTCCTCATTATCTGCAAAAGCCTCTTCCAGTTTCTCGGTAATCTGACGGATATTCTCCTCACGGGTCTGCTTATCATCCGTGAATACTGCCTCTTCCATCTGCTCCGGAGTTACGATCTCCCTGATGGCCGCAAACAGTTCCTCCGGAATCGCACAGCTCTCATAGCCGTGTTTTTCCTTGCCGCACTCTGCCACAATGGTATCGATAAACCGGATAATCTCCTGGTTCACTTCGTGAGCTTTATAGATCGCCTCGATCATCTTAGCTTCAGGAATCTCATTTGCTCCGGCCTCGATCATGATGACTTTCTCACGGGTAGATGCTACAGTTAAGTTTAAGTCGCCCTGCTTCCACTGTGCCTGGGACGGATTGATGATAAATTCGCCGTCAATCATACCAACCTGTGTCATAGCACACGGACCGTCAAACGGAATATCAGAAATGCAGGTTGCGATTGCCGCGCCCAGCATCGCAACTAACTCCGGACGGCACTCCGGGTCAACACTCATGACCATGTTATTTAAGGTCACATCGTTACGATAGTCTTTCGGGAACAGCGGACGCATCGGACGGTCGATCACACGGGAAGTAAGGATCGCATTCTCAGATGCCTTGCCCTCTCTCTTGTTGAAGCCTCCCGGAATCTTTCCTACGGAATATAACTTTTCTTCATATTCCACGCTTAACGGGAAGAAATCGATACCGTCTCTCGGTTTGTCAGATGCGGTAGCGGTAGATAATACGGTGGTGTCGCCATAGTGCATGAATGCTGCGCCGTTTGCCTGCTTTGCCACTCTGTTTACATCAACAGTCAGAGTTCTTCCGGCAAGTTCCATACTAAAACTTTTGTACATGGTTTGTCTCCTTTTCTCTATCTATTTTCTATATATTCACAGAAGGCTCCGAAACTACTGCTCTGTACACAAAAGATCACGCGAGACCGAAAATGATTCTCAGTCTTATCCGCCCGCACATTTTGTGTATACAGCAGCGGCTTCGGGATACGCCTTCCAGAAAATATCAGGTTTTTGCAAAGTACGGAAAAAACAAAAGGGTGGAGATGACCTCTCCACCCTAACGTCCTAATTACTTTCTGATGCCTAACTTTTCAATCAGTGCACGATAGCCTTCCAGGTCGGTTTTCTTTAAGTAGTCAAGAAGACCACGTCTCTGACCTACCATCTTTAACAGACCACGTCTGGAATGATGATCCTTCTGATTGCTCTTTAAATGCTCAGTCAGCTCTGCGATTCTTGCAGTAAGGATTGCGATCTGAACCTCCGGTGAACCGGTATCTCCTGCTTTTCTGCCGTACTCAGCGATAATAGCTGCTTTCTTTTCCTTTGAAATCATGTTGATTTCCTCCTTAAATTTTTATACTCACCGCAAACCAGGTCTTTGGTTGGAGTATCCAAAAGACTGGGTCCCGGCGTTAACTCACACCAGAATATGATAGCATACCCGGTTATCCATGTCAACCTGTTTTTTGAATCACACTGCCGAATCGCACTGCTCACACAGCCCCGTTCTGGTCAATGTCCAAAGACAAGGTCCGCAGCCTGAATGATCAGTAACACTGGTGTACGATCAGTGCAAGTATGATTCCCAATGCAGCGCCTGCTGCCACCTGAAGCGGTGTGTGTCCCACAAACTCTTTTAACCTCTGCTGGATTTCCTGGTTGTTTAAGTTAAACCAGTCCTGCTCCATAATCAGATTTAAGAGTTTTGCCTGCTTTCCGGTTTCTTGACGGACACCGATGGCATCATACATGACTACAGCTGCCAGTATAAAGCTGATGGCAAACTGAAACGAATCTACCCCGTAACAGAGTCCCGATGCCACGGTAAGCCCGCAAACCGTAGCAGAGTGAGAGCTCGGCATGCCGCCGGAACCCACAAGACGTTCCGGTGTAAAGCTCTTGTTCAGACCGAAATCGATGAGTGTTTTTAAAACCTGAGCAACTGTCCAGCCCACAACAGCGCTGACCCGCACTTCGTTACTCAGAAGCTTGTCCCAAAATCCCATGTTGTAATATCCTGCTTTCTAGGAATTAATATCCGATCAGCCAGTCGTAAAGCTCCTGGTACTTGCCGGCAGACTGCTGCCAGGAGAAATCTGCTGCCATAGCCCGGTCAATGATCTTGTTCCATTCACGTTTCCTGTCATAGTATACATGTTTGGCATAACGAATAGTATCCAGCATCTCATGTGCATTATAATTGGAGAAAGAGAAGCCGGTTCCGCGGCTCTCGTACTCGTTATAAGGCTCAACCGTATCCTTCAGTCCGCCGGTCTCACGCACAATCGGCACGCTGCCATAACGCAGAGCCATCAGCTGGCTTAAGCCGCATGGCTCAAAAAGGGAAGGCATCAGGAATGCATCACAGCCTGCATAGATCTTGTGAGACATCTCGTTGGAATAATAGATCTGGGCGGAAACCCGGTCATGATACTTCCAGTCATAGTGCCGGAACATGTTCTCATATTTCTCATCTCCGGTTCCCAGTACTACCAGCTGCATATCATCGCTGCAGAGTTCGTCCATAACACACTGCACCAGATCCAGTCCCTTCTGGTCGGTCAGACGGGAAACGATTCCCACCATGAATTTCTTTTCATCTACCGGAAGGCCAAGCTGTGCCTGGAGCTGTTTTTTATTTTTTCCCTTTTCCTTACGGAACTTCCTTGCATTGTACGGCTGCGCCATGAGCTTCTCTGTCTCCGGATTAAACTCGTCATAGTCAATACCATTGACTATACCTCGCAGATCTCCGGCACGTGCGCGCATCAGGCCATCAAGTCCCTCCCCGTAGAACGGCATTTTGATTTCCTCTGCGTATGTCTGACTAACAGTAGTGATGGCATCTGCAAAAACAATGCCTCCTTTTAACATATTTCCATCTTTGTAAGCTTCCAGCTTATCCGGCGTAAAGTAATAATCCGGCAGCATGGAAAAACGCTGGATCGTCTTCACATCCCAGACACCCTGGAATTTCAGGTTGTGTATGGTCATAACAGACTTCATGTTCGCGAAGAACTCGCCGCCGCGGAACCGGTCTTTTAAATAAACCGGTATCAGTCCTGTCTGCCAGTCATGGCAATGTACCACATCCGGCTTAAAACCGATGACCGGAAGCGCAGATAAAGCTGAGTTACAGAAAAAAGAG
>OODU01003597.1_pt1 | contig 11531 bp, 8 predicted proteins | sample 1671171 | NCBI WGS metagenome assembly OODU01 (sample SAMN06348129, study PRJEB24527) | human gut metagenome | biome: human gut; feature: ankylosing spondylitis patient; material: feces | host: Homo sapiens | place: China | collected 2015-10
GTAGCAACGAACAGGACTTTCTTTCCTGATTTAGCGATTTGCTTCAAAGCTTCAGCAGCTTCGTCTACTTTTGCAACTGTTTTGTGGAGGTCAATGATATGGATACCATTGCGTTCCATGAAAATATAAGGAGCCATTGCAGGATTCCACTTTCTTTTGAGGTGACCAAAGTGGCAACCGGCTTCCAATAATGTATCAAAATTTGTTCTTGACATCTTGTTTTTTCTTTAAATCGTTTACTTTCTTTTTTGTTTTTTCTAAACCAACCGCTGGGTAGTCTATGAGCAGAGTCCCAGTAGTTTAGATACTAAACATATTCCTCTATCAGGCAGCACATTAACGCTTGCTGAACTGGAATCTTCTACGAGCTTTCGGCTGTCCCGGTTTCTTACGTTCAACAGAACGAGGGTCACGAGTCATGAAGCCTTCTGCACGAAGAGCAGCTTTATCTTCAGCGTTCATCTTAACCAGTGCACGAGCGATTGCCAAACGCAATGCCTGAGACTGACCAGTGAAACCACCACCACACAAATTCACCTTGATGTCATACTTCTCAGCAGCACCCAGCTTGTTCAATGGTTGTTTTACAACATACTGAAGAATAGTTGATGGAAAGTACTCTGCAAGGTCTCTCTTGTTAATAGTAATCTTTCCTGTACCTTCGCTTACGAAAATACGTGCAATTGCACGTTTACGTCTGCCTAATGCATTTACTACTTCCATTATATCTTATTTATATGAATTAATATCAATCATTTTCGGGTTCTGAGCTGCTTGTTTGTGTTCGCTACCAGCGTAAACATACAAGTTGTTCAGCAATTTAGCTCCCAAAATGTTCTTAGGAAGCATGCCCTTCACTACTTTTTTCAGTAATCTCTCTTCACCGTTCGGTTTTGCAATCAAACGGGCAGGAGTCATTTCTCTCTGACCACCAGGGTAGCCTGTATATGACAAATATACTCTGTCATTCCATTTGTTACCAGTCAGTTTTACTTTGTCTGCATTGATGATAATAACGTTATCACCGCAGTCTACGTGAGGAGTAAAGTTTGGTTTGTACTTTCCTCTCAGCAATTTTGCAACTTTTGCTCCCAGACGACCTAAAGTCTGGTCTGTAGCGTCAACGATAACCCATTCTTTGGTTACAGTCGCTTTGTTTGCAGAAATGGTCTTGTAACTTAAAGTATCCACTCTAATTTTGTTTTTTAAATGTTACTACTAAAAATTTTCTTCACCACATATCAGCCTCCCCGGACAAAGGAGGACTAACTTGCTATGAATTAATCTCTTATCATTTTGTGATAATAATCGGCTTGCAAAAGTACGGCTTTTCTTTGAATTGGCAAACTATTTCTAGCTTTTTTTGGATTTATCGGGTTGAATGACAAGGGGAACTTACTACATTTGTAGATAAGGTGCAGAAAATAAAAAGGCCTCCTCCGGATTGACACCGGGGAGGTCAAAAAACAACAAAGAATCTATATTGCAATCTAATTTATCGCACAATATCTTCCGGAAACTTAGCCGGCATCTCCACCCGTTTCCAGGTCTCATAATACCAAGCGTTCAGTTCATTTCCGTTCAGATCGTTCTTGATGAAGTATTTCAAATGCAGATAATCATTATCCTTTATTTCAAACTCCAGAATATTATCCTGATTATCGAGCATCGGAAGATGGATATTCTTCTCGATACTCTCTTTATAAGAATCATCAGTCAACTGTTTATACGTACCATATCCTGTGATAATCGCATCCGAACCGGGAATAATGGTAAAATTCACGATTCTGCCGTCATCACTCAATACCTTAAATGTATTACTGGGTTTCAACGATCCCGGAACATCGGGAGATTCTGATACATAATGGCACAACTGCCAGATCCCTTTCAAATCGGCCGGTTTGAATTTGGTTTTCTTTTGGGCCGTCGCACCTGTTACCGCTAACAACATAATTGAAAGCATGGTAAAGAAATAGAGCTTTTTCATGACAATATGATTTTAGTTAACACTCTTGAATGCGCATGTCCAAATATAAAGATTTATTTTGAGAAAGTAACAATCAAATGCATAAAAAAACTCGCACAATCAAAAGATTATGCGAGTTTTACATAAATATACCGAAATATTAGAAATCAGCATTTCTCGGTGTACGCGGGAACGGTATCACGTCACGGATGTTTGACATGCCTGTTACGAAAAGTAACAAACGTTCAAAACCAAGCCCGAAGCCGGAGTGAGGACAAGTACCGAACTTGCGGGTATCCAGATACCACCACATATCCTTCATCGGGATATGCATTTCTTCAATACGAGTCATCAGCTTATCATAATCTGATTCACGTTCGGAACCGCCTATGATTTCACCGATTTTCGGGAAAAGAACATCCATTGCACGTACCGTCTTACCATCCTCGTTTTGCTTCATATAGAAGGCTTTGATCTCCTTCGGATAGTCAGTCAGGATTACCGGACACTTGAAATGTTCTTCCACCAAATAACGTTCGTGTTCGGAAGCCAAGTCCACACCCCAATAAACCGGGAACTCAAATTTGTGGCCTTTTGCAACAGCTTCCTCCAGAATCTTGATACCGTCTGTATAAGGCAAACGTACAAAATTATCTTTCAATACACCTTGCAGCCGTTCAATCAATCCCTTATCGAACATATCATTCAGGAATTTCACGTCATCCGCACAGTTATCCAACGCCCATTTCACACAATATTTAATGAACTCTTCTGCCAAGTCCATATTGTCTGCGATGTCGTTGAAAGCAACTTCCGGCTCAATCATCCAAAACTCAGCCAAGTGACGGGGAGTATTGGAGTTTTCGGCACGGAACGTAGGACCAAATGTATAGATAGCTCCCAAAGCTGTGGCAGCCAGCTCACCTTCCAACTGACCGGAAACAGTCAAACTGGCCTGCTTGCCGAAGAAATCATCATCATAAGAGATAGAACCTCTTTCGTCTTTCTTCAAGTCATACAGATTCATGGTAGTTACCTGAAACATCTGTCCGGCACCTTCACAGTCTGAAGCTGTAATGATTGGCGTATGGAAATAGAAGAATCCCCTGTCATGGAAAAACTTGTGGATAGCAATTGCCATGTTATGACGAATACGGAACACCGCACCAAAAGTATTGGTACGCGGACGCAAATGGGCAATCTCGCGCAAGAATTCCATAGAGTGCCCTTTCTTCTGCAACGGGTATGTGTTATCGCAAGTACCCAGCACTTCGATTTCACGAGCCTGCACTTCCACCTTTTGGCCGGAGCCTACCGATTCCACCATTTCACCGTTCACGCTGATACAAGCGCCGGTAGTAATCAGTTTCAGCATCTCTTCATCAAAATTAGCCAAATCTACTACGACCTGCAAATTATTTATTGTAGAACCGTCATTCAGTGCGATAAAGTTTACTTGTTTGCTACCTCTGCGGGTGCGAACCCATCCTTTCACATTGACCATAGCGCCGATATCCGTACGCTTCAACAGATCAACAATTTTTGTTCTACCAATCTTTTCCATTTAACTTATTCTTTTTAGATACAAGAAGACGAGGTTTAAAACACAAGATTCATTTTTCCTGCTTTCTTTCCCCGTCCTCTGCCAAGTTGTTATTTATTAACTTATTATTCAAACGAACCCATGCGGAGGTAGTTTACTTCTGCTTCCGACAGGTAACGCCAGTCTCCGCGACGCAAACCTTTTTTAGTCAGTCCGGCGAAGAATACACGGTCGAGTTTTACTACTTTATAACCCAGTGATTCGAAAATACGGCGAACGATACGGTTCTTACCGGAGTGAATTTCGATACCTACCTGGTCTTTCTTGAAATCATCGGTATAGCTGATAGCGTCTGCATGGATTTCACCGTCTTCCAACTGGATGCCGGCTGCAATCTGATCCATATCCGCTTTTGTCAGGTTCTTGTCCAGATGAACATGATAAATTTTCTTTTTCAGAAATTTCGGATGTGTCAGCTTGGAAGCCAAGTCACCGTCATTTGTCAGTAACAGTACACCAGTCGTGTTACGGTCAAGACGTCCTACCGGATAGATACGTTCGTTACAAGCGCCTTTTACCAAATCCATTACCGTACGGCGCTCCTGCGGATCATCCGATGTGGTAACAGTATCTTTCGGCTTATTCAGCAATACATATACCTTACGTTCGATGCTAACCGGTTCATCGTGGAATTTCACGACATCCGAGCGTTTGATTTTTGTACCCAATTCAGTAACAACTTCACCATTTACAGAAACCACACCTGCTGTAATAAATTCATCAGCCTCACGACGTGAACAAACACCGGCATTAGCCAGGAATTTATTCAGACGAATCGGTTCGTTCGGGTCAACAAACTGTTCCTTGTACTCGATTTGTTTCTTTATGCTATATTTAGCATTCGGGTCATAATCGCCGGTACGTGGACGAGGACGGTAACCGCCCTGACGGTCATTATTGAATCTCGGACGATAGCCACCACCGTTGTTGCTGCGATAGCCTCCACCTTCACCACTATTGAAGCGAGGACGATACGGGCGGTCACCACCTTCGCGGTTGTAAGGACGCTGAGGACGGTCGCCACCTTCACCACTATTGAAACGGGGACGATACGGACGATCACCATAAGAGCGTTGTTCGCCGCCTTCACGGTTGTAAGGACGCTGAGGACGGTCGCTGCCGTCAGAATTCGGATTAAATCTCGGACGATACAGACGATCACCACCTTCACGATTGTAGGAAGGGCGTTGAGGACGATCACCATAAGAACCACCTTCGCGGTTGTAAGGACGTTGCGGACGGTCGCCACCTTCACTATTGTTATTGAAGCGAGGACGATACGGACGATCACCGCCTTCACGATTGTAAGAAGGACGTTGCGGACGGTCGCCATAAGAGCGATCACCATACGAACGCTGTGGGCGTTCGCCCCCTTCATTGTTGGCATTAAATCTCGGGCGATACGGACGATCCCCACCTTCACGGTTGTAAGAAGGACGATACGGACGTTCTCCTCCCTCTCTGTTGTACGACCTGTTACCATCACGGCCGGCACCTGTATTCTCTTCATTGAAAGAATTTTCGCGCCATTCTTCGTTTTCTGTGCTCATTTTTTTATTCGAATAAAATTAGACTTTGGCCTCACGGCCTATTTAAAAAACACGTTTATTGTATAAGTAAACAATTAAAGCCCCGTATAGGTATGCGGAGTAATTGCTCTTAACTCTTTTTTAATATCTTCGTTTACATTCAGTTCTTCGATAAACTCTTTGATAGAATTTTCCGTAATCGCCTGATTTGTCCGCGTCAAAGCTTTCAACGCTTCATACGGATGCGGATAAGCCTCACGGCGCAGGATTGTCTGGATAGCCTCAGCTACTACGCTCCAGCAGTTATCCAAATCACGGTAAATAGCCGATTCATTCAATAATAGTTTGCGAAGTCCTTTCAAAGAACTCTGAATTGCAATCACAATATGCCCGAAAGGTACGCCTACATTACGCAGAACGGTAGAGTCGGTCAAATCACGCTGCAAACGGGAAACCGGAAGCTTCACAGCCAAATGTTCCAGAATGGAAGTGGCGATCCCCAAGTTTCCTTCCGCATTTTCGAAGTCAATCGGGTTCACTTTGTGCGGCATTGCGCTCGAACCGACTTCTCCGGCTTTTATCTTCTGTTTGAAATACTCCATAGAGATATATTGCCAGAAGTCCCGGTTCATATCTACCATTATAGTATTGATACGCTTCATTGCATCAAAAACAGCAGAGAGGTTATCATAGTTTGAAATCTGAGTCGTATATTCTTCACGTTCCAGTCCCAGTTTTTCTGCAACGAAACGATTACCGAACTGTTTCCAGTCATACTGAGGATATGCCACATGATGTGCATTGTAATTGCCGGTAGCACCGCCAAACTTAGCGGTAATCGGGCAAGCCTTCAACATAGCCAGCTGACGTTCCAAGCGGTAAACGAATACCATTACTTCTTTACCTAAACGGGTAGGAGAAGCCGGCTGACCGTGAGTTTTGGCAAGCATCGGAATATCAGCCCAATCTGTTGCATAAGTTTTTAACTGTGCAATCAGTTCTTCAATCAACGGATAATACACTTTATCGAGCGCTTCCTTGATAGAAAGAGGAACAGACGTATTGTTTATATCCTGAGAAGTCAGTCCGAAGTGAATGAATTCCTTATAGTCATCCATCCCCCCCATTTTGTCAAATTCTTCTTTCAGGAAGTATTCTACGGCCTTCACATCATGATTGGTTACACTTTCGATATCTTTAATACGCTGTGCATCTGCTTCCGAAAAGTTACGGTAAATATTACGCAGAGTTTCAAACACGCTGTTATCGATTCCTTTTAATTGCGGCAAAGGGAGTTCGCACAAGGTGATAAAGTATTCCACCTCTACCTGTACACGGTATTTAATCAGTGCAAATTCAGAGAAATAAGCTGCCAAAGCTTTAGTTTTGCCTCTATATCGACCATCAATCGGAGATATGGCCGTTAATACATCAAGTTCCATACGTTTTCTTAGATAATTATCAGACTGCAAAATTAACTCTTTTTCCTGAGTTATAAGGCAAAAGGACAAAGAAAGTTTGTATAAAAGAGGTAAGAAATAAAAAAAGTCTCACGAATTTCTTCATAAGACTTTCCTTTTGGTAGTGGGCGTTGACGGATTCGAACCGCCGACCCTCTGCTTGTAAGGCAGATGCTCTGAACCAGCTGAGCTAAACGCCCTTACACTTCCGTTTCAAAAGCGATGCAAAGGTACGGCATTTTTTGAAATCTGCAAACATTTATCGAATTATTTTTCAAACTTTTTATATACAACTCCGTGAAGTTACTGATTATCAGCCCACAAACTATAATTATTTTTTTCAGTCCCTACGTCGGATTACACGCGCCGGATTCCCGACTGCGATACTATCATCAGGAATATCTTTCGTCACGACACTTCCCGCTCCTATCACACAACGATCACCAATCGTCACACCGGGACATATAATAGCTCCGCCACCAATCCAGCAGTCCTCACCAACCGCCACCGGATAAGCGTATTCCTTGGAGCCTCTTCTTTCCAAATAATCCATCGGATGATGCGGTGTGTAAATCTGCACACAAGGCCCGATAAGCGTATGAGCACCAATCGTGATATATCCGCCGTCCAGAAATGTGCAGTTAGCATTGACAAACACATGCTCGCCTAACTTGATTCCGTCCCCATGATCGCAATAGAAAGGCGGACAAATAACCGAAGTTTCAGGAATCCTCGGCACCAGTTCTTCCAGTAATTTCCTGTACCCTTCATCATACGTACTCATTCCCCGCATGCGAGCCAACAATTTCTTGGCATGCTCAAAACGCACCTGCAACTCCGGCGAAGACATATCTGCCAACAGGCCGTTACGCATCTTTTCAACTTCCGTCATACTCTTTATCCTCCCTGACCATTAATAAATACAAACCGCCTCTCATCCGAAAGAGCCTCATCAAACTCGAAGCCTTCCCACGAAAATTCTTTCAAATCTTCCGGATTCTCTATTCTATTTTTCAAGATAAAACGCGTCATTTCACCACGAGACATCTTGGTATATATTACCACCGTAGCCAGTTTCCCGTTCTTCCACACATGAAATTCAGGAGTCACGACACGCACTTCTTTCTCCACCCGTTTCCAGTCAAACAAACTTTTCATTTCGTCACTGGCCAGATTGCATAAAATACCTCCCACCTGTTTGATGTCTTGTATAAACGTATCCGTCAGGCGCGACCGCCAGTAAGAAAACATCGTCTGATTACCCAACTCCGGCAATACCACATCTCCTTCGAGACGATAGGGGCGAATCACATCCAGCGGACGCAACAAACCGTAACAAAAAGATGTCAGCCGCAAATGTTCCTGTGCATATTCGAGTTCTGAGGCAGAGAAGTCTTTCGGATTCAACCGCTTGAACACAATTCCCGTATAAGAGAACAAAGCCGACAATTCCGGAGTTTCTTCCGCATGGAAAGCCTGATAACGCTTATAATTCTCTACTGCTATTTTAGCATTCACACGCAACAAACGTTCCAGATCGCCGACAGCAAACTGCGACATCTGCAAAGCTATCTCAGAGGCTTCCTTTTGAAAACGGGGAACCGTAGTCAAAGGAACCTTCACCTTTGAAACATCACTCATTGTCTTGGCACAAGATAAAAGCACAAGCATATTTCAACTACTAATTACAAGTTACTAATTACGAAGTAGCAAAGATAAAAAATAAAACAAGAAAACCCGCTATTAACAGGCTGTCAATAGCGGGCACTTATTAAGAATTATAATAGTTCTTATTTGTATTCCTGCCAGCTCTTAATCTGAATATCGCTCAGCTTCAATTCACAGAACGCTTCGATAAAGGCACTTGCCAGACGGGCATTCGTAATCAACGGAATGTTATGATCGATCGCACCGCGACGGATACGATAACCATTCGTCAACTCACGTTTGCTGTGATTCTTCGGAATGTTAACGATCAAGTCGAACTTGTGATCGGCAATCATCTTCATTACATTGTTTTCCGCACCCGGTTTTTCATCCGGCCAATAAACCGGAGTCGTATCTACACCGTGAGCATTCAAGAAGGCAGCAGTACCGGCGGTAGCATAAATCTGATATCCTTTGGCAAACAACATACGGCTTGCATCCAGCAAATCAACTTTAGACTTCATTGCTCCTGAAGAGAACATTACCGCCTTTTCAGGAATCTTAAAGCCGGTAGCAATCATTGAGTTCAGCAGTGCTTCGGAGAAATCATCACCGATACATCCCACTTCACCCGTAGAAGACATATCTACGCCTAATACAGGATCGGCCTTATGCAGACGTGAGAAGGAGAACTGCGATGCTTTCACACCGATCCAGTCAATATCAAATGCCGATTTATCAGGACGCGAGTATGGAGCGTCAAGCATGATGCGGGTAGCCGTTTCGATAAAGTTACGTTTCAGTACTTTAGATACGAACGGGAAACTACGAGAAGCACGCAAGTTACATTCAATTACTTTCACCTCATTATTACGAGCCAGGAACTGGATGTTGAACGGACCGGAGATATTGAGTTCCTTAGCAATCTGACGGCTGATCTTCTTGATGCGGCGGGCAGTTGCAAAGTATATCTTCTGTGCCGGGAACACCAGTGTAGCATCACCGGAGTGAACACCCGCAAATTCTACGTGTTCAGAGATGGCATATTCTACCACCTCACCGTTCTGTGCCACAGCGTCGAACTCAATTTCTTTTGTATTCTCGAGGAACTGTGAAACAACTACCGGATATTCTTTAGATACTTCGGCAGCCATTTTCAGGAAGTTTTCCAATTCTTCATCATCATAGCAAACATTCATTGCCGCACCCGAAAGAACGTAAGAAGGACGAACCAGCACCGGATAACCTACTTTTTCCACAAAGCCTTTCACATCTTCGAGACTGGTCAGCTCCTGCCAAGCCGGCTGGTCGATACCCAGTTGGTCAAGCATTGCAGAGAACTTGTTACGGTTTTCGGCACGGTCGATAGAGATCGGCGAAGTACCCAACACAGGAACCGACTGACGATAAAGTTTCATAGCCAAGTTGTTCGGAATCTGTCCGCCTACCGACACAATCACACCGCGAGGTTGTTCGAGGTCGATCACATCGAGCACACGTTCGAACGAAAGTTCGTCGAAGTACAGGCGGTCGCACATATCATAGTCAGTAGAAACCGTTTCAGGGTTGTAGTTAATCATGATAGACTTGTATCCCAGTTTGCGGGCAGTCTGAACCGCATTCACCGAACACCAGTCAAATTCAACAGAGCTACCGATACGGTAAGCACCCGAACCCAGCACGACTACTGATTTTTCATTCTTATAATAGTTCACATCATAACCTTCCACTGCATACGTCATATACAGATAGTTAGTCAGTTCCGGATGTTCGGAAGCAATCGTATTGATGCGTTTTACTGCCGGAAGAATCCCCATAGCTTTACGATGAGCACGTACAGCCAAGTTTTCTTTCTCCATGTTTCCAGTCGGGTTCAGTACGAAACGTGCAATCTGGAAGTCAGAGAAGCCTAAGATTTTAGCTTCACGCATTACGTCAGCCGGAATATCTTCCACCTTATTATATGTAGACAATTTAGCTTTGTAGTCAACGATGTTCTTCAGTTTGCCGAGGAACCAAGGATCGATCTTTGTCAGTTCATGGATACGGTCAATCGTATATCCTTCTTCCAAAGCCTGTGCGATAGAGAACACACGCAAGTCAGTCGGGCGGGAAAGTTCTTTATCAAGGTCGTCAAAATGCAGCTCGTCATTTCCTACAAAGCCATGCATGCCTTGTCCGATCATACGAAGACCTTTTTGGATGATTTCCTCGAAAGAGCGACCGATAGACATGATTTCACCTACCGACTTCATGCTTGAACCGATTTCGCGGGAAACACCGGCAAACTTCGTCAAGTCCCAACGAGGAATCTTACAGATATAGTAGTCGAGTTGCGGAGCAACATAGGCAGAATTCGGAGTACCCATTTCGCCGATCTGGTCGAGTGAATAACCCAACGCGATCTTAGCGGCAACGAATGCCAGCGGATAACCGGTAGCCTTGGAAGCCAATGCGGAAGAACGGCTCAGACGAGCGTTCACTTCGATCACACGGTAATCATCCGTATCTGAGTTGAACGCATACTGGATATTACATTCACCTACAATGCCCAAGTGACGGATACATTTTGTAGACAATTCCTGCAACAGTTTCAGTTCTTTATCGTCGAGAGAGCAAGTAGGAGCTACAACGATAGATTCACCGGTGTGGATACCCAGCGGGTCGAAGTTTTCCATGCTGGCAACTGTGAAACAGTGGTCGTTGGCGTCGCGGATAACTTCAAATTCGATTTCTTTCCAGCCTTTCAGGGATTCTTCCACCAGGATTTGTTTGGAGAACGCGAAAGAACTTTCGGCCAGTTTCAGGAATTCTTCTTCGTTGGCGCAGATACCGCTACCAAGCCCACCCAATGCATAAGCCGAACGTACCATTACCGGATAACCGATCTTACGTGCAGCAGCAATCGCGTCTTCCATGCTTTCTACCGCCTGGCTTACCGGAGTCTTCATATTGATCTCGTCCAGCTTCTTCACGAACAGGTCGCGGTCTTCTGTGTACATGATAGCCTCTACCGATGTACCGAGTACTTTCACTCCGTATTTATCAAGAATACCTTGTGTGTAAAGCTCAGCACCGCAGTTCAGTGCAGTCTGTCCGCCGAATGCCAGCAGGATACCGTCGGGGCGTTCTTTCTTGATAATTTCTTCTACAAAATAAGTAGTTACGGGAAGGAAATACACTTTATCTGCAATTCCTTCAGAAGTCTGAATGGTTGCGATGTTCGGGTTTACCAATACTGAGCTGATGCCTTCTTCTTTCAAAGCTTTCAGTGCTTGTGAGCCTGAGTAGTCAAATTCTCCGGCTTGTCCGATTTTGAGTGCTCC
>OODU01003618.1_pt1 | contig 11470 bp, 9 predicted proteins | sample 1671171 | NCBI WGS metagenome assembly OODU01 (sample SAMN06348129, study PRJEB24527) | human gut metagenome | biome: human gut; feature: ankylosing spondylitis patient; material: feces | host: Homo sapiens | place: China | collected 2015-10
AGCAGAAGACGGCATACGAGATTCAAGTGTGACTGGAGTTCAGACGTGTGCTCTTCCGATCTTGATGTCATAAACGGGCGCGTCTTCCCAAAGCTTCTTTTTTCACTCATGATGATCTGCAGTGCAGTCCTCATCATCCAGAATATCATTAAAATTTCAAAAAAACAGCCGGTTCAAGTCAGCACCTTTAATCTTCTGACTGAGGTGAAGGCACTCATGATCCTGACGATCCTTTTTATCACTTATTTCATCTGCCGGATCACGGATCTGTTTGTTCTGGGAGCAATTTTCTGCTCCATTGCGTTCCTTGTCTATTTCCGCTGCAAAAAACGGTCCTACTATGCGATCACCATCGGAATGGCCGTGCTCATCTGGGCGGCATTCCGTTTCGGTCTGAACGTAAAATTTTAGAAAGGAGGAACAGAATATGCTCCAATATATCATCCCTGCTATGAAAATGCTGTTTACCGTTGAGAATTTCATCTGGATCAACCTGGGTGTCTTCATCGGTTCCGTCTTCGCGGCGATTCCCGGTCTGACCGTTATTCTCTGCATCATCCTGTTCCTGCCGTTTACCTACAAGATGACGGCGATCCCCGGCATGATGTTTCTTCTTGGAATCTACTGTGCCGGCGGATACGGCGGCAGTGTATCTGCAATTCTGATCAATACACCGGGTACTCCCCACGCGGCGACCACCATGCTGGATGGTCATCCGATGTCAGAAAAAGGCCGTACCAAGGCAGCGTTGAAGATTGCCCTTTACGCGTCCACCTTCGGCGGGATCTTCTCCGCACTGACTCTTTTATTTCTGGCTCCCCAGGTTGCAAAGGTCGCAGCAAACATCGGAACTGCCGAGTACTTCCTTGTCTGTGTCTTTGGGCTCACGATCATCGCCGGAATCTCCGGTAAAAGCATGATCAAAGGGATCATCTCAGCCTGCCTGGGCTTATTTATCTCCTGCATCGGCGCTGACCCGCAGACAAGCTATGACCGGTTTACCTTCGGAATTTCCAGACTTTATCTCGGACTTGATCTGGCGATCTGCCTCATCGGTCTCTTTGCCCTGATCGAGATCCTGAAAAAGTCGGAGTTAAAACCGGACCGTCTGAAGCTTGACACCTCAAAGATCATGGATGACGGAAAGATCACAAAGGACGAGTACAAGCGCATGGCCCGCCCGGCGCTGCTCTCTTCCATCATCGGTGTCATCATCGGAATCATTCCGGGTACCGGCGCTTCCATGGCATCCTGGTTCAGCTATGATGTAGCGAAAAATATGTCCAGACATAAAGAAGAATTCGGTCACGGCTCTGTTGAGGGAATCGCAGCGGCAGAAAGCGCCAACAACGCGGTTACCGGCGCTACACTGATCCCGCTTCTTACACTCGGTATCCCGGGCGACGGCTGTGTCGCGATCATGCTTTCCGCGCTTATGATCAATGGACTGAATCCTGGTTTGAGCCTGTTCACGACCCAGGGCGATATCATGTACGCCATCATGCTCGGACTGCTCTTCGTCAACCTGTTCATGCTTTTACAGGGCAAATATCTGACAAAGCTTTTTGCCAAAGTCGTATCGATCCCGCAGGAGATCCTGACTCCGATCATCGTGATCTTCTGCTTTGCAGGCGCTTACTCTGTCAATAAATCTTACTTTGACGTTGCCGTTACCCTGACGTTCGCAGTCATCGCGTGGCTTCTCTATAAGCTCGATTTTCCGACTGTTCCGATCCTGCTCGGTCTTGTTCTCGGAAACATGACAGAAACAAATTTCCGCCGGGCACTCCTGATCTCAGAAGGAAATCCTTCCATTTTTGTCAGCAGTCCATACTGCATCGCATTTATCATCCTGATCATCGGCGCTGTAGCAATGATCATCCGAAGCAAATTACGGGACCGGAACGTTCAGAAAGGGGCTTAACCATGAGAGAAAACATCATCTTCTATTTTACTGACCAGCAGAGGGCAGATACCTGCGGCTGTTTTGGACAGCCGTTAGATATCACTCCGAATCTCGACACACTGGCTGCGGGCGGTGTAAAATTCGACAACGCCTTTTCCCCGCAGCCGGTATGCGGTCCCTGCCGGGCATTATTCCAGACCGGAAAGTATCCGACAGAAACAGGCTGTTTCCGCAACAATATCATGCTTCCAAAGAACGTAAAAACTCTCGCGAATTATATCGAGGAAGCCGGTTACGAGACAGCTTACATCGGAAAATGGCATCTCGCAAGCGACGGTGAGCTTGAAAAACCGCCGACCATCGATCACACGATCACCGCTGTGCCGAAGGAACTCCGCGGCGGATATACCGGATTCTGGCGGGCGGCCGATGTGCTGGAATTCACCTCCCACGGATATGATGGATATGTGTTTGATGAGAACAATAACCAGATCGATTTTAAGGGCTATCGTCCAGACTGCATCACAGATCTGGCTCTTCAGTTCTTTGATCAGTATGACCGGAAAAAACCATTTTTCATGACGGTTTCCCAGATTGAACCGCATCATCAGAACGACCACAATCATTACGAAGGACCTGCCGGTTCCAAAGAAAAATATAAGGATTTCGTTCTTCCGGGCGATCTCGCCGCTTTAAAGGGAAATGCTGCCGAAGAATATCCTGATTACCTCGGTCAATGCGCAAGTCTTGATGAAAATCTCGGGAGACTTGTAAATCGCCTGAAAGAAGAGGGACTTTACGATAATACAGTGATCATCTTTGCCTCCGATCATGGTTCCCACTTTAAGACCAGAAACACCGATGAGCATTTAAACGGCTATGACGATTATAAGCGGAGCTGTCACGATGCCGCCACCCATGTCCCACTCGTGATCGCCGGCGGTGCGTTCAAAGGCGGAAAAGAAATCACGGAACTCGTCAGCACGGAAAGTCTTCCAAAAACGATCTTAGCCATCGCCGGGGTCGATGTCGGCGATGCCATGATCGGTGAGAATCTTCTTGACGTAGTTCAGGGAAAGAACGATAATAGAGCTAACGAAGTTTATTCACAGATCTCCGAAAGCCGTGTCGGCCGTTCGATTCGCACCGAGGACTACATGTACGCGGTATATGCGCCGGGAAAGAACGGCGGGGAATACGCGTCCGCAGACCTCTACGCAGACGATTTTCTCTACGATCTGAAAAAGGATCCATATGAACTTACAAATCTGATCCATGACCATGCTTATGACTCTGTTCGTCTGAAAATGAGAGAGAAGCTGCTCGCATGGATCGAAAAAGCGGAGCATACGCGGCCAGTAATCGTTGATCAGGCGTAATGCCGCAAAACAACTGGGATGTATCATCCGGCAGGACATGCTGTCAGTGTGTTTTGCCGGATTTTTGTCAGGGGGGACTCCATATGCTTGATTCTGGTATACAGCCAGGCCGGAAAAAGGCCGATAAAATTTACAACTGGCTTCGGGCTTACATCGATGAAAATAAATTTTCTTCCAACCAGAGGCTTCCATCTGAAAATGAACTCTGCCGCAGACTGGATGTAAGCCGCGAAACAGTACGTGCCGCCATGGCACGGCTCGTCGAGGAAAATCTCGTTACCCGTGTCAAGGGAAGTGGAACCTACATCAATAAAGATGCCGCCGTTTCCGGACCCGCCAGAAGTTTAAACGCTGAATATAAGATCGGACTGATCCTTCAAGGGCAGGACTCTCACGCAAATTCCCGCCTGATCGATGGGATCCGTGATGTGATGTCTGACACAGACGTAGATCTTCAGATCTTTTTTACAGACAATAAATTTTCCAACGAGAGAAACTGTCTCGATGTGGTAGCACATCAGGGATTCGACGGGTTTATTGTGGACGGGGTAAAGGCAAGTCTCTTAAATCCCAATCTTGACTGCTATCGGAACATCTTTGCGAAAAAGATCCCGGTCATCTTTTACAACAACTACTATAAAGAATTAAATTATCCCCGCGTGATTAACAATGACTACAAATGCGCCAGAGAATTGATCGGTCTTTTAACCAGAGCGGGGCACAAAAAAATTGCCGGGATCTTCGTCTACGACAATTATCAGAGCATTGAAAAGTTCCGTGGTTATGTAGGCTCTCTCCGCAGCGCAGGACTGAAATTCGAGGATGATTACATCAAATGGTGTATTTCCAACGAAGCCCATGCCGATGGATTCTACAAGGAAATCGGCAAGTTCTTAAAGGGACTTCCGAAGTGTACCGCCATTGTCTGCTGCAACTACATGATCCTGCAGTCTGTCCTGCATTTTCTTCAGGAAAACGGTAAATCCGTCCCAAACGATTATTCTCTTGTCTGCTTTGACTATTCCGGTCAAGACTGGGAACGCAGTGGAATTACCTGTTCCATTCATCCGGGTTATGATATGGGAATTCAGGTTGGCAAACGCCTGCTAAAGATGATTCAGAATCATGAATACTGCGGAAACGGATACTCATATCTCATGGATCTGCGGATCTATGAGGGACGTTCCATCCGGAAATTATGACATAATGAGCCCAAAAGGAAAATGTTTTTGAGGAGAGCAAAACCATGAAACACCTGACCATCATGCTGAAACCGGCATCTTCACTCTGCAATCTACGCTGTAAATACTGTTTTTATGCGGATATTACGAGTCTCAGAGAGGTTTCCTCTTTCGGAGTCATGAAAGAGTCCGCAATGACCGCTGTCATGGATCATATATTTATAGATCTTGATGATGGGGACTATCTAACACTGTCATTTCAGGGCGGTGAACCGATGCTTGCGGGACTTCCTTTTTACCGGAATCTGGTACAGTATATTGCGGGAAAAAAACGAAATATCCATATAAACTATACCCTTCAGACCAACGGAATTCTTCTGGATGATGACTGGTGCAAGTTTCTTGCCAAATACGGGTTTCTCATCGGAATCTCCCTGGATATTCTCCCGGAAAGCCACGACGCGGTCCGGGTCGACACAGCCGGACAGGGAACGTACGAACAGGTTCTTCGTTCCATCTCCCTGTTGAAGAAATATCACATCGAGCATAACGTGCTCTGCACCTTGACGCGGCAGACAGCAAGGCATCCCGCGAAGGTCTGGGCACAAATCAAAAAGCTGGATCTGTCTTATATCCAGTTTACCCCCTGCCTTGGAGATCTCAATTCTCCCGGCTCTTCCGCATATGCCCTGACCCCGGAACGCTTTTTTCACTTTTATTCTGATCTTTTTGATCTCTGGTACCGGGATTTCGCCACGGGAAATTACCGGAGCATCAAGCTATTTGACGATCTTCTTCAGTTGCTTGCAAAGGGGCTCGTGACTTCCTGCGGAATCAGCGGGTACTGCCAGCCCCAGATCGTCGTGGAAGCGGACGGAAGCGCTTATCCCTGCGATTTCTACTGTCTCGACCAGTTCCGGCTCGGCAGCCTGGTTTCTGACTCTCTGCGGACGATCTATGAAAAGTCCGCAGTGTCTCCATGTAAGGTCAGAGATCTGCTTCCGGAATTATGTTCCGCCTGTCAGTATCGAAAATTTTGTGGCGGCGGATGTAAACGCATGCAGCGGGAAACTGCATGTATGCCTGGTGATACATTCTGTGGTTATCAGGCGTTCCTGGACCACGCGCTCCGCCCGCTCATGCAGATTGCTGCCGGAATACCCGGCTAAAGGAAGGATTATGGAAAATAGAAAGAAAATTCTTATGAAGCTTTTCGTCTCGACCCTGTATCTCAGCGCTTTTACGTTCGGCGGGGGATATGTGATCGTGACCTTGATGAAGAAAAAATTTGTAGATGAATACCACTGGATCGAGGAGAACGAGATGCTGGACCTTGTTGCGATCGCGCAGTCAGCTCCGGGGCCAATCGCCGTCAATGGGGCGATCGTGGTCGGTTATAAACTGGCCGGGATGACCGGCGTGGTCACAGCGATCATCGGCACGATCATCCCTCCGTTCCTCGTTATCTCCCTGATCTCGGTCTGCTACAACGCGTTCCGTGACAACTTTATCGTCAGCCAGATGCTTTCCGGCATGCAGGCCGGTGTCGGGGCTGTGATCGCCTCTGTGACATATGAGATGGGGGCGGGAATTGTCCACGGGAAGAATGCCGTCTCCATGTGCATCATGGCTGCCGCTTTTCTTGCTTCCTGCGTTTTTCATGTCAACGTCGTCTTCGTTGTCATCGCCTGCGGGCTGATCGGCGCGCTGCGGACACTTGCGGCGGAAAGGAGAGCACAAAAATGATCTATCTACAGCTTTTCTTGAGTTTTCTGCAGATCGGCATGTTCAGCTTCGGCGGCGGGTATGCGGCAATGCCGCTGATCCAGGGACAGGTCGTGACTGCCCATCACTGGCTTTCGATGGAGGAATTCACGGATCTGATCACGATCTCCCAGATGACACCGGGACCCATCGCCATCAATTCCGCAACCTTTGTCGGAACAAAGATTGCGGGAACCGGGGGCGCCCTCGCGGCCACCTTCGGATGCATCCTGCCGTCCTGCATCATCGTGACCTGTATCGCCAGACTATACTTAAAATACAGAAATCTGGCACTCTTACAGGGGATCTTAAACTCCCTGCGTCCCGCGGTCGTCGCTTTGATCGCCTCTGCCGGGATCTCGATCCTCATCACCGCGTTCTGGGGCAGTCAGGCAGCGGTCGCCCTCGCGAACACAAACTGGCTTCTTGTTGTGATCTTCGCTGTCTGCGTTGTCCTGCTTCAGAAGTTTAAAATGAACCCGATCTGGGTGATGGTGCTGGCCGGAGTCATAAAGACCGTCGTTTCCCTGATCGTCAACGTATTCTAAGGTCCGTATACCAGTACCCAAACCGTCCGTCTCCCACGGGCTGGCGTCTGGAGAGGACGAAATTCGGGAAGCCGAACATCGTTGCCATATATTTTTCACTGCTGTAATAGTGGCCCGGAACCCCTAAGAGGTATCGGGCTTTCTTTTTGTTTCCGCCGAGTTTTACGAGGATCAGGTAGCGGAAATTGTAGTAACCGTGGAGAAGAAAGCTGTTGTTTCCGTGGATCCAGCACTCCCGCGGAAGTTTTCCGATGTCCTGGGGGCGGATCGTTAAGATATCGCATCCGTCCTCATACTCGAATGGCTGGATCTTCGGGTATGATTTTTTTAGTTCTTCCCAGAGTTTTTCCGGATCCGCTGCCAGGTCCTCAGTCTCCTGTAAATAACGCAGGACTTCCGGATTTTCGAGTTCCGGGGAGACCATGGGGGCTGGGGCGGCATTTGTCCGCGTTGTCTGGCTGTTTTGCGACCGGGAGGGACATGGTGCAGCCGATGCAGGGGCAGTTATCTGAGTTTGAGTCTCCGCTGATGAAGCAGACTTGGACATTACCGGCTGCCCACCCACAGGATTTTGCGTTGCATTCTTCATCGACCGCATCGGATCCTGACGCGATTCTTCTGGTTGTTCTGTTATTTCTGCCCGATCTGTCTTTTCCTCTGCCTGGTCGATCTCTTCGGTTTCCTCCGACAGGTATACCATCCCATGCTCTTCACTATTCTCTTCCTGCTTCGGCTTCTCATCCTTTTCTGCATCATCCTGCACCGTTGTCTCACCCTGTGCCGATGAAGCTTCTTCCGTCTCCTGCGCTTCATCCCGCAGCTCCGCCGCATGCGCAGTCTTTTCCTCCTGTTCCCGGCGTTCCTCCTCTTTGGCGATCTCGGCCTCGATCTCTTTTACTACTTTTGAGACTGCCTGCGGTGTCATCTCTTTTTCTGCTTCCGGCAACATCTCCGCAGTAAATTTCGGCACAGAAAGAACTGGATTCTCCCCGGTATTTCCCTCTTCTGCTGCCAGCGCGTCCTCCCAGATCGTCTTGTAGCACCGCCAGGAATTTTTCACGTCATGGACCGAGAGTCCGAAATATGTATCAAGACCTGTTCCTGTTCCTTCCACGTTCTTCGTGTCCACATTCGCACGGAATTCCCCGTTTCCGCCCCGCACGAACACATTCCCTAGAAATGTCTCGCGACCGCCTGTCCCCAAAAGGTACACTCCGATGGCGTTTCCGCCCATATAGATCCGCTTCACGTTCACATTGATCCTGCACTGCCCGTTCCGCGCCTCCAGCTTCGCGAATCCCACATTTTTTCCTTTTTGTTTTCCTTCGTACTCGTAAATATAAGAAATCAGTCTGCGATAATCTGCCATAATCAAAAACACTCCTTCTGCACTTATGTATATGCGGAAGGAGTATTCTTCATGATCATTCTATGAAATTTATCATTTGATATTTTTTATTACTTACGGATCGCGCCGGACTTCACAGCCGCCTCAGCCACACGCTTTGCGACATGCTCCGCAACGCCTTCTTCGAGGGCACCTGGGATAATGTACTCTGCGGAGAGTTTATCCGGTGTTACGAGTTCTGCGATGGCCTGGGCTGCAGCTACTTTCATATCATAGTTGATGTCTCTTGCGCCGCAGTCTAACGCGCCGCGGAAGATTCCCGGGAACGCGAGGACGTTGTTGATCTGGTTCGGGAAATCGGAACGGCCGGTTCCCATAACTTTTACACCTGCTGCCATCGCCTCATCGTACATGATCTCCGGGTTCGGGTTTGCCATTGCGAATACGATCGGATCCTTCGCCATTGTTCTGATCATTTCCGGTTTCAGTGCGCCTGCTACGGACACACCGATAAATACGTCCGCACCGACGAGGGCATCAGCCAGTGTTCCGCGCTTATCCTCAAGGTTTGTGATATCGCAGAGCATCTTCTTGTGATCTTTAATGCCGACTCCGCGGTCTTTGTAGAGGATTCCGTTCTCATCACATGCGATGATATTCTTTACGCCTGTCGCAAGCAGCATCTTGATGATCGCGGTTCCGGCAGATCCCGGTCCGTTTAATACGACATGGATCTCATCGATCTTCTTTCCGACAACCTTTAATGCATTTAAGAGGGCTGCCGTAACGACAACAGCGGTACCGTGCTGGTCATCGTGGAATACCGGGATATCGAGCTCTTTCTCCAGGCGCGCCTCTACCTCGAAGCACTTCGGGGAAGCAATGTCTTCCAGGTTGATTCCGCCGAAGCACGGAGCGATGTATTTTACTGCTTTGATGATCTCTTCTGTGTCTGTGGTGTCAAGGCAGATCGGGAACGCGTCAACGCCGCCGAACTCTTTAAAGAGGACTGCCTTTCCTTCCATAACCGGCATAGCGGCTTCCGGTCCGATGTTTCCGAGGCCTAAAACTGCGGTTCCGTCGGAGACAACCGCTACCAGATTGCCCTTTGCGGTGTATTTGTAAACGTCTTTCTTATTATCATGGATCTTTCTGCACGGCTCCGCAACGCCTGGTGTATAGGCTGTGCTTAAGTCATCTCTCGTCTTTACCGGAACCTTGCTGACAACTTCGATCTTTCCATGATGTTCCTCATGGAGCTTTAACGCTGCTTCATTGAAATTCATTGCGCTTCCTCCTGCGAATTCGTTTTCGTTGCTGAACTGTCTTTCCGTTTCATATCCAGAATGGCTTACATTTTGCCATTTCTGACAGCCATATTCTTTCATGCTATTTCAATGTATCTTTTCCTAACAGTTCTTTATCTGCTTAATTTCGAGTTTACCACAATCACTTTAAAAAGGAAACTGCTTTTTACTGTGTTTTCCCACTCGCTCTTTCTTGGCAGAGATGCTGTATTACCACACCGCCACCGCACCGTCCGCCCGCGGCTCCGTCGCCCCACAGAGCACGCCGTTCTCATCCCGCCAGATAATCTGTCCACGGCCAAAGGTCAGGGAACTCTCCAGAACTTCCATCTCATGTCCGCGGCGCTTCAGTTCTTCCACGATCTCCGCCGGAAATGTTTTCTCCACCTGGATCTTCTTTCCGCCGACCCACTGCCATCTGGGCACATCTAAAGTCTCTTGCGGATTCATCATGAAATCCAGCGTGTTCATGATTACCTGCACATGTCCCTGGGGCTGCATGAAACCACCCATGACGCCGAACGGACCTACCGCTTTTCCAGCCTTCATCAGGAATCCCGGAATGATCGTATGCAGGGACTTTTTTCCCGGTCCCAGACAGTTCTCCATTGTCTCGTCTAATGTAAAGTTCGCCCCACGGTTCTGCAGCGCGATTCCTGTTCCCGGGATCACGATACCGGAACCGAATCCCATGTAGTTGCTCTGAATATAGGAGACCATGTTTCCTTCCCCGTCTGCCGTGCAGAGATAGATGGTTCCGCCGCGGAACGGATCTCCCGGTTCCGGAGCTTTCGCCTCTTCCCCGATCAATGATCTCCGCTCTGCCGCATACGCATCCGACAGAAGCGTCTCCACCGGCACCCGCATATACTCGGGATCTGCGACATACCGGTTTCCGTCCGCAAATGCCAGTTTCATCGCCTCCAGCTGCTTATGTACCGTATCAACGCTGTTCCTGTCTTCAAAGGAATACCCCTTTAAGATGTTAAGTGCCATCAGGGCAATGATCCCGTCCCCGTTCGGCGGGATCTCGCAGACATCATATCCTCTGTAATTTACATGGATCGGCTTCACCCACTGACACCAGTAATTCTCCAGATCAGATTTCCGAAGATAACCGCCGGTCTTTCTCGAATACTCGTCGATCTTATCCGCAAGTTCTCCCTGGTAGAACGCTTTCGCGTGGGTCTTCGCGATCTTTTCCAGTGTCTCTGCGTGATCCTCCGACTTCCAGATCTCCCCCGGCTGTGGGGCATGTCCGCCCAGGGCGAACGTATCGAACCAGGACTTAAAGCTCTCGTCCTTGAGTGTATCAGAAAATTCCTTGTATGCATTATTCCAGAGCTTCGAGATTACCGGGCTCACCGGATATCCCTCTCTGGCGTATGTGATCGCCGGTTCCATCACTTTCTCAAGCGGCAATCTTCCAAACTTCTCCGATAATTCCGCCCATGCTGACGGTGCACCCGGCACCATCACCGGAATCCAGCCGCGCTTTGGCATCGCGGTGTATCCCTGTTTTTTCACCTCTGCTGCCGTGATTGCCATAGGCGCTCTTCCGCTGGCATTGAGACCATGAAGCGTTCCTTTGGTCCATACCAATGCGAACGCATCACTTCCAATGCCATTGGATGTAGGCTCTAAGACAGTCATGCACGCCGCCGTAGCGATTGCAGCATCGATCGCATTTCCGCCCTGCTTTATAATACCAAGTCCCGCCTGAGCCGCCAAAGGCTGGCTCGTGCAGACCATGCCTTTCCGGCCGTACATCACGCTTCTTCGCGATGGATAGTCGTTTTTAAGCGTGTCAAATTTCAGCATAGTTTTCTCCTCCAGGTCTATTATTTTCTGCAAACAGGTCATCGCCTGTTCCAGCTGCGTGGATTATAGATCTATATGTCGAAATCGTACCACTTTAACGTAGTGACATACTCCCTCCACTTAGCTAACGCTTGAATTGGGGGGCTTCTCGTTCGATTGCCCTATTGGGCAAAGCATAGGCGAGCTATCCCCGTGTGTCCCACGGTTCTGTTATTA
>OODU01003620.1_pt1 | contig 11465 bp, 10 predicted proteins | sample 1671171 | NCBI WGS metagenome assembly OODU01 (sample SAMN06348129, study PRJEB24527) | human gut metagenome | biome: human gut; feature: ankylosing spondylitis patient; material: feces | host: Homo sapiens | place: China | collected 2015-10
CACGCCGTAATCGGCCTGCTGCGCATTTGCCACAGACACCAGCGTTGTCACCTGCGAAGCATTCAGCGTGACTTTAGCCACCTTGCCATCCACATCGCCGGAGATCACGGTCAGGGTGCCGAAATCTTCGTCCACATCGCTCACGATGCCAACGGTGCTGGCATCCACGGTGTATTCCTCAATGTGGGGCGCGGTGCCGGTGGTGGCCGCAGCATCCATGGAGAGCAGGGCAATGTCGGCATCGGCGGAATCATCCTGCACCTGCAACGGCTGGCTTTCCGCGGCCACAGCCTTGGTCACGGTGCCATTGTAAATGACGATATCACCGGGCATTGCGGCATCAAACGGCAGATCACCGTCAAAATCCATGGCATAGCCGCTGCCGGTCTCTTCGTTGTACAGCGCGCTGCGCAGCTGGCTGTGCAAAGACAGCACGCTGGAAACCTGCGGGATAGCGCTCTGGGGGATATCGGCATATTTCAGGCAGTAGGAAAGGAACATCACGTCCCATGGGCCGTAGTCGTTGCCGTAGTCGTTGCCGTAGCGGGTGTAGTGGCGCACGGTCTCGCCGTCGGCATCGTCCAGCTGGAAGTTGCGCTCGCTCTGCTCATAGCCCAGCTGGCTCTCGGCTACGGTCAGCAGGTCGTCGGCCCAGTTGCCGCTCAGCGTGGTGCCGGTCTGTGCCAGCCATTCGTCCTCGTCCTGCGTGCCGTCCAGCGGGTCGGACAGGCAGTTCACCGTGTGGTGATGCTCCGGCAGGCCGCAGACCAGCACTTCCTCGTAGCAGGCATCGGTGTGGTGGTGTACCGGGGTCTCGATCACAGGATCGACCACCACGGGCTTTGCGGCCACCGGCTCCTCAAACAGGGCCACCGGGTCATAATCGGGGTTCACTTCTTCTACAAGCTCGCCCTCTTCCAGACCGCACACCAGCTCATAGGTGGTGGTGTAGCAGCTGTCGTCGTGGGTGTGCTCGAACAGCTCACAGATCAGGCTGCCGTCCTCAGGGTCAAAGCAGTCGTCGGTGTGCTCGTGCTCTTCTTCCCGGCAGGTCAGCTCCTGCACTTCCTGATAGCAGTCGTCGGTGTGCTCATGGGGCACAAAGATGTACTCCGGCTCTGCGGAATGGGCTGCAATGCCGGAATCATCCGCATCCACGCCGAACGCATCACCATCCATGCCGAATGTATCATCAAAAGACATGCCGTCGTCCGTCATGGTGGCGTTCCAGTCCTCCGGTTCGCCTTCCTCATAGCCGCACACCAGCTGCTTTTCATAGCAGGCAGCGGTGTGCTCGTGCTCCAACTCGCCGCACAGATATTCGGCCGTTTTGGCAATGCCCACGCCGTGCAGCTGCCAGTTCACGAACAGGCCGGTGGTAAGCGCCAGTGCCAGCAGCAGCGCAGTATAGCGTCTGGCGCGCTGGTGGTTCCGACGGAACTTTTTCTGATATTCTTTCACAATATCCCGCATGATTCCTAAACCTCCTTAGTGGATCAACGAGAAGTTGGACAAGGGCCATACCCGCAAAAAAACCTTGCCTACGATCTGACTTTTTTCCACACAGCCAATCACACTGCTGCGGCTGTCAATGGAGGTGGCCCGATGGTCACCCAGTACGAAATACCGGTTTTCCGGCACCTGATAGGGAAATTTGATGTCGCATTCGCCCAGAGCCAGTTCATCTACATATGGCTCATCCAGCGTCTGGCCGTTCACAGTGACCACACCGTCCTCGTCCAGTTCGATCACATCACCGGGCAGGCCGATGATGCGCTTGAGCAGAAGCTTATTCTGCCAGTAAAATCCGCAAAGGTCGCCGGTCTTCATGTCGCTGCCCTTGACCAGCAGAATGATGTCCCGGTCCTGCAGAGTGGGGTTCATGCTGTCGCCGGAGACCTGCAGCACCGGCAGAAACAGGGTGGCCAGCAGCACGGCAACGGCCGCGACCACCAGCAGCGTGTAGACAGTGCTGCGCAGCACCCGCATATAACGGCTGCGGTAGGCAAGACGTTCGCGCTCTGCTTCCACCTCTGCTGTGGATGGAATGGGCGTGAACCTGATCTTTTGCTCTTTCATTTGGCACGCTCCTCCGGCAGGAATTCCGTGCTGTGATAGCCGTCCAGCAGTTCGCTGGCCCGGCGGTCAAAAGCGGCCCGGCGCTGCTGGATCTCCTGCTGCGTCCGGGCAAGCATTGCCTTGCAGTCCGCTTCGGTCTGGGCGCGCTTGCGTGCGGCGGCTTCCGTTTCCGCGTCGCACTGCTGCTGGGTACGGGCCTTCAGGTTCGCAGCCTCGGTCTGTGCCTGTGCAAGGATCTGCTGGGCTTCGGCTTCCGCCTGAGCGCGCAGAGCGCTGGCAGCGGCATCGGTGTTTTTGTTTGCTGCGAGCACCGATGCAACGTATTCATCAGCCGCAGCCTGCGCTGCTTCAAACACCTTGTTCAGCTCCAGTGCAGCCTGCGCAATGGAACCTGCGTTTTCAATATGGATCTGCCGTTCCTGCAGCTGGGCAGACAGGGCAGCGTTTTCTGCCCGGAGCTGGTCCTCGCTCTGCTTGAGCGCCAGAATGATCTCGACTAATTCGGTGCGGCGCATGTGCCGCAGTTCACGGTCTGGCATAATGATCGATTTCTCCCGCAAAAAGTGGTCGGATTAGGCGAGCGAAAACTTTCGACAAATACGAAAATTTTCGCACCACAAAACCACATTTGATATATCAGTTTTCGGCGTGACGGTGCCAGTTTGATGAATGACCGTCCACCTTATATGTTAGCACAGCATGCGCAACAGAAACGTAACAAAAATGCCTTTTCCGTGCATTTTTTTGCCAAAGAATAAAAAAATTGTTTCTTTTGATGTAAACGATTACGCTGGACTGAAAATGCGTTAAAAACAAAAAGAACTGTTCCCACAACGGAGACAGTTCTTGAAAAACAGATGAAAATAGGAGCCGGATCAGAAGCTCTTCAGCAGATCGCCCAGAGTCAGGAAGGACTGGTAGATCACGTTGACATTGTTGATGATGGAGCTTGCACCGGAGAAGATGCGGGCAATGGCGTTGAACACCTTACCGACATTCAGGAAGCTGTTGTAAGCGTCGCTGGCACCACCGTCCAGATAGACCATTTCCTCTTCGCTGATGGAGGCATAGTTTGCGGGCAGTTTCATAGTAGACATGGAGATTTTCCTTTCTATTGATAAAATTGATACAGTGTGTGGAAAGACTTAAATAAAGGCAGCCACAGCCAGCGTGGTGATCAGAGCACCGGCTACCGCCAGAACGCTCAGAACCGGGCCGTCATCGTATTCCTGCGCGGTCTGTTCCGGCTGAGCGGGCGTGGATGTGCTGGTGGAAGTGGTGGCATTTTTCACGGTCCAGTGTGCGTACACAGTGGTATCACCGGTAAACACCGTAGAGGTGCTGATTTTTGTGCCGCCCACCGGCTCGGTATACCAGCCGTCAAAGGTGTAGCCTTCCAGCGTAGGCTGCGCGGGCAGGGCACTGAGTTTGCCGCTCAGATTGGTGGTGACTGCCACAGCGGAGCTGCTGCCGCCCATGGCATCCAGACCAATGGTGTAGACCTGCGAATCCTTGTCTTCTGCGGCAAAGGCAGAGGGCAGTGCACAGCAGAGCAGTGCAGCGCTGAGCAGACCGAGGACCAGCATTTTCAAGATCTTTTTCATATGACTCCTCACTTTCCTGACGAATTGGGATGTGGTGCCTGCCGGGAATGGAAACACCAGAACAGACCTCGATGTCCCCGCCATGAGGCAGTAGACGAAAAAGCCGGGAAGAGGAGGTTTATTCAATCCCATATTTACCACATGTAGTGTAACAAAAGCGCAACAAAATGGGCGCGTTTTGTTGTTATGATGAAAAAAATTGGTTTTTCACAAATTGCAGGCTGCAAAAGGCGGCACAGAGCCGCCGCAAAAGCGGAAAAGTGGAACCTTCCCCTTGTGGAAAAACAAAGAATATGGTATAATACCTTGCATGATGCGCCATCGCCAAGCGGTAAGGCAGGGGACTTTGACTCCATACCGAAAGGCGGCTGTATTATATCGGATTCATATGAAGCTTTCAAGATTGTCGGTGATTCGATGATTTTGAAGGCTTTTTTCTTTTCTAAATTTAACAGAAAGATTTGCTGTGCCGGTCAGAAAGAGATTTTTTGAACGCATAAGGTGACCAATAAGGCTACCAAGGGCCGATGAAAAGGGTGGTTGTATGGCAAAATCTGAAAATAAGCGCCGCACAAAGGGCGAAGGAAGTCTCGAATTTAACGAGAAAAAGAAAAAATGGGTCGCTCGAATCACAGCGCATAGGGCAGACGGTTCATCTTTCAGAAAAACTTTTGAGGGAAAGACGCAGAAGGAAGCCAAGAGCAAGCGGGATGAATCAAAACAAGACTAAAACCAATAAAGATAGAATGGTGTATTTAGGAAGCCGCGCCAAAAAACTGTTAGAAGAGCGTTTAGAGACCTGCCCGGCGGGCTGCTACCTTGCAAATCAAAAGCCTTTTCCTACAAATTTAATATATTTAGGGAGAGAATACAAGAAAGTGTGTAAGCGTGCCAAGATTGACAATGTAGTAGGGCTACATGATTTGAGACATACCTTTGCAACGAAGCTGATTCGTGCAGGAGTTGATATAAAAACAGTATCGGAACAATTAGGTCATAGCACAATTAGTTTTACGCTGAAAACCTATGTTCATACTGTAGAATCTGAAAAAGTGGAGAAGATGCAAGCTCTGAACTGGGCTTGATATAGGGAGCGAACAAATAGATTTTTAAATTTAACAAAGAAAAGTATCATAGAGCCAAGAAAAGCCTGTCAGCTGCGTTCAATCGCGGTCTGACAGGCTTATTATATTGGTTATCATATTCTTTTGTAAATTTTGTTGGTTTTAGTGCTTTTTTTTAAGCTGCAATCAAATATTCTTTCTGCTCCATTTTTGCTTTTTCTCTGGCTCGCTTGGCCGCATCGAACTGAGCATGAACCTTTTTGTCAAGGCACACAATCAGATTGTAGCATTCATTATGCCTTTTAGATTCTGAATGATGAACTTCAACTTTCAAATCAGTAAAATCAAAAGGTGAAATGCCTTGCAAAGGGCCATTGATATATTGTGCCACAAGTCTATGTACATAAACTTTAAGTTTTGGATTATCGCATTTTAAGTATACATAATAGTAAGATGTTTCTGGTGATTCTGGATGTTTTGGATATTGGGTTAGAATTTCGGCATGATTGTGTTTGTATGATTTAATTCTGCTATGACTGCTAACTAGAAATGATTCTTTTGAATTTTGCATAGGGTACTTTCTAGTTTTACTGACCTCATATAAATCAATGAAAACCCAAAACTCTCCGGGTTCATCTTCAATATCATCAACACAATATTCAGAATCATAAATAAGCCGAACAATTTTCTTCATGGAGGTTTTTACTTGCTTTCCGTTAGAATCAATAAGGCTAATGTTAAAATCATCATCTGGGTATAGAATCTTATTCTTCCAAGTATTGATAATAGTATACTGCTTCATGCCATGGTAAAATTTCTGAACTATCCAATAGGCAATAAGGACACCTGCTATCTGTGCAATAATATCCCAAATATCAAATGTCGCGTGTACACGGGGAAGCAGCTGAAAGCACTCTGTAACAATTGCCCAAAACAGGCCGTAATATAATGCCTTATGCGAATTTCCTGTGCTTAAAGCAATCGAACATTCTAGCGAATATGCCCAAAGCAAATCGCCTAATTGGTACTTAATAAATCGGCCAAGGATGCTTTTGGGATAGACTTCGTGATATAAAAGCACTCTTATATGTTGAAAGTAAGGGCAATAATTTTCTGCTAAATCAAATAAACCGTCCTTGTGAATGAACACATACAAGAGAGCGCCCGCCAAAAGCGGAAGGGCAATACTTGCATACCAAAAAGCGGCTATAGACATATGTCTTTTGGATTTTTGCTGAATCATGTTGTTGGAATAAGATAGATGAGCGTACAAATAATAACAATCACAATCGTGATGATGGTGCCTGTTTTTCGGGCAGAAGCATCTTGAGTGGCTATTTTATCTTGTTGGGCTTGCGTTGTATCGTTGTACATTCCTATGATGATTGCCTGATGGGCGTTGTTTCCAACAGTAACCAAACTTTTGGTTCCGTCTTTCCAGTGGATTTCAAGCATAATTTCTTTTTGGTTGGAACCAAGTAACAAACCTGCGTTGCCAATAAGAGCTTGTCCAACAAAGGCGCTTGCAACATCATTTGACGACGTGCGGTTGACCTCTGAGACACTTTCAACATTTAACTTGTTGATGTAGTGAGCTTGCTCGCCGGACGCTAAAACGTATGCTGATTGACCGTTTGCAGACACCTTTATCTCTGCTCCTGTGTATTCACCAGCTAAAACTTTATCAGCCATTATGACATCCTCCTTTTTTGGCATATCCATACACCCATTGTACGCTTTGCCTGATTGAATGTCAACAAAACTATGCATGATTGGATAATTTAATATCAAAGACTGTATAGTAAAGTAGATGCAGGAAGGTGAACAACATGATTTCAGACAACATCAAGCGTCTTCGGGAGAATGCCGGGCTTTCCCAAGCTGGCCTTGCTCGTAAGCTGGGCGTTACGCGTGCCAGTGTCAATGCTTGGGAAATGGAGCTTTCTGCACCGACTGCGCAATACCTGATAGCCCTTGCACAACTGTTTCACACCACTACGGATGATATTTTAGGGCTTGAATCACAAGAACAGATAGTGCTGCGCGGTATGAATGAACAGGAAAAGCGGCTGGTATATGATTTGATTTCGTATATCACGGAGCGAAAAGACGAGAAATAAGACCAAAAGGCTACTGTATCAACATAACACTGGATGCGGTAGCCTTATAATAAGGTGACCATTTGGGCAAAATTTAGAGCGAATCGTCTTGACACAATGCAATTGTTCAGTTAAAATAGCATAGTAATCTTTTGAAAGCACACACAATTCTTGCTGAATTTGAAATTATAAGGTGACCAATAAGGCTACCTGATGATTCAAAGAAAAGAAAAATAACGATAATGCGCCATCGCCAAGCGGTAAGGCAGGGGACTTTGACTCCCCCATCGTAGGTTCGACTCCTGCTGGCGCAACCAAAAGCCCCGTCATCCTGAAAAGGCTGACGGGGCTTTTTGCATCACTTTTCCACAAAATGCGGCTGAACGGTGCAAAGCTCAGCGGCGGCGGATCTTTCTGGTGGGCTTGCGGCGGTTCCAGTTGTTCAAAAGGACCCACGCAAAGTAGATGATGATGGAAATAATACTCAATGTTATTACAACTTTGAGGTACAGACTGCCTAAGAATTCCTGAAAACGCGCCACAGTGAACAGCAGCGGGTTGAGGCTGACATCCTGCCCGGCGATCAGGTCCACCACGCCAATGGTCTCACCGGCAAGCTTCAGCTCCACGGTACCCACCACATCGCCCTGCTGGACAGGGGCACACACGGAATCCGGCAGGTGGAAATATTTCTGGGTCACGCTGCCGTCGCCGGTGGAGGGCAGCAGGGTCATCATGCTGTCGGCGGGATACAGCTGCAGGGAGCTGGTATCGGAGGAATACTTCACCGGGATCTCGGCCAGCGTAAGGTCGGTGTCCAGTGCGGCCTGAATGGAAAAGCTGTCGAACACCCAGTCCATCAGCTTCACGGTCTCGCACAGGGCCGGGCGACGGTTGGCGTAGCCGAAATCGTCGCAGGTGTCCGGGCTTTGCATCACGCAGAAAATATAGGTGGCACCATCCTTATTGGCCCATGAAACATAGCTCTGATTGCCACTGTCGCTTTTGAATGCGGTCACATCGCACATGCCGCCCTGCATGGCGCTGCGGTAGTATTTGCCGCCGCTGGATTTGCTCAGCGCGGCGTTCTGGCTGACCAGAACAGACGAAGAACGGTGTTTTTCTTTGGCAGGCATGGTAAAGCTGGGCGCACCGGAAACCTCCACAAAGGCATCAAAGCTCATCAGATAACGCAGGATCAGGTACATATCCACGGCACAGGTCACGTTGCCGCTGTCAATGCCGCAGGCATCCGTCCAGGTGCTGCCGGTAGTGCCGATGCGCTGGGACAGGGTGTTCATCTGGCTCACCCAGCCCGCGAGGTCGCCGCCGGAAAGGGCATAAGCAAGGCCCATGGCGGCTTCGTTGGCGTTGCGGGTCAGCATGGCGTACATGGCTTCGCGGTAGGTAAAGGTCTCGTTGGAGCGCATATCGGCGTTGTTGGTGTTATAAACGTAATCCGAGATGGCAAAGGGCATCTGGAAGGTGTCGTCCAGATGGTCGGCATAGTTGGTCAGCAGCAGGGCAATGGTCATGTACTTTGTCAGACCACCGGCGGATACCTGCTTTGTGCTGTCCTTATCATAGACGATGATATTGGTATCGGTGTTGACGATATAGGCACTCTGTGCCTGCACCTGATAGACCGGGGTGGGGTCGAACATAGCCCCGGCGGGCAGCACAAGGCAGCTGAACAGGACAGCGAACGACAAAACCAGCGCAAAAATACGTTTCATGTGGACAATTCCTTTAAAAAGCGATAATATAAAACAACAGGCAGCACGGCACAGGTGCAGTGCGCCGGATAAGAACGAGATCACAGCGGAAGGCTGTATTCTTTATAATAACAGGTTTGGCGGGGTGTGACAAGGCTTATTGTGCCGATTTCACATCCGGTCAGGGAGGACAGGAATGGTATATCTGACAGGGGACACCCACGGCGACATCGACCGCTTCAAGCACGGCAAACTGCGCTGGCTGGGCAAACGGGATACCGTGGTGGTACTGGGCGACTTTGGCTTTGTGTGGGACGGCAGCAAGGAGGAACAGAAAAAGCTGGATTGGCTGCGCAAGCGCCCGTATACCCTGCTGTTTCTGGACGGCAGCCACGAAAACTACGATCTTTTGAAGCAGTATCCCACCGAGGAACGCTTTGGCGGCAAGGTGCAGGCACTGGGCGGCAATGTGTACCATGTGTGCCGCGGCAGTGTGCTGGAATTGGAGAATAAAAAATACCTGTGCTTTGGCGGTGCGGAAAGCCAGGATGTGGAGGATCGGGAACCCGGCGTGAACTGGTGGAGGGAAGAAATGCCTTCGGAGGAGGAATACGCCTTTTGTGAGGAGAACCTTGCAGCGTGCGATTACAAAGTGGATTATGTGCTGACCCACGATGCGCCAAGCAGATTTTTGGATTTTACCGCCCTTGCCAGCGGCGAGACCAACCAGCTGCACAGCTTTCTGGATAAAATTTTGTTGAAGCTGACCTACGACAAGTGGTTTTTTGGCTGCTACCATAAGGATACCCAGCTTTCCACCAAAAGCCGCTGCGTGTTCTGCGATGTGATAAGCATGGGCGAACGGCACGCAAAGCGTTCCGTTCGATAACAGGGGCCGCTGCACCAGCCGTGCAGCGGCTTTTGCATTTGCTGCTGCTTGTGCGCAAAAAACCTCCGGATCAGTTCATGGCTCCGGCTTTCTCGAACATCTGCTGCACCTGCTGTTCCAGCAGTGCGTGCTCCGGCGCTTCCAGCAGCGGGTCGTCGGCCAGCATGGCAACGGCTTCCGCCTGCGCAGCGTGCAGGGTGCGGGTGTCGTTCATCAGGTCGGCGATCTGCAGGGTGGGCAGGCCGTGCTGGCGGCTGCCGAAAAAGTCGCCGGGGCCGCGGGTCTCCAGATCGTACTGCGCCACCGCAAAGCCGTCCGTGGTGCTGCACAAAAATTTCAGCCGCTTTTGTACGTTTTCGCTTTGGTTGTCGCTGACAAGAAAGCACCAGCTCTCCGCTGCACCGCGTCCCACGCGGCCGCGCAGCTGGTGCAGGGCGCTCAGACCGTAGCGCTCTGCGTTTTCGATCACCATTACGCTGGCATTGGGCACATCCACACCCACCTCAATGACGGTGGTGGACACCAGTGCGTCCAGCCGTCCGGCTTTGAAGTCCTCCATCACGGCAGCTTTCTCCTTGGGTTTGAGCTTGCCGTGCATCAGGCCTACCCGGCGCTCCGGCAGCAGGGCCTTGGCAATGTCCTCGTAGTAGCTCTTAACGGCGTTCAGCCCGCCATCCGGTGTGTCCTCGATGGCGGGGCAGACCAGATACACCTGCCGCCCGCGCCCGATCTCCTGATCGAGAAAATGGTAGAGGTCGCGTCGCTTTTTGCCGGTGATGCAGCGGGTCTTGACCGGTGTGCGGCCCGGCGGCAGCTCGTCCAGAATGGAGATGTCCAAATCGCCGTAGATGAGCAGGCCCAGCGTGCGGGGAATGGGCGTTGCGCTCATCACCAGCAGGTGCGGATTCGCGGCCTTTTCGGCCAGCATTCCGCGCTGCCGTACCCCAAAGCGGTGCTGCTCGTCGATCACGGCAAGGCCAAGCCAGGCAAATTCTACGCCTTCGCTGAGGATGGCGTGGGTGCCCACCACAAGGTCGGCTTCGTCGTTCCGGATGGCGGCAAGGGTGGTGCGGCGTGCAGCGGCCTTCATGCCGCCGGTCAGCAGGGCCACCCGCATCCCGAAGGGGGCAAGCATCCGGTTCAGGCCTTCGGCGTGCTGGGCGGCCAGAATTTCTGTCGGGGCCAGCAGCGCGGCCTGATACCCCGCCCGGATGCAGGCCCAGATGGCGGCAGCCGCCACCAGCGTTTTGCCGCTGCCCACATCGCCCTGCAAAAGGCGGTTCATGGAAGTCTCGCCCGCCATGTCGGCCAGAATCTCGCTCACGGCCCGGCGCTGGGCTCCGGTGGGGGAAAAGGGCAGGCTGGCCCAGAACAGGGACGGGTCGGCAAGCTGCATGGGCGCACCGGTGGCAGCGGCACCCCGGTTTTTCATCCGGCCAATGCCCAGCTGCAGAACCAGAAGTTCTTCATAGATCAGCCGCCGCCGGGCTGCATAGGCCTGCTCTTCGGTGGCGGGGCAGTGGATGGCCCGCACGGCATCTGCCTTGGAGAGCAGACGGTATTTTGCCAGCATTTCCGGCGGAAGAGGGTCGGGCAGAAGCTCTGCATGGGGCAGCAGCTGCCGCACGCACTTGGCGATGGCATTGCTGGTCAGGCCCTCGGTCTGGGGGTAGACCGCTTCAAAGGGAGAAGCCTTGATCTGCTCGGCGGTGCGCACCTGCGGGTTGACCATCTGGCGGCGCAGCATCCCGCCGGTAACGATGCCCTGAAAATAATATTCCTGCCCCAGCTGCAGTTTCTGGGCGGCATACGGATTATTGAACCATGTGATCTCCAGACTGGACACATCGTCCCCGGCAGTGATGCGCTCCATCCGCCGCCCGCCCGGCAGGATACGCCCGCCGGGTTTGGCGAACACCTCAGCCCTGACGACGCACTCCACATCGGTGGGCGCTTCGGCGATGGAATAGGGTTTGGTGAAGTCGATATATCTGCGCGGGTAGTGGCACAGCAGG
>OODU01003630.1_pt1 | contig 11418 bp, 10 predicted proteins | sample 1671171 | NCBI WGS metagenome assembly OODU01 (sample SAMN06348129, study PRJEB24527) | human gut metagenome | biome: human gut; feature: ankylosing spondylitis patient; material: feces | host: Homo sapiens | place: China | collected 2015-10
ATGTTGAATTAACAGTAAGGTTGCACGTGTTTGAGTGTCCACGGTAGCTGCTTTTAAATTTATTGGAAAAAAATAAAATAGATATTTATGATATTCCGATCGTGGAGATTACCAGCCAATACATGGAATATATTGCTGAGATGCGCAGACAGGACTTAAATGTGATGAGCGAATTCCTTGTGATGGCGGCGACATTACTTGATATTAAATCCAAAATGCTGCTTCCTGCAAAAGAAAGTGAAGATGAGCAGGAGGAAGACCCAAGAGCCGAACTTGTGCAGCAGTTATTGGAATATAAAATGTATAAATGTATGGCATATGAACTTAAGGATCGTCAGATCGATGCGGAAAAAGTCCTGTATAAAGTACCGACGATTCCGCCGGAAGTGCTTGCATATGAAGAACCGGTAGATGTGAATGAACTGATGTCCGGTATCACACTCGCAAGATTGAACGATATATTTCAGTCTATCATAAAAAAACAGGCGGACAAGATCGATCCGGTCCGCTCTAAATTTGGAAAAATTGAGAAAGAGGAAGTGTCACTTTCCGATAAGATGTCGTATGTGGAAGAGTACAGCATGCATCACGGACATTTCTCATTCCGGAGCCTTTTAGAAGCGCAGTCCGGGAAAATGGAAGTGGTTGTGACATTTCTTGCAATATTAGAACTGATGAAAATGGGAAAGATAGTTGTTTCGCAGGAATACACATTCGATGATATAAAAATTGAATCAAAAATTGCTGCGTAGCTGCAGAGCAAAATGGGGACTGGCATGGAAGAAAAGAAATATGAAGCAATCGTTGAGGCAATCCTGTTTACGATGGGAGAGTCAGTGGAATTGGAACACATAGCAAAAACACTCGAACTTGATACAGAACAGACAAAAAAGATCGTGGAAAATCTGATGAAACGCTACGAAAATGACAGTATCGGGATCAAGATCATGGAACTTGACGGTTCTTACCAGATGTGTACAAAAGGAGAAATGTATGAATATCTGGTAAAAATTGCCAAACAGCCGAAAAAACATGTGTTGACCGATGTTTTACTTGAGACGCTGTCGATCATCGCCTACAAACAGCCGATCACAAAAGCAGAAATTGAAAAGATAAGAGGGGTTTCCTGCGACCATGCAGTAAATAAACTGGTAGAGTATAATCTGGTATGTGAATTGGGAAGACTTGACGCACCGGGCCGTCCGTTGCTTTTTGGAACGACAGAAGAGTTCTTAAGGAGCTTTGGTGTACATTCGATAGATGAACTCCCTGTGCCAAGCCCGGTCCAGGTTGAGGAATTTAAACAGGAAGCAGAAGCGGAAATGCATATGAAACTGGATATCTGATCCGGTTTTATATGTATTTTTTTTGATGTAAATGCACATGTTTTTGATGTTGTGTACATAAGGATTGATGAAATACTTTTTTGGAGTTTTGCATATGTGGAAAAAGCTGCTGGCGTGGATACTTATTACTGTAATTTTAATTGGAAACGGTATACAGGTGGTGGAAGCTTTTGAACAAAGTGGGAATGTGCAGATGGAGAAAATAATGGGAGAGCCGGATCAGAATTCTTTGTATGCAAGGTCGGCAGTGCTCATGGATGCGGATTCCGGACGTATCCTGTATGAAAAAAACGGACATCAGGCGATGGCAAATGCGAGTACAACAAAAATTCTTACCTGTATCATTGCACTTGAAAATTGTGAGTTAGACAGTGAAGTGACCGTGAGTGCACTTGCAGCTTCACAGCCGAAAGTACATCTTGGTATGAGGGAAGGACAGCGTTTTTATCTGAAGGATCTGCTGTACGGACTGATGTTAGAATCTTATAATGACTGTGCAGTGGCAATCGCTGAACATATCGCAGGCACAACGGCTGATTTTGCAGCAATGATGAACGATAAAGCAAAAGAGATCGGCTGTGAGGACAGCTATTTTATTACGCCAAACGGACTGGATGCAAAAGATGAAGGCGGTTTTCACCATACGACAGCGGCGGATCTTTCGCTGATTATGCGGTATTGTATCAAAGGTTCTAAGATGGCGGGACAGTTTCTTACGATCACACAGGAAGGGCAATATCAGTTTCATGATATGGATGGGAAAAACAGTTATACCTGTTACAATCATAATGCGTTTTTGCAGATGATGGATGGGGCATTGTCCGGTAAAACCGGGTTTACCGGTAATGCGGGATACTGTTATATAGGCGCATTACAGCGTGATGACAGGACTTTTATTGTAGCACTGCTTGCCTGCGGGTGGCCGAACAATAAAACATATAAGTGGGCAGATGCGAAGAAACTTATGCAGTATGGAATTACAATGTTTAAAAAAATAAAACTGGATGAGATTGAGCTGAACACAAAGGAATCTGCTGCTGTAGAGGTGAAAGGCGGGCAGAGTAAAAAGATCGGTGGAGAGGTAAGAACGGAATTGGAAATATCGCCGATAGAAGGACTGACAGCACTGTTGATTGGAAATGAGCAGGAAATACAGGTAAAGTATGAAGTGACGCCAAAACTTTATGCGCCGGTAATGAATGGGGATTTTGCAGGAGAAATTACATATCTGCTTGGGGATGAGATTCTGGCAAAACGTACAGTTACGGTAAAGGAGACGGTAAAAAAAATAGATTTTTTCTGGTGCATAAAAAAAGCAGCCGAATTATTTCTGCTGTAAATGCCCAAAACACTATGTATGTGAAAAAAAACTGTCAAAAAATTAACAATTCACTTGAAAATTTGTCGCCGACCATCTATAATTTATCCTAGCGGAATTTGTTATATTTTTACATTATTCACTATGTACCATGTCGAAAGATGTGGTAACAAACTTTATAGATGGAGGGCAAAAAGGATGAATAGTAGTAATGATAGCTTGGCAATGCAGCGTATTACCAAGTTAGTCGATGAGAACAGTTTCATGGAAATCGGTTCTCTCGTAACCGCAAGAAATACAGACTTTAATCTTGCAGACACAGATACACCGTCCGATGGTGTAATTACCGGACACGGTCTGGTAGATGGTAATCTGGTATTTGTATACAGCCAGAATGCAGCCGTATTAAACGGTACTATCGGAGAGATGCATGCAAAGAAGATCGCAGCCGTATATGATATGGCAATGAAAATGGGAGCACCGGTGATCGGATTTATCGATTGCGCCGGAATGCGTTTACAGGAATCTGTTGATGCATTAAACGGATTTGGTGAGATCTACGCAAAGGAGGTCGCAGCATCCGGCGTTGTTCCACAGATTTCCGCTATTTTCGGAAGCTGTGGCGGTGGACTTGCAGTAGTACCTGCATTATCTGATTTTGCATTTATGGAGAGCAAAGGAAAAATGTTCATCAACTCCCCGAATGCGATCGATGGCAACCGTGTTGAAAAATGCGATACATCCTCAGCAGAGTTCCAGAGTGAGCAGAATGGCTGCATCGATGCAGTTGGAACAGAGGATGAGATCATTGCACAGATTCGTGAGTTAGTAAGCATTCTTCCTTTAAATAACGAGGGAGATGTATATACATCTGAATGTGAGGATGATTTAAACCGTGCATGTGAGAACATGGCAGCTATGAAAGGTGATCCGAGATATTTACTCAGCGAGATCTCTGACGGACATGTTTTCTTTGAGACAAAGAAAAACTACGCAAAAGACATGGTAACCGGATTTATCCAGTTAAACGGAATGACAGTCGGCGCAGTTGCAAACTGTTCAGAAGTTTATGATGAAGAAGGCAAAAAAGCAGAAGAGTTCTCCGGAGCTTTAACAGCAAGAGGATGCAACAAGGCAGCAGAGTTCGTTAATTTCTGTGATGCATTTGAGATCCCTGTATTGTCTTTAACAAATGTAAAAGGATATGCAGCTACTGTATGTGCAGAAAAAGGACTTGCAAAAGCACTTGCACGTATGACTATGGCGTTTGCTGATGCAACCTGCCCGAAAGTTAACGTAATTACCGGAAATGCAATCGGAAGTGCTTATGTGACAATGAACTCCAAAGCAATCGGAGCAGATTTTACATATGCATGGACAGATGCAAAGATCGGTATGATGGATGGAGATCTTGCAGCTAAGATCATGTACGCAGATGCATCTGCAGACGAACTTGCAGCAAAAGCAAAAGAATATGATGCATTACAGTCTAGTGTCATGACTGCAGCAAGACGCGGTTATGTAGATCTTATTTTAGATCCGGCAGACACCAGAAAGTACCTTGTAGATGCATTTGAATTATTATATACAAAATGTGCAGGTGTACCGGACAAGAAACATGGAACAAAATAGAAAGGTGAAGTTATGAAGAAAAAATTATCTCTTATGCTTTGTCTTTGCTTTATGGTTCTGGCAATGACAGCATGTGGAACGGATCCTAAGAGCGTTGATTATTTTGGTATGAGCTATTCTGATATTCAGGATAACATGGAGCAGACAGTATCTGCGCTTGTTTCATTTTCAGATGAAGATATACAAAGCGGTGCAGAATATTATGATTCCAACGGAATGGATGCGTTTGCCCATTTACTGACATCCTGGGGTGAAACAGTTCCGGATTTAGGTTCATATCAGGGACTTGGAGAGCTTACTGTGACGAAAGCACAGAAAACTGTGACTGCAGATCAGGTTTTACATTTCTCAGACAGAGATGTAGTTGTTTCATATGTATATGAATATAATTACGAAACAGAATCACCGGAACTTACAGATGCCAGTGCAGATCTTGTGTATTCACTTGGTGAGAAAATGGAAAAAGCCGGCATGAATACATTGATGGGAATGGGAACCGTATTCGTAGTTCTTATCCTGATCAGTCTGATCATCAGCTGCTTTAAAGTAATTCCGTATTTACAGAACAAAAAAGCAAATGCTGGTGCAAAGAAAGAAGTGGCAGATCCTGTAGTAGACCAGATCGAACAGCGTGAGGAAGCAGCTTCTCTTACCGACGATTTAGAACTGGTTGCAGTTATTTCTGCAGCGATCGCAGCGGCAGAAGGAACGTCAGCAGATGGATTCGTAGTACGTTCTATTCATAGAAGATAGACGAAAAAAGACAAGTTATAAAATAGTATGTCATTAAAAAAGTAATGATCACAGGAGGATGATTCAATGAAAAGCTATACAATTACCGTAAATGGAAATGTTTATGATGTTACTGTAGAAGAAAATGGTGCAGTAAGCGCACCGGCAGCAGCACCGAGACGTGCAGCAGCTCCGGCACCGGCAGCAGCTCCGAAGGCAGCAGCTCCGGCAGGTGGTGCAGGCAATGTTAAGATTGAAGCAGGCGCAGCAGGAAAAGTATTTAAGATCGAGTCTTCTGTAGGCGCATCCGTAAAGAAAGGTGACACAATCTTAGTTCTTGAAATCATGAAAATGGAGACACCGGTTGTTGCTACCGAAGATGGTACTGTAGCAAGCATCAACGTAAGCGTTGGTGATATGGTAGAAGCAGGTGCATTACTGGCAACTTTAAACAACTCATTTTAGGAGGATAACAATGAGTTATTTTACTGAGACAATGGGCAACCTCCTTCATCAGACTGCCTTTTTCAACCTGACATGGGGAAATTTCGTAATGATCTTAGTTGCATGTATTTTCCTGTATCTGGCTATTGCAAAAGGGTTTGAACCGTTGTTACTCGTTCCGATCGCATTTGGTATGCTTCTGGTAAATATTTATCCGGATATCTTTGCAACTCCGGAACAGATGAGTAACGGTGTCGGTGGTTTATTCCATTATTTTTATACCTTAGATGAATGGTCAATCCTGCCATCCCTTATTTTCCTTGGCGTTGGTGCGATGACCGATTTTGGACCTCTGATCGCAAACCCGATCAGCTTCCTTTTAGGAGCAGCAGCACAGTTTGGTATTTTCGGCGCATATTTCCTTGCAATCCTGATGGGATTCAATGATAAAGCAGCAGCAGCCGTTTCTATCATCGGTGGTGCAGATGGTCCTACTTCCATTTTCCTTGCAGGAAAACTTGGACAGTCTGGTCTTATGGGTCCGATCGCTGTAGCAGCATACTCTTACATGGCATTGGTGCCGATCATTCAGCCACCAATCATGAAGTTATTTACAACGAAAAAGGAACGTGCCATTAAGATGCAGAATTTACGTCCGGTATCCAAACTTGAGAAAATCTTATTCCCGATCGTGGTAACCGTTGTCGTATGTCTGATTCTTCCGACCACAGCTCCACTTGTTGGTATGTTAATGCTCGGTAACCTGTTCCGTGAGTGTGGTGTAGTTCGTCAGTTATCGGAGACAGCATCTAACGCATTAATGTACATCGTTGTTATTTTACTTGGTACATCTGTTGGTGCATCAACAAGTGCTGAGGCATTCTTAAATGCAACAACCTTAAAGATCGTTGCACTTGGACTGATCGCATTTATGTTCGGTACAGCAGCCGGAGTATTGTTCGGTAAATTACTCTGCTTCATTACAAAAGGCAAGATCAACCCGCTCATCGGTTCTGCCGGTGTATCTGCAGTTCCTATGGCTGCACGTGTATCACAGAAAGTTGGTGCAGAGGAAGATCCTACGAACTTTTTACTTATGCATGCAATGGGACCAAACGTTGCCGGTGTTATCGGTACAGCAGTAGCAGCCGGTGTATTCATGGCAATCTTTGGAATTTAATCAGACAGCGGAACAAAAACAGATTCGCTGTATAAGGAGGAAAAAATGGCTGAAGTTGTTAAAAAACCTTTAAAAATAACAGAGACAGTACTGCGTGATGCTCATCAGTCTCTGATCGCAACAAGAATGACAACAGAGCAGATGCTTCCAATCGTAGACAAAATGGATAAGGTTGGATTCTACGCTGTTGAGTGCTGGGGAGGCGCTACTTTCGACGCATCCCTTCGTTTCTTAAAAGAAGATCCATGGGATCGTCTGCGTAAATTAAGAGACGGATTCAAAAATACAAAATTACAGATGTTATTCCGTGGACAGAATATCTTAGGATACCGTCCGTATGCAGATGACGTGGTAGAGTATTTCGTTCAGAAATCTATCGCAAACGGTATTGATATCATCCGTATTTTTGACTGTCTGAATGATCTTCGTAACCTTCAGACAGCAGTAAGCGCATGTAACAAAGAAAAAGGACATGCACAGGTTGCTTTATCTTACACACTTGGTGATGCGTATACCTTAGATTACTGGACTGATATGGCAAAAAGAGTAGAGGATATGGGAGCTGATTCTGTATGTATCAAAGATATGGCAGGACTTTTAGTTCCTCAGAAAGCAGACGAACTGGTTCGTGCGATCAAAGATGTGATCGATATCCCGTTAGAGTTACATACACACTATACATCAGGTGTTGCTTCCATGACATACATGAAAGCAGTTGAGGCAGGATGCGATATCATTGATACAGCAATGTCTCCATTTGCACTTGGAACATCCCAGCCGGCTACTGAAGTTATGGTAGAGGCATTTAAGGGTACAGAGTTTGATACCGGTTTAGACCAGAACAAACTGGCTGAGATCGCAGATTACTTCCGTCCGATGAGAGAGGAAGCATTAGAGAGCGGTCTGATGAACCCGAAAGTATTAGGTGTAAACATCAAGACTTTATTATATCAGGTACCGGGTGGTATGTTATCCAACCTGATCTCCCAGTTAAAAGAGCAGGGCAAAGAAGACAAATACGAGGAAGTACTTGCAGAAGTACCACGTGTTCGTAAAGATCTCGGTGAGCCACCGCTTGTTACACCTTCTTCACAGATCGTTGGTACACAGGCTGTATTTAACGTATTAATGGGTGAGCGTTACAAAGTAGCTACCAAAGAGACAAAAGACGTTCTTCTCGGAAAATATGGTCAGACTGTAAAACCGTTCAATCCGGAAGTTGTCGATAAAGTATTAGGTGATGAGAAGAAGAATGCGATCACATGCCGACCGGCAGATCTGTTAGAGCCAGAACTTGACAAGATTGAAGCTGAGATGAAACAGTGGAAACAGCAGGATGAGGATGTATTATCCTACGCATTATTCCCACAGGTTGCAACTGAGTTCTTCAAATACCGTGAGGCACAGCAGAAAAAAGTAGATGCAACAATCGCAGATACAAAGAATGGTGCATATCCGGTATAATCAGAAATAATATTGACAAAAGATGTCATAACAGTATCTTAAGATACTGTTATGGCATTTTTTTGTTTTGCAGAATGAACAATGTGAAATATTGCTTTTTGTATAAAAAAGAATTAGAATCATCCTATAAATTTTAAAGGATATGAAAAAATGAATGATTTTGAACGAAAGACTTTGCCAAAAAGTGGCATAGATACGGAAAGCTGGTTTATAGAGAGTTATCAGAGACATAAAGGACATCCGATACAGATCCTGATAGCACTTTATAAAGGGAATTATCATAAATTTGTTATGGCTGTGATCTGTTTTTTTATAAAACATGCCTGCGTGTGGGTTCTTCCGATCATAACTGCAAATATTATCAATGATGTCACGACTGCAAATCCGGATACAGTCAGAAATATCTGGTTTAGTGTAATTCTTGAAACCGGTCTGATCGCACTGAATATTCCGATGAATTATCTTTATACATCTTATAAAAGTCTTGCAACGCGTTATGTGGAAACAGGACTCCGGAAAGCATTGATCCGGAAATTGCAACAGTTGTCAATTGCTTATCATGTGGAGACGCAGTCCGGCAGACTGCAGTCGAAGATCATGCGTGATGTGGAGGCTGTTGAAACACTTTCTACACAGATGTTCTTAAGTATTTTAAATATTGCGTTAAATATCGGGGTCGCACTGGTCGTTACAGCGTCGAAAAGCAGGATTGTGTTTGTCTTTTTCCTGCTGACTACTCCGGTTGCTGCAATTACCATGGTTTCGTTTCGTTCTGTCATGAAAAAACGTAATACGGAATTTCGAAAAGAAATGGAAGAAACGTCCGCTCGTGTGATGGAAATGGTGGAACTTGTTCCGGTGACAAGAGCGCATGCCTTAGAGGATGAAGAAGTACACAAAATGAGTGGACAGCTTTTTGCAGTTGCCGAAAAAGGATATAAACTGGATCTTGTACAGGCATTGTTTGGCTCGGTTGGATGGGCTGTATTTCAGGTGTTTCAGGTCGTTTGTCTTGCATTTACCGGCTATCTTGCGCTGCGCGGACGTATCATGGCGGGAGATATTACTCTTTATCAGAGCTATTTTGCAACAGTTGTCAATCAGGTGTCTGCAATCGTGACGCTTCTCCCGACAATCGCAAAGGGAATTGAATCTGTTAATTCCATTGGTGAAGTGCTTCTTTCAGAGGATGTGGAACAGAATGAAGGCAAAAAACAGTTGGAGGATGTAACTGGAACTTTTGATTTCTGCGATGTTTCTTTTCATTATAAGAACAGTGATAAACCGGTGCTGAACCATTTTAATCTTCATATAAAACAGGGAGAGACAATCGCATTAGTCGGGGAGTCCGGTGCGGGAAAATCAACCATTTTGAATCTTGTGATCGGATTTCATCTTGCGGATGGGGGAAAAGTTCTTTTAGATGGTAATGATATGAAAGAAATAGATCTGCGTACATACAGAAAGCATCTGGCTGTTGTACCGCAGACATCCATTTTGTTTTCCGGAACTATCCGTGAAAATATTACATATGGGAACGAACATGTTACGGATGAAGAATTAGAACGTGTCATCCGGGCAGCAAATCTTACAGATCTGATGGAAAGTCTTCCACATGGGGTTGATACTGTAGTTGGAGAACATGGAGGAAAACTTTCAGGAGGACAAAGGCAGAGAGTTGCCATTGCAAGGGCACTTAGCATGGATCCGGAACTTCTGGTGGCAGACGAGCCGGTAGCATCTCTTGATGTTTCCATTCAGGCACAGGTGATCAATCTTTTCCGGCATTTACAGAAAGAGCATGGATTTACATTTTTGTTTATTGCCCATGATCTGGCTATGGTGGAATATCTTTGTGACAGAGTTGGGGTAATGTATCACGGAAAAATGGTAGAACTGGGAACGACACGGGAGGTTTTTTCCAATCCCCAGCATGAATATACGAAAACTCTTTTGTCTGCAATTCCTATACCGGATCCTGTCCAGGAGAGACAGCGAAAAGTAAAAATATATGTGGATACGGATTCTGATGCAGAAGAGTGGAAGGAAAATTCTCCTGGACATTTTGTGCTTAAAAGGCAGGAAGGAAAAAAAAAAAGTGCCAAAGAGTAATCCTATTGCTTATTATGGAAAAAAAATCCTGGTTTTTCTGCTTAGCGTACTTGTTTTATCAATTGTAGTATTTTATGTGGCACGTCTTGCACCAGGAGATCCGCTGGTCTCTTATTATGGAGAACGAACAGAAAAAATGAGTCCAAAGGAACGGGAATGGGCACTAAAGAAGCTGGGACTTAATGAACCAATCCATGTACAGTATATAAAATGGCTTGGGCAGGCGTTTCATGGTAATTTTGGTATTTCCTTTAAATACAAACAGGATGTTTTGAAGGTAATCCGCGGAAGAATTGTAAATACTCTTCTGCTGGGCGGGATTGGATTTCTTTTCATTTTTGCAGGTTCCCTTCTGCTGGGAATTTTCTGTGCGTGGAAGGAAGACAGATGGAGTGACCGGATTTTGTGCAAAATAGGAACCATATCAAGCTGTATTCCGGAATTCTGGCTGTCCATTGTATTGATTCTGATTTTTGCTGTAACCCTTCGAATCCTGCCAAGCAGCGGTGCATATTCCACGGGAAAGGCGGAGGATGTGGGAGATCGGATCTGGCATCTTATTATTCCGCTTACGATTGTGACGCTGGAACACCTGTGGTATTACGCCTACATGATCCGAAATAAGATTCTGGAAGAAGTAAGAGAAGATTATGTACTCCTGGCAAAGTCAAAGGGCGTGGCGAAACGGGAGATTCTTTTTAAGCATTGTCTGAGAAATGTGATGCCGGCATATTTGAGTATTATGGCAATTGCGGTTCCTCATGTTCTTGGAGGTACTTATGTGGTGGAAAGCGTATTTTCCTATCCGGGAATTGGCGCTTTGTCTTATGAAAGTGCCAGATATCATGATTATAATCTGCTGATGCTGTTATGTATCATGTCCGGCATCCTGGTGATTTTCTGCAATATGCTCAGTCAGATCATCAATGAACATATTGATCCGCGTATGAAAGCTCACGAAGTAACGGAAATATCGGAGGTGACCAGATTATGACAGATACATCTTTTGAAATTGTCGGGGCACATGCAGTGGAAAATCAAACGGTTACTGTGAAGAAGAAATGGTTTCAGGGAAAACCCGTGGTATCCATTGTTCTTTTGGGGATGGTTCTTTTAGGCTGTTTGTTTGCAGAAGCGAGATCGGAAGAGCGTCGTGTAGGGAAAGAGTGTAGATCTCGGTGGTCGCCGTA
>OODU01003638.1_pt1 | contig 11386 bp, 7 predicted proteins | sample 1671171 | NCBI WGS metagenome assembly OODU01 (sample SAMN06348129, study PRJEB24527) | human gut metagenome | biome: human gut; feature: ankylosing spondylitis patient; material: feces | host: Homo sapiens | place: China | collected 2015-10
ATGTTGAAAGTATGAGCCGATTTCTAACAACAAATAGAAATATTGAGTTGCTTGAGCCGTATGAGGGGAAACTCTCACGTACGGTTCTTAGGGGAGGAAGAGGCAGCAATGCCTCTGACTTACCCGATATTGAAAAACAGGGAGATTTTTTTGTGGAATCACCCATCATTCTTCTGGCGGCAATTATCTGGTATTTAAAGTGCGCCCATAAGGCGGTGTAATAAATATCTATTTAGCAATAGATTAGGTTAGAGTTCTATGAAAATAAGACCTACTGTCATCCGACTTATCCCAGAGGGAAACCCGAGGGGGAGTGTAGCATGTCGGAGAAGCCATAAGTCAGCCAACTGCCACGCTGCGACTGAATGGCAAGACAGAAAGACGGACATGAGGATGAAGCCTGAACTGGTTGAACAACAATCCAGTGGCACATACCAGGGCTGTGGCGGAAGGCAGTTACCAACGCCATATCGCATGTACCCCAGCAAGTGTTTAGGTTGTATGGGGCAAAGAACTGACTGCGACACGTCTGCAATAAGCAGATTAACGGACGAACGTTGCATCCGACAGTCTGTCATGCTTGTTATTACACCCGCTAAATGGGGATTGCCTAAACCGAAACGCCGAAAGGCTATAGAAGTCGTTCTTGAATATTCGGCATGGCAACGGAGCTTCCGTAGTAGTCCGAGCAGGGTAATGCCCTGCACATGGCGAAGGGAAGCAGTTATATAATCAATATAATCAAAGGAAAATGTGAGAGACATTATGAGAAATCCAAAGAATGTATTGAACAACTTGGTGAAACACAGCAATGTATCGGGCTATAAGTTCGAACGGTTGTATCGTATTCTATTCAATGAACAGATGTTCTATACCGCCTACCAGCGAATCTATGCCAAACAGGGCAATATGACCGCTGGGACAGATGGCAAGACAGTTGACGAAATGAGTATTCAGAGAATAGAAAATCTAATCTCCAAGCTTAGAGACGAAAGTTACAAACCCAACCCAGCCAAAAGGGTCTATATCCCTAAGAAGAACGGAAAGAAACGCCCGTTGGGCATCCCGTCTTTTGAAGACAAGTTGGTGCAGGAAGTGGTACACATGATACTGGAAGCCATATACGAGGGAAGTTTTGAAAATACCTCACATGGATTCAGACCACGTAGGAGTTGCCAGACTGCATTAACCCAAATTCAAGATACGTTTCTCGGAACAAAATGGTTTATAGAGGGGGACATAAAAGGCTTCTTCGACAACATAGACCATAACGTTCTGATTGGCATACTCGAAGAACGCATAGCGGACGAGAGGTTCATAAGGCTCATCCGTAAATTTCTGAACGCTGGGTATATTGAAAATTGGAAATACAGACACACGTACAGTGGAACTCCGCAAGGCGGCATCATTAGTCCCATACTGGCTAATATTTACCTTGACAAGTTCGACAAGTACATGGAGGAATACGCCCAATCTTTCAATAAAGGCGCAAGCAGAAGATTGGATAAGGATTACCGTCGGATTAAAGACCGTAAGAACAAGCTGGAAAAGAAACTGAAATCCGAAACCGATACAAAGGTACGGAAAGACCTTATTGATAAAATCAAAGGGTATTACCGACAGATGCAACAAATGCCTTGTGTCATGGAAATGGATGAAGAGTACAGACGGTTGAAATATGTCAGATACGCAGACGATTTCTTGATTGGGGTTGTCGGCAGCCATGAAGAATGTGGGCAAATCAAAGCGAATATCACACAATTCATGAAAGATAAGCTAAAACTTGAACTGTCGGCAGAGAAAACGCTTATAACCCAAGCACAAGAAAAAGCTAAATTTCTGGGATATGAAATAACCGTACGCAACTCCAAAGCCACCAAGAGAGATAAGAATGGAGTGCTCAAAAGAATGTTCAACCGCAAGGTTGTGCTTCTGCTCCCGAGAGAGGTGGTCAAGAACAAGTTGATTGACTACAAAGCCATGAGGGTTATACAAACCAATGGCAAGGAGGATTGGAAGCCAAAGGCACGCAGTTATATGATGAACTGCAAACCGGAGGATATTGTAGCCCAATTCAATAAGGAGATAAGAGGATTCTACAATTATTACTCGATAGCGAACAATGTATCTACTCTTTGCAAAAGGTTCGGTTATATTATGGAATACAGTATGTACAAAAGCATCGCCAAAAAGCAAAGCAGCAGTGTACGGAAGATTAAAAAGAAATACTCGAAAGACAAAGACTTTGTAATCAGTTACACGGATGCAAAAGGGCAATGCAAATGCCGTGTGTTCTATAATGAGGGTTTCAAGAGAAAAGACGCTCAATGTGATGCTAAATGCGACATAATGCCAAACACCAATTTTCTGCCAGCCTCAAGTCTTGTTGAGAGACTAAAGGCGGAACAGTGCGAGGTATGCGGAGCGCATGGCAAAACGGTGATGCACCATGTTCGTGCCTTGAAAGACTTGACAGGCAAGAACGAATGGGAACGCATCATGCTCAAAATGCACCGTAAAACATTGGCAGTCTGTCCAGAATGTAATGCTAAAATACATGGCAATGTATAACACTAAGTTGAATTATAACGGAGAGCCGTGTACATGGAGACATGTAAGCACGGTTCGGGGGCAGGCTCTCGGAAACCTACCGCAGAAATGCGGCAAGGCGCCGAGTGCCGAGCCTACGATTTACAAAAATGGCATCTATTGCACATTCCCTCATGCAGTGGAACTGCTGAACAAACCGTATTCAGATTTATTTACTATATTAACCTCTTATCCGGAGCTGGAGAACTACCTTTCACCCTTTATGGACGCCTGGAAATCCGGAGCGCAGGACCAGCTCCAGGGACAGATTGCCAGTGCAAAAATCCCGCTCACCAGAATGATTTCTCCACAGCTTTACTGGGCAATGACAGGTAATGATTTTTCCTTAGATATTAACAACCCGAATGAGCCGAAACTGCTGTGCGTAGGCAATAATCCCGACCGGCAGAATATTTATTCGGCAGCCCTGGGATTGTACAACTCCCGCATTGTAAAGCTGATTAATAAAAAAGGACAACTGAAAAGCACGGTAATCATTGACGAATTACCGACTATATATTTCAGGGGACTGGACAATCTGATTGCCACGGCACGAAGCAACAAGGTAGCAGTCTGTCTGGGCTTTCAGGATTTCAGCCAATTAAACCGCGATTATGGTGAAAAAGAATCCAAAGTGGTGCAAAACACTGTGGGCAATATTTTTAGTGGCCAGGTGGTCGGGGAAACCGCCAGGACACTTTCAGAGCGGTTCGGGAAAGTACTCCAGAAGCGGCAGTCCGTATCCATCAACCGTCAGGATGTGTCCACCTCTATCAACACGCAACTCGACTCTCTTATTCCTGCTTCCAAGATAGCAAACCTCTCGCAGGGGACCTTTGTCGGTGCCGTATCGGATAATTTCGGGGAGAAGATAGACCAGAAAATCTTTCATGCGGAGATCATCGTCGACCATGCAAAGGTCAGCGCGGAGGAGAAGGCATATAAGCCGATCCCTGTCATTAATGAATTCAGGGACAGGGAGGGAAACGACATCATGACGCAGCAGATCGGACGGAACTATGACAGGATCAAGGCGGATGCGCAGGCAATCATCAACATGGAAATGGAACGCATTAAAAAAGACCCGGAACTCTGCAAACGACTGGGACTGGAGAATAAAGATGACCAAAAGAAGAAAAACGGGGAACAGGAATAAATGCGCATTCCCCCTCCATGATTTTGAAAGATGAAACAGACCCCAGAAAACGAGGCCTGTCCTGTATATCATGTTCCCTTATTCACACAATCCCGTATTTCTTCAGCTTGTAATACAGGGCAGTCCGGCTGATGCCGAGTATACGGGCGGCAAGGGTGCGGTTGTTGCCGGTCTGCCCAAGTATCCGAAGTATCTGCTGCTCCTCCTTTTCCGGACGGATAATCATATTTCCCAATTTCACGTCCTGATCCAGATTCAGTTCCTGCGCGGATATCCGCCCCTCCCCGGCAAACACGACGGCACGCCGGACGGTATTCTTCAGCTCACGAATATTCCCTGGCCAGCCGTATTGTCGTAACACGGCAGCCGCTTCCCGGTCGAAGCCCTGAACCGATTTCCCGTATCTCGCGGAAAACTGCTTCAGAAAGAATTCAGCCAACGGAAGGATATCCTCCCCGCATTCGGAGAGCAGGGGAACCCGGATAGTGAACTCGTTCAGCCGGTGGTACAAATCCTCCCGAAAACTCCCTTCCGCTATAGCTTTCTCCAGATCCGCATTGGTGGCGGCGATAAGGCGGACGTCAAAGGGACGTTCCCTGACTGTCCCGACCGGCAAATAACGCTTCTCCTGCAGAACACGAAGCAGTTTCGTCTGATTCACGGGAGCAAGGTTACCGATTTCATCAAGGAACAACGTACCACCTTCGGCAGCCTGAAAAAGTCCCGCCTTGTCACTGTCCGCACCCGTAAACGCCCCCTTACAGTGTCCGAAGAACTCGGATCTGGCAAGATCATCGGAAACAGCACCGCAATCCACGGCAACAAAAGGCTTGTGTCTGCGCAGGCTCCGCTCATGAATCTCAGCAGCAATATGTTCCTTACCCGTACCCGATGCTCCGCGAAGCAAGACGGACATGTCGGAACGGGCCACAGGGCCTATCAGCCGGTACATTTCACGGGCCTTTTCACTTTCACCGCAGTAGAATTCTGTGCTGCCATGCTGCGAACGGCTGAGCTCTTTTTCTATGACTTCCCAAAGCCGGTCCGGTTGTACCGGCTTGCAAAGGTAATTGGAAGCCCCAAGCTGCATGGCTTCCACTGCATTCTCCACCTGACCGTAACTGGTCATGATAAGGAACGGGATGGAATAATGTTTTCCTTTCATCCACTTCAGCAACTCCATACTGCTGCCGTCCGGCAGGCGTAGGTCTGCCAGGACAAGGTCGAACTCTTTAGCCTGAAGTTCCTTACGGGCTGCCGAGAGTGTAGCCACATGCCCGGTTGTCATACCCTTTTTCTTCAACCAGTTACTGATACTGCGGCTGAAGACAACATCATCCTCTATAATCAGTATATTTTTCATTTACTTATTTTATATTCTTCTTTATATTTTCAGCACAGGTAGTTAGTTTCCCTGCTGCTTCCCCTATCTTATAGATACACCTTATCTGTTCTTCCGTCCAGAGTTCCGGATCGGACAGCACAACTGTTTGCAGTTCCTCTATCGGATAATCAAGGCGGACACTTGTCCACAAGGGAAGGTTCTTGTGCAAGATCTCACGGACTGTCTGGCGGTCATCCTTTTCCAACGCCCCATGTAACCTGTCAAGGTCCTTGCGGCTTTCCGAGATAAAGACACCGAGCATCTCATCCTTATTGTCTTCTTCCGAAAGAATCAGAGAGAAATCCGGTTGCCATACCGTCCGTCTTGTCTTTCCGACAATTCGGGAAACGGTTTCCAACAGGTCATTCATCAGGAAAGGCTTACGGACACATCCGGAAAATCCCCGGGAAAGGTACTCCTCTTCCGGATCCATATCGGCAGTCACGGCTATGACCGGAATTGTTCCAGCCCTTTCCATATTGGATGAACGCAACAACTCCAGCAACCCGAAACCGTCCATGTCAGGCATGCGGATATCCGTCAACAACGCGTCATAATCCTCATCCCGCAATTTTGCAACCACCTGCCGGAAATCGGTATAACAGTCACATTCAACCCGGTTTCGCCTGAACATCTCCCGTGTTACGGAAAGTTGTCTCGGGTCATCGTCAAGAAGGAGAATACGCAGTCCTTCCGTTTGATAATCAGACGGAAATTGTAACTCCTCCTTCAAGGAACTACTGTCGGCAGGGTAAAGGGGCAGAGATACGGTAAAACAGCTGCCTTTCCCCGGGTGACTCTCCACCCCGATGGAACCGCCCAGCTGTGAAACAAGCCGGGAAACGATAGCAAGGCCAAGCCCGAAACCTGAAATGCCGCGGGCATTGTCAAGCCTTTCGAACGCATCGAATATCCGTTTCTGCTCCTCATCATTCATCCCCGCTCCCGTATCCTGCACTTTGATACACAGTTCTCCGCTACTGAATGTCGCTTCCAGCCGGACATATCCTTTCCCGGTAAATTTCAGGGCGTTGGAAAGCAGGTTGTTCACAATCTGCTGCAAATGTCCCTTGTCGCAACTGACAACAACGTTCAGACCGGAATACCGGGGAAACAGTTGCAATCCTTTCTTTTGGACGAGCGGCATGTAATTGTTTGCAATCTCCCTGAACAGGGTTTCCAGACAAAAGACGGAGATATTCTCTCGTGCCTGCCCTGTATCAAGCAGATAGAAATTCATCAGCGTGTCAACCAGAGAAAGCATATAGTCCGATGCATGCCGGATATTTTCAGCGTATTCCGCCTGTCCGGCCCTTTCCTTTTCATCGGGCAACAGTTCTGCCGTTGCTCTGATGGTGGCAAGGGGAGAACGCAGGTCATGGGCGATAGTCAGCATCATACACTTCCTGGATTGGAGAAGTTCCGTGTTTTCCCTGTTGGAAGCTTCCAACTGACGCCGGTATCGGTTCCGTCGATTCAACTCCCTATGTATGATAATATAAAGGAGAATAGTCAGCAATGAAATAAAGACGGCAAGGGTGGAAACCGTATAAAAGGACCGGTCTCGTGCCCAAAGGAACTGCATGTAACGTTCTTCAAGGCGCCGGTCCGTTTCCGATTCAAAATCCCTAATGATACCGTACAATCTGCAGTTTAATGCCATATTATTATTGTACAGACGCTCCATTTGTGCCAACAACCTTTCACGCTCAGTCTCCTGCCTGCCGGTCAGTTCCCTGTTCAGAGAATACAGCATACCGGCAGTTGAAATCTGCCGGTCCATTTCCGCTGGATGCAGCCGTTCCCGTTTTTCTTTCTGTTCCAAATAAACGGATTTTCTCTTCTTGCGTTTGAGGAAGGACCAGAAACTTTTCTTCGGAATTTCCTCTTTTACTCCAACAAGCGTTCTGTCATCGCGGGCACGGGATGCAATCATCGGAATTTTCCGGTTTATGATTTCACCAACCGAACGAAAACGACTGAACGTATGCATAACCGTGTCAAGCAACTGCCCCTTTCTCTCCAAAAGCAGGCACAGCGAATCTATACGCACCCGTTGTTCAGATGTATGAACATATTGCTTCAAGGACTGTAATGTGCCGCATACTTCATCTCTCCTTTTCTGGTAAGTACTCCGATCGTTCTCGTCCCACACACTGACCGTCTCTCCATAAGTAGCAAGATCCAACAGACCGGCGTAGGCTTCGCCGGTCAGATGCCAGAAATGAAGAAGTTCCTGTTCATCCTGTTGAAGCATAATACGCTTTGTCTGTTCTTTGCGGAAAAAATAAATGGTAAAAGTGAGCAGGGCAATCAGAGTGATATATCCTACAAATATTTTAAATCTCAGCCACATGATTCGTTTTGTCTTTCTTTCTCCTTTCCTTCTCCTGTTCTACCGACTCAGGAAAAGGAAAGGCAGATAATACCGCTGCACATATCAGGCGCTCATTACCCGCCCATCAATTATACCATTATAATCATTCTGCTTCTAATAATCTATAATAGCATACACAAAAGTTGTCACTACAGCCTGTTTTTTTCATATAATATCCTAAACTTTCGTTTGTTTACAGGACACAATAAAAATATCACATGACAGTGGAATGACCATGGTCACGTTAGCTTGTTCACCAACATCAAAATTTATATTGTTCCTTTTTACAAAACACAATTATCGGCGGACAACCAAGCTGTAGTCTAGTTATCCTGACAAATAACCCTACAATCAACAAGGAACTTGCCGGATCAAAACGGAAGTGTTCCAGCCCTACGCTCCTCCATCTATTGTAATTATATTACCGTCCATATCATATTCCAGTTCCGTTACTTTCAGACTACGAAGCCAGGTTTTCCCACCCGAAGGCACACAATCATGATGAAATAAATACCATTTGTTCTGATATTCAATAATGGCATGATGAGTGGTCCAGCCTACCACTGGCGTAAGGATCACACCTCTGTAAGTGAACGGCCCGTAGGGATTGTCACCCACAGCATAGCACAAACGATGTGTATCTCCCGTAGAATAGGAAAAATAATATTTCCCCTTATATTTGTGCATCCAGGACGCCTCAAAGAAACGACGTCCATTATCCCCCTGGGTTAATGGACGACCTTCTTCATCCAGAATCACAACCGGACGGGGCTTCTCTGCAAATTCCAGCATGTCTCGGCTTAGCCTGGCCACCCGTGCGGGAATGGCTGGTTCGTTGTCAGCCGGAAACGCGGCACTCTCCACAGCCTTGTTATTATGATAACGTTGTAGTTGCCCGCCCCAAAGGCCACCAAAATACATATAGTAATTTCCATCACCGTCATCCAATATGGCGGGATCAATACTGTAACTCCCTCTGATAGGATCAGATTGCGGAATAAACGGACCTTCCGGTTTGTCACTAACTGCCACACCAATATGAAAAATGTCGTTTTTATCCTTCAGTGGAAAATACATGTAATACTTTCCATCCTTCTCAGCCACATCACAATCCCATAACTGGCGGCCTGCCCAGGGAATATCCTCTACCTGCAGGACAATGCCGTGGTCAGTGACTTCTCCATGCATTATGTTGTCAGTAGAGAAGACATGGTAATCTTTCATATTAAAGTGATCGCCATTATCGTTCTCCTCTACGCCGCTTTCCCAATCGTGGCTGGGATAGATGTAAACCCTACCATTAAAGACATGTACGGCCGGATCTGCCATATAATCACCCGGAACCAGGTATCTCATTTCTTTTTTCATATTTAGTCTATATTGCAGATTAAACAGATCATTTTATTTTTTATCAAAGAGCAGTTCTTTCACAAACGGTTTCGGTTCATAGTTACGATCAAAAAGAAGCGGATAATCATGTCGACCACATACCGGAAAGTTGTTTTTCCATGAGTCTTCGTCTGTTACTCCCCATACTGTCACTCTGGATACGAAATTCGAATGTTTCACAAAAAGGTCAAGGAACATTTTCATACGAAAATTCCATGCCTGAGATACCGAATCGGGTAATCCCACTGGATAGGGATTCAATTCTTTTCGATATGCAGCCGTATCCGATACATTGGCCGTCATGCTGATAGTAGGCAGAGCGCTCATGTCCCATTCCGTAACCATCACCTTCACACCGGCTTCGGCAAAAACCTGCATACTTTCTTCAAACTCTTTTATATCAGGATAATCCATGCCGATATGCCCCTGCATACCTATGGCATCAATACGCAGTCCTTTTGTTTTCAAGGAATGTACCAGTTCTACCACTGTATTTCTGCGACCCGCTACATGCATATTATAATCATTATAATAGAGTTCGGCATCCGGATCAGCCTCATGCGCATAACGGAATGCCAACGGGATAAATTCCTTACCCAATATCTCATAAAACTTACTCTTGCGGTAAGAACCGTCTTCCACAATAGCCTCATTCACGACATCCCACCCTTTAATCCGTCCTTTATAACGGCTTACAATTGTCGTAATATGGGCTTTCATACGCTGCTTCAATATTTCGGGAGTGACATTATTGCCCGCATCGTCCACACAAAACCAGGGTGCAAGCTGTGAGTGCCAAATGAGGCAATGCCCGATAACAGCCATTCCGTTCTTTTCACCAAATTCCACAAATTTGTCAGCCTGAGTAAAATCATATCGATTCTCTTCGGGGTGAATCACTTCACATTTCATACAGTTCTCCGCTACCACCGAATTGAAGTGGGTACGGACAATCTGTAAAGCGGCTGTATCCCTCCCAATAATCTGGGCGGTATTCAGGGCTGTTCCAATCAGAAAGCGGTCACCGAAGAGAGACCTCAGTGTAGTTTCCTGATGGTCATTTCCTCCTGCCGTACTGCAAGAAGTCAGCATAGTGATCATCAGCAGTACCAAAATCATTTTTTGTTTCATATCAGTTACTATTCTATTTTTAAATTTTCGTTCTTGTCTCTATTTCTTTATTGATACGTTCAACAGTCATATCGTCCAGTTCATATTTCGAAATGATGAACATGGCCAGCAAAAGCAGCAAAGCGGGAATTACGGCTACCAACCATAAAATACCCTGTTCGGCAAAAGCGGACTGGCTGACGGTATTCTTCTGGTCGAAACCTACATAAGCCAACACCAAACCGGGTACTACACCGCCAAGGGCCATACCCGCCTTATAGAAAATACCCGTCAATGCGTTCACAATGCCCGAAATGCGTTTACCCGTGGTATATTCACCATACGAAATGACTTCAGGAACCAATGCCCACATATAACCTGTAGCTACGATGACACCTGTAGATTTGACAAACTGAGCCACATAAACCAGCCATATCTGATTTTTCAATGATGGTATCATCGAAATGACGTAGAGTAACGCCATTCCAATAATAGCCACCGACAAAAACACAGAAAACATAGCACGTTTTCCTATCCTGCGTTTGATCCACGGTACCAAAGGCATGAATATAAAGGCCGGAATGGAACCAAGAGCCATGAAATTGGCCATCTGGTCGCTCGTTCCGTGTACATTATATAACATATAATAGGATCCTGCCGAATTTCCCACAGCCATCATAGCGAAAGCCGTGATAAAGAAAAAGGCCAGAATACGTAGCGGGCGATTACGACGAAACTCTGTCCAAAGATCGGACACCTGCACATTCTCCGTTTCTTTCGCATCCATTACCACCCGCTCTTTACATTGTGTGAAACAGAAAACCAGCAGCAACAATCCTACAATACCGTAAATAGTCATTGTGGCAAACCATGCATCGGCACTAGCTGCTGTATTCGTCAGTCCGTCAGGTGATAAACAGGCCACCAGTTTAGGAATACCGTAAGCCACAGCCAATCCTCCGGTGTTAGCCAAAAACATACGCACACTGGTCAGTGTCGTGATCTCGTTCGTATCACGGGTCAGTGAGGCATTTAAGGCTCCATAAGGCACATTTATTAAAGTATAGAGCATCGACAACCCCACATAAGTAATATAGGCATAAACCAGACTACCCGAAAATCCATTCCAGAAGCAAAGAATGGCAAATCCGGTAAGAGGAATACCTGCAAGCACCAAATAAGCACGATATTTACCCAGGCGTGGATTATGTTTATCAACAAAAGTACCGACCAGCGGATCCCAAATTACGTCCACTATTCGGACAATGAGAAACATTACAGCTACCGTTTCGGGCTTAAGGCCGTAGACGTTGGTATAAAACAATAGCAGATAAGATCGGAAGAGCACACGTCTGAACTCCAGTCACACTTGAATCTCGTA
>OODU01003639.1_pt1 | contig 11382 bp, 9 predicted proteins | sample 1671171 | NCBI WGS metagenome assembly OODU01 (sample SAMN06348129, study PRJEB24527) | human gut metagenome | biome: human gut; feature: ankylosing spondylitis patient; material: feces | host: Homo sapiens | place: China | collected 2015-10
TTTCAAGCAGAAGACGGCATACGAGATTCAAGTGTGACTGGAGTTCAGACGTGTGCTCTTCCGATCTATTTTAGGAGTGAAGAAAATGAAGAAAGCAATTCAGTTTGGAGCAGGAAATATTGGACGTGGATTTATCGGTGGACTGTTAAGCAAAGCAGGATATCATGTAGTATTCGCAGACGTAAATCAGGAAATCATTGATAAGATCAACGAAGATAAGAAATATACAATTTTTGTAAAAGACGTAGAAAGCAGCGAGATCGTGATCACAGATATCAGCGGAGTAAATTCAACAAAACCTGAACTGATCGATGAAGTAAAAGAGGCTGAGATCATCACAACAGCCGTTGGAGTAAGAATTCTTCCGATCATTGCTCCATCTATCGCAGAAGGAATCAAAGCAAGAAAAGAAAATGGTTCTGAAGAATACTTAAACATCATTGCTTGCGAAAATGCAGTCAAAGCAAGTTCTCAGTTAAAAGAAGCTGTTTATGGAAACTTAAATGACGAAGAAAAAGCATATGCAGACAAATACGTAGGATTCCCAGACTGCTCTGTAGATAGAATCGTGCCTCCAGTACGTTTAGATAATCCAATCGACGTCGTTGTAGAAAACTATTATGAATGGAATGTCGAAGAAGCATCCTTTAAGGGAGCTGTTCCACAGATCGAAGGAATGAATCTTGCAGATAACTTAATGGCATATATTGAAAGAAAATTATTTACATTAAACACAGGACACTGCATCACAGCATATCTTGGAAACTACAAAGGATTCAAAACGATCGATGAAAGTATCGCTGATGAAGAAATATTTAAAACTGTTAAAAAAGCAATGCAGCAGAGTGGTATGGCATTAGTCAACAAATATGGATTTGACAAAGATGCTCACTTTAAATACATCGACAAGATCTTAAATCGTTTCAAAAACCCATACCTTGTAGATGATACAGCTCGTGTAGGTAGAGAACCATTAAGAAAATTAAGTGCAACAGATCGTTTAACAAAACCAACAATGACAGCATTAGAATATGGTCTTCCAGTGGATGCATTATTAGCAGGAATGGCAGCAGCATTAAAATATGATAATGCTGAAGATCCACAGAGCGTAGAATTACAGGATAAGATCAAAGCAAACGGAGTAAAAGCAGCATTAAAAGAAGTATCTGGAATCGCAGATGAAAAAATCTTAGACGAAGTTGTAGCAATTTACGAGGCAATGTAGTCGGAACAATATCAATAAAAAATCAACCAAAAATCAAATCAACAACCTTTTTTCTTAACGCATATAATCATATGAAAAGAGGCGGCCGAAAATATTTCGGTCGCCTCTTTTGGCACTTACATCATTTTATAACAGGATATAAAGAAAACCAATAAGTCTTTTATAGAAAATCTGTTGACAATTAAAAAGGATAGTGGCATAATACAACACATAGAAAATATAAATCATATTAATAAACTATGAAAAGTAGGAAATAAAATAACTGACTGGAAAACCAGAGGTTATGATCAAGGAAGCAGAAGAGACTGCACTTTTGATCATAACCTCTTTTTTTATACAAAAGTGAAGGAGGAAGAAAAATGAGCCAGAGCAGATCACCACAGGAAATCAGAATTCAAAATGAGATCAATCATAAGAAAATAGCGAATGTGCATGAAAACAGAGCTACAGAAATTTTAAAGAAAGTAAGAGAAAGTAAACCTCAGATTGATATAGAAAGAGGGTTATATTTTACAAAATCTTTTCAGAAAACGGAAGGACAGCCATTGATCTTACGATGGGCAAAGGCATTAAAATATTATGCCGAAAATGCAAGCATCTATATTGATGAAAATCAATTAATCGTAGGAAGAAGTGGAAAACCAGGAAGATATGGGATTCTTTATCCAGAACTCGATGGAGATACCTTAGATGAAGCAATCAAAACATTACCAAGCAGAGATGTATCACCATTTGATATTACTCCGGAAGATGCGAAGATCATTACAGAGCAGATCACACCTTACTGGAAAGGGAAGACGTTTCATGAGGATCTTGCAAAAGCACTTCCGAGGGAAACAAAAAAACTTACTTATAATGGAGATAAAGAGTTGACTTCAAGATATATTGTCAATGAAACAGCATCTTTTCGATCATCACTGCAATGGGTACATGATTACGAAATTGTTCTCGAGAAAGGATTTGAGGGAATTAAAGAAGAAGCCTTAGAAAGATTACAGCAATTAGATTCAGATAGTCCGGTGGATCAGACAGAGAAACGACCATTCCTAGAAGCACAGATCATAACAAGTGATGCGATTATCTTATGGGCAGAACGACATGCAAAACTTGCAAAAGAATTATCAGCAAAACAAAGGGATGCGGATAGGAAAAAAGAGCTTAAGATCATAGCAGAAATCTGCGAAAGAGTTCCAAGATATCCGGCAAGAACTTTTTATGAAGCATTGCAATCCCAATGGTTTACACAGATGTTTTCAAGAATTGAGCAAAAGACAGGAACGATCATATCCAATGGCCGAATGGATCAATATCTGTATCCATTTTACCAAAAAGACATCAAAGAAGGAAGGATCACGGATGAACAAGTACAGGAATTATTTGAATGCATGTGGGTAGCAATGTCCGAATTTGTTGATCTGTACTTATCAGAGGCAGGTGGATCTTTCAATGAAGGATATGCTCACTGGGAAGCTGTGACAATCGGCGGAACGACAAAGAAGGGATACGATGCAACGAATGAATTAACTTATATCTTATTAAAGTCCAAACGAGAATTTCCGCTAAATTATCCCGACCTTGCGGCAAGGATCCATATGGGAAGCCCGAAGAGATATCTCTATGAAGTAGCAGAAACGATCAAAGATGGAACTGGATTTCCAAAGCTTATTAATGATGACGAAGTAGTACCGATCTTATTATCCAAAGGTGCAAGTTTAAAAGAAGCTTATGATTACAGTGTTTCTGGTTGTGCAGAATGCCGTATGCCAAACAGAGATACCTACACAAGTCCAAACGCATACATTAATTTTGCAGCAGCACTTGAAATGGTGTTATACAATGGGAAAATGAAAAAATATGGAGATGAGATCGTAGGATTAGAAACAGGAAATTTTGAAGATTTTGAAAGTTTCGATGAAGTGTTGGAGGCTTACTTAAAACAACAGAAAAATTTGATCCGACATGCATTTATTCAGCAACATGAGATTATCAGACTTCGAGGAGAACATTTTGCTACACCGCTTGGATCATCACTTCATAAACTTTGCAGAGAAAGTTACAAGGATCTGCATCAGCCATCTATTCCTGGAGGGATCGATCTTGGATATTTTGAATTTATCGGATATGCAACTGTCGTAGATTCCTTATCAGCGATCAAAAAGCTGATCTTTGAGGAAAAACGTCTGACAAAGAAAGAGTTGTTAGAAGCAGTGAACAACGATTTCAAAGGATATGAAGCAATCAGACAGTTATTACTTCATGCACCATCTTATGGAAATGATGACAGCTATACCGATGAAATCGGACAGTTATTAGATTTGGAAGCACAGAAATTTACACATAAATATGGCAAAGAATTAGGGGTTCATATGGATCTGCGATTAGTACCATTTACATCCCACGTACCGTTTGGAAAAGTCATAGGGGCAACGCCGAATGGAAGATTTTCTTATACACCATTATCCGATGGCTCCAGTGCATCACAAGGGGCAGATCTTAACGGACCAACAGCAGTATTATTATCAAATTATAAAACAAAAAACTTTGATTACGAAGACCATGCAGCAAGATTATTAAACATCAAATTAAGTCCATCTTGCGTAGAAGGTGAAAATGGAACTGAAAAACTTGTTCAGTTTATCAAAGCATGGCACGATCTGAGATTATGGCACTTGCAGTTTAATGTATTAAATACAGAGACATTAAGACAGGCACAAAAACAGCCACAATTATATAAAAATCTTCTGGTAAGAATTGCAGGATACAGTGCTTATTTCACTGAATTATCAAAAGATCTGCAGGACGATATCATTGCCAGAACAGAGCATGAGGAGGTGTCATAATGGTCGATCCATTGGTATTTAATATTCAGAATTATTCCCTGAATGATGGCCCTGGGATCCGAACGATCGTCTTTTTAAAGGGATGCCCGATGCGATGTCGTTGGTGCTGTAATCCCGAATCACAGGAATATAACATCGAGATGTCTTATACAAGAAAGAATTGCATCGGAGAAGAAGAATGTGGATTTTGCAAACGATCCTGTCATCAAAAAGCAATCACTTTCGATGAGGAAGGGAAAGCAAAGATTGAGAAAAGTTTATGTACAGACTGCCTTTCCTGTACCAAAGTATGCCCGGCAATGGCAATGAAACAGCAGGGAAAACCAATGGAAATTTCAGAGATCATAGATCAGGTACTAAGACAGGAGTTGTTTTATCATCATGGAGAAGGAGGACTTACCGTCAGCGGTGGGGAACCTCTTTCTCATGGAGACTGGCTGATCAGACTGTTAAAAGAAGCGAAAAAACACCGGCTTCATACAGCAATTGAGACTTGTGGATATGCTTCCTATGAAGTATTAAAAGAGGTCATAAATTATCTGGATGTCATCTTTTTTGATATCAAATCCATGAATGATGAAAAACATAAACGCTACACAGGGAAGAGCAATCAAATAATCTTGGATAACTTTAAACAGCTTGTACAAGATGCGAAAACCACAAAGATTACAGCGAGAACACCAGTGATTCCAGGATTTAATGATACAGTTGAGGAATTAGAAGAAATTCAGCGTTTTGTAGCAAAAGGAAAAAATGTTTCCTATGAAATGCTCCCATATCACCGATTCGGAAAAGGAAAGTATGAAATGCTTGGAAGAACTTATCCGATGGGAGATGTTTTATTATCAGAAGAAATCAAAACATATATCCAGAAACAAAATGAAAAATGGAGGAAGAAAGAATGTCAAAGTTAAACAGGGAACAAACAATAACATATGATAAAAAATATAATCAGCATCCATGGTTGAAAGGAAATACAGAACCCATTCCAATTGAAAAGGCGGAAGGAATCTTCTTTTATGATTTTAATGGAAAGAAATATTACGATATGTCGAGTCAGTTGTCCTGCGTTAATATCGGATATGGAAATGAAGATGTCATACAGGCAGTCAATGATCAGGTAAAAACATTGCCATATATTGCACCAGCATATGCCAGTGCACCAAGATCAGAATTAGCAAAAATGTTAGTCGAACTTGCACCAGATAATATTGCCAAAGTATTTTTTACCTGTGGAGGTTCTGATGCAAATGAAGCAGCAATCAATATGGCAAGAACTTATACAGGAAGGAGTAAGATCTTTTCCAGATACAGAAGTTACCACGGATCAACATTAGGATCGGGGAATCTGTCTGGAGATCCAAGAAGATTTGCGTTAGAGCATCCAGCAGCAACAGGATTTGTAAAGTTTCAAGATCCATATGTATATCGAAGCGATATTCCATTCAAAAATGATCAGGAAGCTTCCGCTTATTATATCAATAAGATCAAAGAACAGATTGCATATGAAGGTGCAGTAAACATCGCAGCGATTTTTGTAGAATCCATTACAGGGGCGAATGGTGTGATCATACCGCCAGATGGTTATCTTCAAGGAATCCGAAAGATCTGTGATGAAAATGGTATTTTAATGATCTGTGATGAAGTTATGGCAGGGTTTGGAAGAACTGGAAAGATGTTTGCGTTTGAACATTGGAATGTAAAACCAGATATCATTACATTTGCAAAAGGTGTGACAAGTGGTTATGTACAGCTTGGCGGGATCATGATCTCAAAAGAGATTGCAAAATTTTATGAAGACAAGGTATTTCAGTATGGATTAACTTACAGCGGTCATTCCCTTGCATGTGCAGCAGGAGTTGCTTGTGTAAATTATTATAAGAAAGCGGGACTATTAGAAAATACACAGAAAGTTGGGAAAGTACTTGGAGAGCTGTTAGAAGAAATCAAACAAAAACACAAATGTGTAGGAGATGTCCGTTATATTGGCTTATTTGCAGCCGTAGAATTTGTTAAAGATAAAGAAACTAAAGAACCATTGGTTCCATATGCAGACCAGTCAGGAACGATGGGAAAGATTATCGGCTTATTGAAAGAACGAGGTTTTGCAACTTTTGGAAGAGAAAACAATATCAACATTGCACCACCACTGATCATTACAGAAGAACAGTTAAGGGAAGCAATGAAGATCTTTGATGAGGTGCTTGATATTGTAGATGAGACATATTTATAAGGAGAAACAGATGGAACATACAAAAAATAGCACAAAAACAGAACATCTGATCAGCTTATCCGTTGTACTTGTCATTTTGTTCCTATGGTTTTATACCACATCTATGGGACTTGTTTCAGAAACACTGGTGCCATCCCCGATCAGTGTGTGGGACAGTTTTCTTGATATATTAAAAAACGGATATAAAGGTTCAACCTTGATACAGCATTTGGCAGCCAGTATGGGGAGATTAATTAAGGCATATGTTCTGGCAATGATCACAGCAATTCCACTGGGACTTTTAAGTGGATACAATTCAAAGATCCGGGCATTATTAGAGCCAGTCATTGAATTTTACCGTCCACTCCCACCACTGGCATATTACACATTATTAGTACTGTGGATGGGAATTGGAGACGGGTCAAAGATCATGCTGTTATTCTTGGCAGGATTTGCACCAATTTATATTGCGTGTGCAGCTGGAGTTAACAAAGTAAAAAAAGATTATGTATTAGGAGCACAGACATTAGGAGCCAATGCACGACAGATTTTTATTTACGTGATCTTTCCAGCAGTACTTCCGGATATTTTTACAGGACTTCGAACATCACTTGGTGTTGAATATACGACATTGGTAGCAGCAGAAATGGTCGCGGCTGTCAGCGGAATTGGATGGATGGTGTTAGATGCCAGTAATTATCTAAGAAGCGATATCATGTTTTTTGGAATTATCTTAATGGGAATTACAGGAATCGTGTTAGACCAGATTTTGAAATTAGTGGAACATTATATGGTTCATTGGAAAGGAAAGAATTAGGAGGAATGAAATTATGAAAGAGAGAAAATTAAGTATTAGAGAAATTATCGTATTATTGATCGCAGTGATCCTGCTGATCAGTGCAACTGCATGCAGAGCATCAAAAGCAGATCAAACAAAAGAAAATAAAAAAGTAAAAGAGATTAAAATTGGAACCATGGATCTTGTAAATCCAGACTTGGTTGCTAGAAAAGAAAAATATTATGAAAAACAGTTAGGGATCAAAGTAAAGATCGTGAAATTTGATTCTGGAAAAGATGTCAATACAGCATTGGCAGCAGGAAGTATCGACGCATCAGAACTTGGAAGCAATCCAACAGCATTAGGAATTGGAAATGGACTTAACTATGACGTGATCTATATCGGAGACATCATCGGTTCTGCAGAATCACTCGTTGTAAAAAACAATGCCAATGTAAATTCTGTAAGCCAGCTAAAAGGTAAAAAGATCGCGGTGCCATTTGCATCCACTTCACACTATAGTTTATTAAATGCCTTAAAACAGGCAGGACTCAAAGAAAGTGATGTAAAATTATTAGATCTTGAACCAAATGATATTCATGCGGCATGGAAACGAGGAGATATTGATGCAGCTTATGTATGGTATCCAGTGCTTAATAATCTAGTAAAAGACGGAAAAATCTTAACAGGAAGTGACAAACTTGCAAAACAAGGAATTATTACAGCAGATTTAGTTGTTGCAAGGCGTGATTTTGCAAAATCAAACAAGAATCTGGTAGTACGCTATATTAAGGCACTGAATCAGGCAAATGATTTGGATCAGAAAAATAAAGAACAGTCAATCAAGGATATTTCAGAGATTCTTAATATCAGTGAAAGTGATGCCAAATTCCAGAGAAATGGTTTTGAATGGATTGATGGAAAGAAACAGTTAAGTAAAGAATATTTAGGTGAAAATATAGCAAATGTATTGAAAAATACAGCAGATTTCTTAAAAGAACAGGGAAGTATTAAGAAAAGCCCGACTTTAAAGGAATATAAAGACCATGTACAAACGAAATATCTGAAAGAAGCATTAGAAAAATAGGAGATGAGACAATGAGTGAGACAAAGAATACATGGAAAGACAAACTATATGAGACAGACAATCCACTGATCGAGGTAGAAGAGCTTGATTTGGATTATCAGACAGCAAAGGGATGTGTAAATGCTTTGTCTCATATCAATTTTAGCATTCATCGAGGAGAGTTTATTACTGTATTAGGTCCAAGTGGTTGTGGAAAATCTACCTTATTAAAAATTCTTGCAGGATTTATCAAACCAACAAAAGGAAGTGCAAAATTAGAAGGAAAGCAGATTAAAGGAACAGATTGGAGCAGGGGAGTAGTATTTCAGAATCCGCCGTTATATGAATGGTTTTCAGTCAGACAAAATATCGCTTTCGGTCCGAAGATGAGAAAAATAGCAAAAGAAGAATATGAACCAAAAGTAGAAGAATATTTGCAAAAGGTTGGACTGACAGAGTTTGGTGAAAAAAAGATTTATGAATTATCAGGAGGAATGAAACAAAGAGTTTCGATTGCAAGAGCTTTGATCAACAAACCAGAAATTCTGTTAATGGATGAACCATTCGGTGCATTGGATGCATTTACAAGAGAAAATATGCAGGAATTGATCCGCAAGATCTGGTGGCAGAGTGGAAAAACGATCTTTTTTATTACACATGATGTAGAAGAAGCATTGCTGTTAGGAAGCAGGGTTTTAGTGTTAAGTCGACATCCAGGAGAAATTGTCGATGATATTCAGGTGAATTTCTCAAGAAAGATCGTAGAAGAAGGAATCAGTGATATTCAGTTCAGTGAAAAATTTTATCATACAAGAGAACGTTTATTAAAACTGATCCATGCCCAGTATGACAGATAGGAGGATTTGTATATGAAGTGGTATTATGAACAGCCAGTCAAGATTATATTTGGAGATCATAAAATACAGGAATTATCAACAATCATTCAAAAAGAACAATATAAAAAAGGAATTCTGGTGACAACCACACATTTTATTAAAAATGGATTTGCAGGGCAGTTACTGGATGATAAGAAAAATCATCTGGCAGATATCTTTGCAGGATTTTCACCAAATCCAGATGTAGAAGAAGTGAATAGACTGGGAGAACATTTAAGAAAAGAAAAAATAGATTTTATCGTAGCACTTGGTGGAGGAAGTGTGATCGATGGAGCGAAGGCGGCTTCTGTTTTAATAGAAAAAGAAACATCAATCCGAAAATATCACAATACAGGAGAGAAAGTTCCAAAAAAACATTTGCCATTGATCGCAATTCCAACAACGGCAGGAACTGGAAGTGAAGTAACCAATGTTTCTGTATTAACAAATAGAAACCAAGGAATCAAAGCACCAATTGCATCGGAAAGTTTTTATCCACAATATGCGATCGTAGATCCAACACTTACATGGAGCATGCCAGCAGATCTTACGGCAAGTGCAGGAATTGATGTGTTATCTCATGCAGTAGAAGGATACTGGAGCCGCTTGCACCAACCAATTTGTGACGTATTGGCTGTCTATGCAGCAAAACTAGTTCTTACAAATATAAGAACGGTATACAAAGATCCAAACAATCAGGCAGCAAGAGAGAAAATGGCAGCAGCATCTCTGATCGCAGGACTTGCATTTGGTCAGCCAAAAACAACTGCTTCCCACGCATGTTCTTTTCCATTGACAAATTTATACCATATTCCACACGGAGAGGCTTGTGGTTTGACATTAGATTTCTTTATCCGATTAAATGGAACCAAAGATTTTAGGACAAGAGAATTGACCAGTCAATTAGGATTTTATGATTATGAACAATTTGCAGATGCCGTACAGAGATTAAAAAGAGATCTTCATTTAAGAACAAATTTAACCGATCTTCATATCAATGAAGAAAAGAAAGAAGAATTGATACGATTAAGTCATCATGCCAATTTAAAAAATAATCCAGTGGAAGTTACAGATGAAGATTTGAGAAGACTTTATGATGGTTTATGTGACTGAAATATTGACAGAAATATGAAAAATAGGTATAATCGAATAAAAACAGATAAAACATACAGGATTAATAGGAAATAAGGTGGGCATATGGAACATAAAATAAAAAGATCACAAGAACAACACCAATGGAAAGAAAAAATTGAAGAGTTAGAAAGTATAGGAGGTAATCCACATGTAGAAGATCATGGACTTGGAGGAGTCTATCGTTGTAAGGTCTGCGGATATATTTTTGATGAAAACAGAGAAGGAAGACCATTTACAACACTTTCTCATTGTCCAATCTGTCATGTAGGACAGCAGCAGTTTGAAAAGATAGAGTGAATGCCTATGAAAATGGAGCGTTTTAACGAAATTTTAAATAAGCTGATGCAGATGGAAGATGCTGAAGAGAATCTGGAAATGGTTCCTCTTTATGAGGAGGCATTGGAGCTTTCAAAAGAGATTTACGGAGAATATAATTTGAAGACACTGGAAATTTATAATAATTATGGTGGACATCTCCGCAATCTTGGATTGTATGAGAAGGCGGAACAGATTTTAAGAAAGGCAGTTATTTGTGCAAGAACAGTGCGGGGTAAAGAACATCCTGACTATGCAACAACGCTTGTGAATCTTGCCAATCTGCTTCGCATGATGAAGCAGTGGGAGGAGAGCGAGACACTTTTTTATCAGGCATTGGCTCTTTACAAAATTACAATCGGAGAAAGTCATTTTATTTATGCGGGAACAATGAATAATCTGGGACTTCTCTATTATGAGCAGGGAAAGCTTGAACGGGCAAAAGAGTGTTTAGAACACAGCCTGCATATATTAGAAGGTAAGGCAGAGTATATTATTCCGTATGCGACAACACTCCATAATCTTGTAGATATCTATAAAAAAGAGGGCAATCTTACTTTAGCAGAAGAAACTCTCAAAAAAGAAATAGAGATTTACAAAGAACAGCAATATGAGGGAACAGTTCTTTATGCCGCAGCTTTAAATTCTCTTGGAATCCTTTACTGTGAAAAAGGGCAGTATGAGAAAGCAAAAGCTGTGATGACCGAGAGCGTAGAGATTACGAAAAAGCATCTTGGAGAGTCAAGTGATGCCTATAAGACAAGTGTAAAGAATCTTGAGATGATTCAGGAAAAGCTGCAGGAGCATAAAATTAAGAGTAATCATGAGATTTTGCAGGAAACTTTAAAAGAAATGACAACAGCTTCCTGTGCCCAGGAATATAATCTGGAAACTGCAATGGCGAGTGCCAGAAAGGTATTAGAAAACAGCCCAGATC
>OODU01003646.1_pt1 | contig 11365 bp, 7 predicted proteins | sample 1671171 | NCBI WGS metagenome assembly OODU01 (sample SAMN06348129, study PRJEB24527) | human gut metagenome | biome: human gut; feature: ankylosing spondylitis patient; material: feces | host: Homo sapiens | place: China | collected 2015-10
AACCAGCTGTACCAGTACACCCAGCTGCAGGATACCGTGGGCGTCATCATGCTGGCCATCGACCACAAGGTGCCGAAAGTCCTCACCCTGAAGCAGATGCTGCAGAAATACGTGGAATTTCAGGACGAGGTGGTGCGCCGCCGCACCCAGTACGACCTGAAAAAGGCCAAGGAGCGCGCCCACATTCTGGAAGGTCTGAAGAAGGCCACCGACATCGTGGACGAGCTGATCGCCACCATCCGCGCCTGCAAGGGCGGCATGGCAGAGGCCAAGGCTGCCATCATGGAGCAGTTCGGCTTTGACGACCCGCAGGCAGATGCCATCGTCAAGCTGCAGCTGGGCCGTCTGGCAGGCCTTGAGATCCTGAAGATCGAGGAAGAGCTTGCCAGCCTGCAGGCCAAGATCGAGAACTGGGAAGCCATTCTGGCCGACGATGCCCGTGTGCTTGCCATCGTCAAGGAAGAGCTGCTGGAAATGAAGAAGCGCTTCGGCGACGAGCGCCGCACCGAGATTCAGTCCGTGACCGGTGAGGTGGATATCGAGGATCTGATCGCCGAGGAGCAGTGTGTCTACACCCTGACCGAGGCTGGCTATATCAAGCGCCAGCTCAAGGCCACCTATCAGGCACAGCGCCGCGGCGGACGCGGCATCTCCGGCATGACCCGCAAGGAAGAGGACATCGTGCAGGAAATGTTCGTCGGCTCCACCCACGACTATGTGCTCTTTGTCACCGACCGGGGCCGTCTGTTCCGCATCAAGGGCTACACCATTGCCGAGGGCAGCCGCACCAGCAAGGGCAGCAACATCGTCAACCTGCTGCAGCTGGCCGAGGGCGAAAAGGTCACCAACATGATCTGCCAGTCGAAGGAAGCCGACACCGAGGGCGGCTTTGTGACCATGGTCACGAAGCAGGGCCTCATCAAGCGCACCCCGCTGGAACAGTATGCTAACATCCGTAAGTCCGGTCTGATCGGCATTGCCCTGAACGAGGGCGACGCTCTGGCATGGACCCGCCTGACCACCGGCCACGATATGCTCATCGTTGCCACCCGCAACGGTCAGGCCATCCGCTTCAACGAAGCCGATGCACGTCCCATGGGCCGCAGCGGCCACGGCGTGCGCGCCATCCGTCTGGCCGAGGGCGATGAAGTTGTGGGCGTGTGCATCTGCCGCGAGGGCGGCACGGTGCTCACCGTCACCGAGAACGGCAAGGGCCGCCGGTCGGACATCGACACCTACCGCATCACTGCCCGCGGCGGCAAGGGTATCCGCAACTACGATGCCGCCAAGGATAAGGTGGCTGCGGTCAAGATCGTGGACGATGTGGATGATGTGCTGCTGAGCAGTCAGGAGGGCATCATCATCCGTCTGCACGCCAACGAAATCCCGCTGCAGAGCCGCTACGGTTCCGGCGTGCGGGTGATGCGTTTGGGTGAGAACGACAAGGTAATGGTACTTGCCCGCACCGACCACGACGACGAGGCACAGACCGAGCAGATCGACACCTCCGACGCCGATGCCGAGCCCACCGCAGAGCAGCTGGCAGCCATGGAAGCTGCAGATGCTGCCGCCGCTGCAGAAGCCCCGGAAGCAGACGATAAGGGCGAAGAGTAAACCTTGAAAACACAATAAGATTTGAAAGAAGCCGCCGCGCAGAGATTTCTGCACGGCGGCTTCTTTTCAAATCCATCCAAACCATGTATAATAGAAATAGCGTGTGAGGAATAAAAATAAACACAGAAAGTGGTTTAAGGAACATGACAGAGCAAAAAAAATCCCCGGAGATCAGCATCATCGTGCCGGTGTATAAGGTGGAAAAATACCTGAACGAATGCATTGATTCCATTCTGGCACAGACCTTTACGGATTTTGAGCTGATCCTGGTGGACGATGGCTCCCCGGACAACTGCCCTGCCCTGTGTGATGCAGCGGCGGAAAAAGACAGCCGCGTGCGGGTGATCCATAAAATCAACGGCGGTGTAAGCACAGCTCGCAATGCGGGTTTGGCAGCTGCACAGGGAAATTGGATCGGCTTTGTGGACCCGGATGACTTTGTAGACAAGACTTACTACGAAAAAATGCTGCGGGCAGCAAAGCAGGCAGGTGCTGAACTTGCAGTCTGCAACGAAGTTTTTATGGAAGAGGATGGAAGTCTTTGTGATTATCAGGAACAGCCTTTACGTACAGAAGTGCTTTCCCGTGAGGAAGCAATACACCGCATCCGCCTTACGCCGTTGATTCAGGCAGCAACAAGACTGCATCGGAGAGATGTGCTGGAAGGAATCGTTTTTCCTGTGGGCAAAAACTATGAAGATGCATTTACCACACCGGAAATCATTGAACATGCAACAGCTGTGGCTTGTATAAAGGAAAAACTGTACCATTACCGGCTGCATCCGGCAAGCATCATGCATGGAAAGGTCACCTTGAAGAATCTGGATGAGATCGATGCAAACTACGGCCTTCTTGCTTGTGCACTCAAGTATGGAAAAAAAGACACAGCATTCCTGCAGTATGTACTGATGAAACGCATGCTCCGAAACACAAAAAAAAATCTGCCACCCAAACAGAGAAACAGTGAACGGGTTCAGCAGGCGGAAGCGTGCTTGAAAAAAGCAGGCAGAGAGGTTCGTCAACAGGGGGCCTGTACCCTGCGCAACGCAGCAGAAACCGCACTCTGCATTGCAAACCCGCAGTTCTACTTCAACTTTAAGTACCGGAAATAAAACTGAATTCCGAATGGGAGAAATACTGTGAGTGAAAGAACAGAAAGTGAAAAACCGGAGATCAGCATCATCGTGCCGGTGTATCAGGTGGAAAAATATCTGAGTGAGTGCGTTGATTCCATCCTTGCTCAGACCTTTACGGATTTTGAACTGATCCTTGTGGATGATGGCTCACCGGACAACTGCCCTGCCCTGTGTGATGCAGCAGCCAAAAGGGACAGCCGCGTGCGGGTGATCCACAAGCAAAACGGCGGTGTAAGCACAGCCCGCAATGCGGGTCTGGATGCAGCACAGGGAAATTGGATCGCATTTGTGGATTCGGATGATACGGTGGAACCGGAGTATCTGGAAAAAATGCATAAGGCAGTGCTGGAAACGGGTGCAGATTTTGCAATCTGCAGCAGTCAGTGCATTGATGAAACGGGCAAAACGCTTGCGGGCGGGGAACACCGACTTTTGAACGAGTTTTTGCCGCAGGAGGAAGTTCTGCGCCGGATGGTGGTGTCGGATTTTCAGGTTCCGTGGAACAAGCTTTATCGCCGAAAACTGCTGGAAAATCTGCGCTATCCAGAAAACAAGGCGTTTGAAGATACCTGTCTCATGCCGGTCATTTACGCAAGAGCGGCTTCTGCCTGCGGTGTATGGGATTTTTTATATAATTACCGCATCGTTACCGGCAGTGCCATGCACCGCAAGACTACCTTGAAAACACTGGACTGGGTGGAAGCATGGTACCGCCTGTTTGATGTGCTGTACCAAAACGGCATCCGGGATGCTTTGTGTGCAGCCTATCGCCCGATTTTGACTGCCGTGTGGGACATCTGGCTGCATCTGACACCGGAAGAGCGCAAAAGCCCCCGGATGAAGGAAGCCTTTGCGTATGAGCGTACAGCCCGCCATCGGCTGATGCAAGCCCGCGGCGTAACACTAAAAAATTTGTGGGCGGCAGTGGTCTGCGCTGCATCGGCCTGCAGTTATCTGGATCTATGCCGCAAAAGGGCGGAAAGACGGCAGAAAACGACCTGAAGCAATGAGGAGTTTATTGTGCAGGAACAACATAAAAAACAGCCGGAGATCAGCATCATCGTGCCGGTATATAAGACAGAGCGTTTTCTGAGCGCCTGCATCTCTTCCATCCTTGCCCAGACCTTCACGGATTTTGAGCTGATCCTGGTGGACGATGGCTCTCCGGACAGCTGCCCTGCTTTGTGCGATGCCGCAGCGGCAAAGGACAGCCGCATCCGGGTCATCCACCAGAAGAATCGTGGCCTGAGCGGGGCACGCAATGCCGGGCTGGACGCGGCAGAGGGCGAATGGATCGCCTTTGTGGATTCAGACGACACCATCACGCCGGACTTCTGCGCAAAACTTTACCATGCGGCGCAGGAGGCCGGTGCACAGATGGCCGTGTGCAATTACCGGCAGGTGGACGAAGCCCTGACCCCCATCCGGGAGCAGTATCTGCATGTGCGGCGGGAGGTGCTGACCCCGGAGCAGGCGTTGGAGCACAGCACCCTTCTGCCCTACATGGTGGTGTGGAACAAGCTGTACCACCGCAGCATTTTTGCGCAGCTGCGCTTTGCAGAGGGCAAGCTGAACGAGGACACCCTGCTGATCGCCTACGCCTACGAAAAAGCGGACAGAATCGCTAATATCCCGGATGCGCTGTACCTTTACCGCAAGGTGGAGGGCAGCATCGTCAACAGCAAAGTCACCCTGCGCAATCTCGACCGTGTGGAAGCAAACTATACCGTGTTCGAGTGCGTCCGCCGCCATGGCATCACGGGTTCGCTGTGTGAGCTGTACTGGGCACTGCTGCACTCCCTGATCGATGTGGGAATGCACCTGACCGCCGAAGAGCGCCGGAGTGCCCGGATGCAGCAGGCGCGGGAGTACGAGCGCTGCGCCCGCCGGGCCTTGCGTCAGGAACATGCTGTTACCCTGAGGGCACTGGGCAACACCCTGTGTTTTATTATTTCACAGGACTGGTATTTTGCCCGCCGATGGAAAAATACCGTGTAACCGCGCAGGTTTGTCTGGACTTCCCTGCAAAGATATGCTACAATGGCAAAACAATCACAAATACCCGTGGGGGAGTAGCAGGCGCTTTTGCAGGGCGCAGCAAGTCAACATGATGACCGTTGGTTCCGGTCTGGCTTGCTTTCATTTGCGAGACTCATGTGTTTTTGGCGCATAGAACAGCGCCCGTGCACATGGAGTTGGTTTCAAAAAAATCACCCGGTCCCGGACGTACATGTGCGCCCGTGACCGGGTTTTGTATTGCCCGATATTCTGGTCAGATTCAGGAGGCAGACAATATGGAATGGAGCTTTGTATTTTTCCTCAACAGTGCCCTGCTGGGCGTGGGTCTTGCAATGGATGCGTTCTCGGTGTCTATGGCAAACGGCCTGCACGACCCCCGCATGAGCAGGGGAACCATGTGCAGGATCGCGGGCACCTTTGCCCTTTTTCAGGCCGTGATGCCCATGACGGGCTGGGTGTGCGTGCACACCATTGTGGAGCTGTTCTCTTCGTTTGAAAAGTTCATCCCGTGGATCGCGCTGGCACTGCTGGGCTACATCGGCGGCAAGATGCTTGTGGATGGCATCAAGGGCGAAGAGGCCGAAGAAGCAGCAGAGCTGAGTGCGGGTGCACTGTTCATGCAGGGCGTGGCTACCAGCATTGATGCGCTTTCGGTGGGCTTCACCATTTCGGAATACGGCTGGCTAATGGCTCTGGCGGCATCGCTCATCATTGCGGTGGTCACCTTCTTTATCTGCATGGCGGGCCTGCGCATCGGCAAAAAGTTTGGCACCAAGCTCTCCGGCAAGGCATCCATTCTGGGCGGCATCATCCTCATTGGCATAGGTCTGGAAATTTTTATTTCCGGGGTGTTCTGAAATTCAGACAGCATAAAACAAAAGGGCACGGCGCTGCAATGCGCTGTGCCCTTTCGTTTTATAAAATGTTCCACATAGAACAATTACTTTTCCGGCTCAAAATAATCGGCATATTCCTCGGTCAGCTTGGAGCCAAGCCGCCGGATGCCGCCGTAGAGGTGCCGTTCCACCAGTGGCTCAAAGGCAGAAAGGTCGCACCGCTCGATGGCGTTCATCAGGTTGCGGTGGTCTGCGATCACCTCGGCAAGGCCGCCGGTGGTCATGGTGTCCAGCATCCGGAAGCGGCTGTAGTCGGCGTGGGCGTTCTGCAGGGTGCTCCACAGGTACATTTTATCCATGGCCGCAAACCATGTCCCGTGCAGGGCACGGTCGGCCTCGTACAGCTTGTTGTAATCCGGGCTCTCCATGGCCGCAAGGGCTTCGTAGGCTTCCACCCGCCTGCGGATCAACGCCCGCTGCTCCGGGGTGCACCGGGGCGAAAAATCCCGCAATACGCGGGCTTCCACGGCGGTGCGCTCGTAGATCAGTTCGTCCACGATGCGGCGGTTCAGCCGGGTAACGGTGGTGCCCTTGTAAGGCACGATCTTTACCAGCCCGTTTTCCTGCAGCTTCTGCAGAACCACCCGGATCAGGGTGCGCGGTGCGCCAAAGCGGGCACAGAGCGGATTTTCGCTCAACGAAGAGCCGGGGCGGATGGTCAGGTCAATGATCTCCCGCTCCAGCACAGCATAGATCTCAGCATCAGTTTTGTATTGTTCCATACCTCTCACCTAATGGAAATGCATTATTCTTCAAACGGTTTCCAGAACGCACCCTCCGGCAGCGGCAGCGTGAATGCCATGGGCTTTCCGGTCTCCGGGTGCAAAAACTGCAGGCCGCAGCTCTGCAGGGCAATGCCGCCTTTTACGCGGCTTCCGTATTTGCCGTCTCCGGCCAGCGGATGCTTCCGGGATGCAAACTGCACCCGGATCTGATGGGTGCGGCCGGTGTGCAGCGTGATCTCAGCAAGGCTCATCTCTCCTGCCGTTTTCACGATGCGGTATTCCAGCACGGCTTCCCGCACGCCCTTGCGGGGGCGGCTGACCGGGAACACCCGGCCCCGGCGGCTGTCCTTGAACAGCCAGTCCCGCAGGGTGCCTTCGGCGGGCAGTGCTTCGTCCGGCCCGCCTGCAATGACGGCACGGTACTGCTTGATGAACTGCGGCACTTCCGGCTCCCCTTCGGCCCTGCCATCCTGCACAGCGTAGGCGTTCTGGCTCTGGGTGATCTGACGGCTGAGTGCGGCCGCAGCCCCGGGCGTTCTGGCAAACACCATCAGGCCGGACACACCCGTGTCCAACCGGTGCACCACGCCTACAAAGGCATCCGGCTGGCCCCACAGCTGCCGCAGGGCTGCGGGCACGCCCTCTTCGCTGGAAAGTCCGGCGGGCTTGTCCAGCACCACAAGGGCGGCATCTTCGTACAGGATGTTCACAGCCTGCCCTCGGCGATCAGGGCCTTGAGCTTCAGGATACCGGCAATGGTCTTGCCGTCCCGGATCTCGCCGCTCATGACCATCTCATAGGCTTTATCCAGCGGCACACGGTCAGGGGTCAGGAATTCATCGGCATCCAGATGCATCTGGGTCTTGTGCAGGCCGGTGGCGACCCATGTATAGATCACTTCGGTGTCATAGCCCACGGTGGGGAAAAACTGGCCCAGAGAGATATAATTGTCTGCGGTCAGGCCGCACTCCTCGCCCAGCTCCCGCTTGGCGGCTTCAAAGGGGTCCTCATCCTTTTCCAGCTTGCCGGCAGGCAGCTCCCACAGCTCCTGCTGCATGGCGTAGCGGAACTGGCGCACCATGCAGATGGTGCCGTCCTCAAAATAGGGCAGGATGCACGCACCGCCGTGGTGATGCACCACTTCGCGTTCGGCGGTCTTGCCGTTTTCCAGCAGAGCAGTGTCTTTTGTCAGGGTGATCACCCGGCCCTCGAAGAGCACCTCGCTGGTGAGTGTTTTTTCGTAATGCACGGTCTTCTCCATTTTATTACCCTCTTTGCCCGGCACAGCGCCGGTTTTCTATGGCTTCAGTTTACGGCAAAATGAGGTTTGTTGTCAATAAAGATGTGATAAATACAAGGGAGATAAGAAAACCCTCTCAGGCTCACTGCGTTCGCCAGCTCCCCCGAAGGGGGAGCTTTTGGCTATCTGGCGGTCAGCACTGATAAAGCTCCCCCTTCGGGGGAGCTGGCACGGCGTAAGCCGTGACTGAGAGGGTGTCTGCGCCCTCATCCGGCGTTGCGCACCACCTTCCCCCGGACGGGGAGAAATGTCACCGCAGGTGACAAAAGGGGGAATCTGGCGCGTTAGCGCCTGAGAGGGCTGGGAAGCTTGCCTGAGAGGGTTCCCTCCCCCTTTTGCGAAAAAAATTACAGGATCTGGCAAAGCAGGCAGGCCAAAACCGGAAAATCCGCGCCAGTGCTCACTTTAACGAACTAAAGACGTACAAAAGCGCTAAAAAATTTTCTTTATTTTTGGTGCGTTTGTTGAGCGGTTTGCGTTTACTTTATGGGCGGAATTTGCTATTATAGTATACAAGCAATAGTGCCTTTATGGGGTTCTCCGGTCCCATGTGGGGCATATTGCCCCGCGCAAAAGGTACCAAATTCTGAATAATGGAGGAAGAAAAATGCCTAGAGCAAAGCAAACTATGGATGGCAATACCGCTGCCGCCCATGTAGCGTATGCCTACACGGACGTGGCTGCCATCTACCCCATTACCCCGTCTTCTCCGATGGCTGACTCTGTGGACCAGTGGTCCGCAGCTGGCCAGAAGAACATCTTCGGCAACCAGGTCAAGGTCGTCGAGATGGAGTCTGAGGCCGGCGCTGCCGGCGCTGTGCACGGCTCTCTGGGTGCAGGTGCTGTTACCACCACCTTCACCGCTTCTCAGGGCCTGCTGCTGATGATCCCCAACATGTACAAGATCGCTGCTGAGCAGCTGCCCTGCGTGTTCGATGTTTCTGCACGTACCGTTGCTACCCAGTCCCTGAACATCTTCGGTGATCACAGCGACGTTATGGCATGCCGTCAGACCGGCTTTGCAATGCTGGTCGAGAGCAGCGTGCAGGAAGTCATGGATCTGTCCCCTGTCGCACATCTGTGCGCCATCGAGGGCAAGGTTCCCTTCCTGAACTTCTTCGATGGCTTCCGTACTTCTCATGAGTACCAGAAGATCGAGAAGTGGGATTACGCCGATCTGAAGGAAATGTGCAACATGGAGGCTGTGGAGGAGTTCCGTAAGAAGGCTCTGAACCCCGAACACCCCAAGATGCGCGGCTCCCACGAGAACGGCGACGTGTTCTTCCAGCATCGTGAGGCATGCAACAGCGTTTACAACGCTCTGCCTGCTGTTGTTGAGAAGTACATGGCCAAGATCAACGCAAAGCTGGGCACCAACTACGATCTGTTCAACTACTACGGCGCACCCGATGCTGACCGTGTGATCGTGGCTATGGGCTCCATCTGCGACGTTGCTGATGAGGTCATCGACTACCTGAACGCCAAGGGCGAGAAGGTCGGTATCGTCAAGGTCCGCCTGTACCGTCCCTGGGTCTCCGCTTCCCTGCTGAAGGTCCTGCCCAAGACCGCCAAGAAGGTGGCTGTGCTGGACCGCACCAAGGAGCCCGGCTCTCTGGGCGAGCCCCTGTACCTGGATGTTGCCGCTACCCTGCGTGAGGCTGGCCTGAACGATGTCGTTCTGACCGGCGGCCGTTACGGTCTGGGCAGCAAGGATACCCCGCCGTCCTCCATCTTTGCTCTGTTCAAGGAGCTGGAGAAGGATCAGCCCAAGGAGCGCTTCACTCTGGGTATCACCGATGACGTCACCTTCCTGTCTCTGCCGGAAGTCAAGCCCGCTCCCATCACCGCAGCTGCTGGCACCAAGGAGTGCAAGTTCTGGGGTCTGGGCGGCGACGGTACTGTCGGTGCTAACAAGAACTCCGTCAAGATCATCGGCGACCATACCGACAAGTATGTTCAGGCATACTTCCAGTATGACTCCAAGAAGACCGGCGGCGTGACCATCAGCCACCTGCGTTTCGGCGACAAGCCCATCCGCAGCCCCTACTACATCAACCAGGCTGACTTCGTGGCCTGCCACAACCCCGCTTACATCCACATGGGCATGAAGATGGTCCAGGATGTCAAGCCCGGCGGCGTGTTCATGATCAACTGCCAGTGGTCCGATGAGGAGCTGGGCCAGCACCTGAACGCCGAGGCAAAGAAGTATATCGCTGACAACAACATCCAGCTGTATACCATCAATGCAATCGATAAGGCTATCGAGATCGGCATGGGCAAGCGCACCAACACCATCCTGCAGTCTGCCTTCTTCAAGCTGGCCGACGTCATGCCCATCGACGATGCCGTCGAGTACATGAAGGCCGCTGCCAAGAAGAGCTACGGCAAGAAGGGCGACGCTGTTGTCCAGATGAACTGGAAGGCTATCGACGCCGGCCTGGACGCTGTCCATAAGGTCGAGGTCCCCGCCTCCTGGTCCAACCCCGCTGCTGATCCGGCTCCGAAGGCCCTGAAGGGACCCGAGGCTCTGGTCAAGCAGATCCGCGACGTTATGGAGCCCATCTCCCGTATGGACGGCGACAGCCTGCCTGTCTCCGCCTTCGAGGGCAACGTCAACGGCGAGTGGGAGCAGGGTGCTTCCGCTTACGAGAAGCGCGGCACGGCTGTTATGGTTCCCGAGTGGAACGCCGAGAAGTGCATCCAGTGCAACCAGTGTGCCTTCGTCTGCTCTCACGCCACCATCCGTCCGTTCTGCCTGACTGCTGCCGAGGCTGAGGCTGCGCCCGCTTCCACCAAGCTGGCCGACACCAAGCCCAAGGCAAGCGAGTACAAGTTCACCATGGCCGTGTCTCCTCTGGACTGCATGGGCTGCGGCGAGTGCGTCACCGTCTGCCCGACTGCCGCTATCGAGATGAAGCCGCAGGAGAGCCAGTCCGAGCAGCAGGCTGCTTTCGACTACTGCGTCGAGAACATCCGCAAGAAGGACAACATCCCCGGCGTTGTTTCCGAGGTTTCCGTCAAGGGCTCCCAGTTCAACCAGCCGCTGCTTGAGTTCTCCGGCTCCTGCGCTGGCTGCGCCGAGACCTCTTACGCCCGCCTGATCACCCAGCTGTTCGGCGAGAAGATGTTCATCTCCAACGCTACCGGCTGCTCCTCCATCTGGGGCGGCACCGCTTCCATCAGCCCCTACACCACCAACAAGGCTTCCGGCCACGGCCCCGCATGGATCAACTCCCTGTTCGAGGACAACGCCGAGCATGGTCTGGGTATGCAGATCGGTTATGAGACCGTCCGCGAGAACCTGATCACCAAGGTCGAGGCCCTGAAGGGTAAGAACGCTGAGCTGGATGCTGTCATCGACAAGTTCCTGGAGACCAAGAACAACACCAAGGCCAACGATGAGCCCGCAAAGGCCCTGATCGCTGCCCTGGAGGCCTGTGGCTGCGACGAGTCCAAGGAGATCCTGAAGGACAAGCAGTACCTGGCCAAGAAGAGCTTCTGGATCTTCGGCGGCGACGGCTGGGCTTATGACATCGGTTACGGCGGCCTGGATCACGTCCTGGCTTCCGGCCACGACGTCAATGTTATGGTCTTCGACACCGAGATGTACTCCAACACCGGCGGACAGGCTTCCAAGGCCTCCAACATCGGTGAGGTCTGCCAGTTCGCTGCTGC
>OODU01003648.1_pt1 | contig 11363 bp, 9 predicted proteins | sample 1671171 | NCBI WGS metagenome assembly OODU01 (sample SAMN06348129, study PRJEB24527) | human gut metagenome | biome: human gut; feature: ankylosing spondylitis patient; material: feces | host: Homo sapiens | place: China | collected 2015-10
TTTGCACTGATCTCCCAGTGTCCAGGAACTGATAGTAATTGGAAATTCTTTTGACATCTTTTTGTCCTCCTGATAAAATCGCATAATTTTTCTATTTATTTTGATAATATTTTGTATCTTTTTGATATAAGCATTATATATCTTTGTTAAATATAAAACAAATTAGTTCTATCCTTTAAATTCATAGATTTTTTCAATACATCATGATATAATCTACGTATATGACAAATACAGCGCGGATTATTTGTGCAAGAGTGACTATAATTATAGTTTTCCGAAGCATTAAAGGACTGTGAAAGCCTGCACATAAAATATGGTCACTTATAAAATACTTATCAGAGAAAGGAGTTTTTCTATGAACCTGTATCATCTGCGGTACTTTTCTACGCTGGCTCATATTGAACATTACACAAAAGCCGCTGATATTCTGGCGATCACCCAGCCTTCGCTGAGTTATGCGATCTCCACTCTTGAGGAAGAACTGGGCGTGAAACTGTTTGAAAAAAATGGAAGGAATGTTACTCTTACCAAGTATGGAAAAGTTTTCCTGAATGACGTGGAAGAGGTACTGAACCGTCTGGACTCTTCTGTGAACAGTCTGAAGCTGGCAGGTAAAGGGGAAGGCTGCATTGATGTGGTATTCCTGCGTACACTTGGAATTGATTTTCTTCCTAAGATCATGCGGGGATTTCTGGAGGAAAATCCTACTAAAAAGATAGATTTTAATCTGTATTGTGATAAAGTTTTAACATCTGATATTCTGAACGGATTAAAAGAGAAGAAATATGATCTGGGGTTCTGTTCCAAACTTGATAATGAGCCGCTGATCGAGTTTATTCCGGTTGCCAGACAGGAGCTGGTTGTGATCGTACCTCTGGATCATCCGCTGGCAGTAAAGGATGAAGTACGGCTGGAGGATACCATTCCTTATAAACAGATTATATTTAAGAAGAGAAGTGGTCTGAGACAGATCATTGACGGACTATTTGAATGTATCGGGCAGACACCGGATGTGGCTTATGAGATTGACGAGGATCAGGTTGCTGCAGGCTTTGTCTCCAACGGCTTTGGAATCTGCGTAGCTCCCAATATTCCAATCCTGCAGTCTCTGAATGTAAAGATCCTTCCCTTAGTTTCTCCAAGCTGGCAGAGAAACTTCTATATGGCGATGTTGAAGAACGTATACCATCCACCGGTTGTGGAAGCATTTAAGAAATATGTGATCGAGCAGGCACAGAAGGAATGGGATTATAAGACCAGCTGATCTGACTTAATAAAATATCAGAATACAAAAAGATATGGGACTGTCCCGTCAGTCGAGACACCCCATATCTTTTTATAATAACCGATACATTCAATATTATGACTTGATATCCGGCACTTCTGATATCATAAACCAGATCTGTCATGTTATATTATTTTTCTTCATCCATGGTGCGGAGTCTGTGTACCAGTTCTTCGCAGATTTCCAGTTCGTTCTTGCCGTCTGTTTCGATGATGATATCAGCCGCTGCCTCGTATTTAGCGCGGCGTTTCTCCATCAGGTCTGCGATAAATGGAACAGTCTTATTGTTCTCGATCAGCGGACGGTCATGGTTATTTTTGACGCGGTCAAGGATTGTCTCCGGTTTTGCTGTGAGGAGAACAACACGGCCATTCTTCTTCATCTCTACTACATTGCACTCTCTCATTGGAGTACCGCCGCCGCAGGAGATCACAACATTGCTGCGTGACTGCATTTCGATAAGCAGGTTTGTCTCAAGGTCACGGAAATACTGCTCACCGTATGTCTCGAAGATATCGGAAATACTCATTCCCTGTCTCTGGGCAATGATCTGATCCATCTCTACCACATCCATGGCAAATACATTCTTAAGGAAATCAGAAATTGTGGACTTACCCGTACCCATAAAGCCGATCAGTACGATATTATAATCGAAGAGTTTTCTTGCCTGGATCCGTTTACTGTTTGTGCGGATGCATTCAAATACATCGGAAACCTCATCCTTATGGCGTCTGCCTTCCATTCTCTTCTCCAGCCATTCTTTCTGCTTCGCTTCCTGCTCAGGCTGTAAAATCTGGAGTCCGTTGGCTTCTTTATATGCCATAATGTCCTCCACAATCCTGTTACGCATGATAAGTGCATCCAGAATGATCTCATCACACTGGCCAAGACTCTCTCTGAGTATTTCTAACTGATTCATATCTCTTTCCTCTGTCTTTCCTATGTCAGCTTGCAGCAGACCGCAGATCAGCCACAGGCTGACATAAACTATTCACGAACGGCAATATATGAATGCCGACTGTTAAGATTTATTATATCAATATCGCTTTCGTATGGCAACCCTTTAAACCATTAAATTGTTTCATCTGTTCGATAGTTTTTTTCTATGAATTCGACAGACGATTCTATGGCAAGACTCTGATGACGGTTCTTTTATAGCAGTCCCAGTAAATAATGCATTTAAGACAGTTCAGCAGAGTGCGAAAGACAAGGAAGATATCTGCAGGCGTGCTGACGCACGGCAAAGATATCTGACGCAGGATTTCACACTCTGATGAGCTGGATTAAGATGCATTATTTACTGGGACTGCTATAGGTTCCCATATAAATGTATCTAATGAAAAAAATCATGAAATACTTTTTCAGTGTACCATTTAAAACTGATTTTTTCCACTGATTTCTCCGCATAGACCGGATAAAAATCTATCAGTTTTCCATCCAGGTAATAGGCAATGCGGCCAAGCTTCTCCCCCTTAAGAACCGGTGCACTGACTTTCTGTGGAATTTCTATTTTACAGGTTACAGTTTCCCCTTTTTTCAGAAGGACTTCTTTTTCCCTGTCATATGCGGTTACACTGCATTTACCCCTCAGATAGATTTTCGTTCCTATATCCTGACCATCTTCCACACCGTCTGTTACCAGGATTTTTCCGGTCTGTGGTTCTTTCCAGTAGGTTTCGTACTCATAGTTGTAATCTCCGAAGTCCAGCAGTTTCTCTGTGTCACTCCATTTATAGGTTTTGTGGTTGGGCCACCCACAGCCAAGGAGGCTGACGATAAATGTTTTGCCCTCTTTTTCCCAGGCACATACATAACAGTATCCAGCCTGGGAAGTATAGCCTGTTTTTCCGGCAAGAACTCCGTCTCTCATGTCAAGAAATGCGTTGGCATTATGTACGGAAAAGGTTCTCTTTCCTGTGATCTCAGAGAATGTATAGTCTCTGGTCTGTGCAATGTGCAGGAATGTTTCGTTTTTAATAGCATAGCGCATGATCAGTGCCAGATCTTTGGCTGTTGTGTGATGTTTTCCGTTCTCATCCTCAGCATCCAGGCCATTGGGTGTGATAAAATACGTATCCTTACATCCTATCTGTTTTGCTTTCCGGTTGAGCATTCTGGCAAAGCCTTCCACGCTTCCCCCGCAGTGTTCTGCAATGGCAACCGCTGTATCATTGTGGCTTTTCAGCATAAGGGAATACAGAAGATCCTCCAGATAATACTGTTCTCCTTTCTGAAGTCCCAGCTTTACTTCCGGCTGGGATGCCGCATTCTGAGAAACCAGAACATAATCATCCCCCGGAGAGTTCTCCAGTGCCACAATACAGGTAAGCACCTTGGTTGTGCTGGCATTTGCCAGAGGACGCTCCCCGTCCTTTTCATAGAGTACTCTGCCGGACTCTCCGTCCATGAGGACTGCTGATAATGCGTACAGTTCTGCCGGTTCTTCTGCAACAGGTGTCATGTCTACTGTCTGAGGTATTTTGTACTCCGCTCCCCGGGCGGAGGTGTATGTCTGCGTAAACAATAATACCGCCGTCACAACAATGACAGCGGCAATATGTTTCATTCTCATACTCCACCTCACATGCTGGCAATCCATGAATATCACTGTTCATAATTTACGGTTATTCACAGATCTGTTGTTTACAGGATATCTGCAGGATTTTGCTTCACCCTATAAGATAATTTATGCCTGCATGTCCGGAATATGACTGTCACAGTTCCGAAAAATATCGGGATATGCCCATTACCCGTTATAAGTCCGGTCCCATCTTTTGCTCAGATGATAAGCTCCCTCTCTTAAGGTATAAAGTTCTCCCAGATATTCCACAGCTTCAGGAACCGCCTCTCTGTAAAGCCTCTCAAGTTCAGGCATGGGAGCTTTTGCCTGCTCTACTGCTTCGGCAGTCATGAAATGTTCAATGACAGAGCCGATGGACTCTCCTCCCAGTCTCAGAAGTTTCCCCAGAATCCTGCGTTTTCTTCCATGGTCATCACACACCATGAAATTGGTAAGAATTTTCATCATCCTGACAGAAATATAAATGTTTATGGTTTTCACCAGAGGAATGGCCCTGTGGATCACTCTGGCATATTCCATCTTCGGCATGATCCCGCAGGCCGGATAATAATGGTCAGGATCTTTGCCTGTCTCTTCCATAAGCACACGGTCAAATTCCTTCTCCAGAACAATGTGAGGAATGACGCCTTCTGCAGCCATCTTATTTACATAGGGATGGCATGCGGAGTCCAGAATATAATGACAGCCAAATCCAAGAAGATATGCAAAAAGTGCCTCATCATCATTTCTTCTGACCTGCCGCATCCCTTCTTCAAAAAAGGCTCTTGCCTTCTCATGATGCATCTCAATCCCAAACTGGGTGACAGGATTCTTTGAAACCATATAGTAGAACAGGATATCCGGCCCATGTAAACCGATCCTGTACAAGTCCCCATGTCTGCGGATCAGGGCTTTCATATCTGAAGGCAGTCTCTTATATACTTCTTTTCCAAATAAATCATGCGCATATGTGGTTGGCATTAGTTTTTTCTCCTTTATCTTACACATCCAGTTTCAACTGGATTTCTTCCTCTGCCTCTGCCTTAAAGTCCTCTATCTGGACAGGGTCAGGGACAGGCAGGGATTCCAGATCCTGTACGCCGAAGCAGCGCAGAAACTCTTCCGTGGTCCCGAGCAGGATCGGACGTCCGGGGGCATCCAGACGCCCCAGCTCCCTGACCAGACTGTATTCTACCAGCTTGTTGATGGCGTGGTCACATTTTACCCCTCGGATCTTCTCGATCTCCGCCTTTGTAACCGGCTGTTTGTATGCAATGATGGATAAGGTTTCCAGCATAACATCTGACAGTGCCGGTTTCTGAGGATGCAGGGCAATATTGATCAGATACTGATAATATTCTTTCTTTGTACACATCTGGAAAGAATTCTCCAGCTCTATGATCTGGATGCCTCTGTTCTCTTCCTGATAACGGTCCATCATATTGCGAATGATCCTTCCTGTTGTCTTCTCGTCCACACCGATGGCTCTGGCGATCCGGGGCAGTTCTACGGAACCGCCCATTGCAAAAAGTATTGCTTCTATCGCAGCTTCTGTCTCCTTAATCTTCACTCAGTCTTCCTCATTCCTTTTATTACATATTGATCTCTGTATTCTATGGTTCATCTTCCGCAAATTCTGTAAGATTCTTCCATGTATCCGGGTCTGTCTGTACTTCAACAGAGATATCGTCAAACAGCCCGTCCTGCTCCACGTGGATATGTCCCATTTTCATCAGTTCCAGTATGGAGAGAAAGGTGACGATCACCTGTACTTTCGAGCACTGACTCTCCAGGAGATTTCGAAAACTGAATTTCCGATGGGTACGGGCAAAATCTTTGATCTCTATCATCTTATCAGACAGACTGACCTCTTCCTTCTCGATGGTTCCGAATTTGCTTCGGATAGGATCGACCTTGTCTTCCTGCCTGCGGATGATGGACTTGTAGATTGCATTCAGCTTCTCCAGTGTGAGACCTGCCAGAAGTTCCTTTGGATCTACAGGCTCTCTGTACTGCAGTACCTCATCGGGAAGAGTGGGCTCTTTAAAGAATACATTTGCCGCATCGTCCATCTTATCCTTCAGTTCATAGGACATGAACTTATACATCTTATATTCCAGAAGTTTCTCCACCAGTTCCGCTCTTGGATCTTCCTCTTCTCCCTCCTCATTGACTTCTTTCGGGAGAAGCATTTTACACTTGATATCCAGCAATGTGGCTGCCATAACCATGAACTCACTCATGACTCCAAGGTCTTCCCGCTCCATGGCATGGATGTATTCCATATACTGATCTGTGATCTCCACGATGGGGATATCATAGATATCTATTTTATTTTTTTCGATAAGGTGCAGTAAGAGATCCAGAGGACCTTCAAATACTTCCAGCTTTACCGGAATTCCCATAGCACAGTCTTTTCCTTTTCAAGTAAATATTTCGCTGCCATACAGTCAGCAGACAGTAACAATATTCTCAGGCATTCGGTTTCAGATCCACCATCAGCAATTCCCTGGGATTATGGATCCTTACAGGTATGGTGTGTTCCCCTGCTCCTGCGCTTACCAGCATATGCTGTTCCTTCCTGTGGAAATCTCCGCAGCAGAACTTCGGAAATGGATGAAGCTGTGGGGAAAGCAGCCCATTGTGCCTGCCAATTCTTACAATCCCTCCATGATAATGCCCGCTCAGGATCAGATCTGCCCCCCAGTCAAAATAGGTATCTCCATATTTGGGACTGTGAGCCAGAAGAATATTCAGGGAATCGGAAGATGGTTCTCCGATCAGTTCCCTGATTTCCTCTCTTTTAAGCTGTGGAGAAAATGGCTTTTTATAATAGATCAGAGGTACTTCCAGACCATAGACAGTAAGGCTGGTTTTTCCCACCTGCAGGCTGCAGGATTCATTATGCAGGATATGGATCCCGGCTGTCTTCAGCTCCTTTTCATATTCCTGATATCGGGCTGCCATACAGTTCTCCTGAGGATCTGTCCTGTACAGCTTATATTCATGGTTTCCCAGTGCATAATAAACCGGATACTGCTGAGCAAGGCTCCTCAGAAGAGATGATGCAGTCTTTAAAGAAGCAGAATCATTTCTCACGATCATATCACCGGCAATGAGAATCCCATCCGGTCTGTACCGGTGGATCGTCTCCAGAAGCTTTCTGTTATCAGGGCCAAATTCCATGCCATGAAGATCTGCGATCACAGCAAATCTGATGCCTCTCGCATCCTTTATTTTGTTAGAATGGATTGTATAATGTACGGTTTTAAATCTTTTCATGCAAGTTTTCTTTTCCCTTTATGTTCACTTTGTGTCTGACAACGCATTCTGCGGGATATTATTTTCCGAATCCGCAGTTCGGGAATGTACAGACATCACAGTTCAGGCAGAGTCCACCCTCTCCAAGTTGGTTAATCTCTGATAATGTGATCTCATCATCTGCCATCAGTCTCGGCAGAAGCAGATCAAAGATGGTATTCTTTGCATACATAACACATCCCGGAAGCCCAAGGATCGGTATCTGCCTGCCGTCTTTCTCATAATAGGAAACCAGCATCATAGCTCCCGGAAGTACGGGTGCACCGTAGGATACGATGCGGGTTCCTGTTGCTTTGATCGCACCCGGAGTTCTGTCATCCGGATCTACGCTCATTCCACCGCTGCAGACTACCATATCGGCTCCCTCTTCGATAAATTTCAGGATATCGGCTGTTATCTGTTCCATATCATCACCCGGTTTTGTCTGACCGATGACCTCTGATGGAAATTTTGCAAATTTATCTCTCAGTACAGGAGTGAAGGTGTCAGTGATCAGACCTTTCTGCACTTCACTTCCTGTTGTTACGATACCCACCTTTTTCTTCTTATATGGCAGAATGGAAAAGATCGGCTCTGTGCCTGCCACCTCTGCTGCACGATCCATTTTCTCCTTCTCGATCACCAGAGGGATAATTCTGGTTCCTGCAAGTTTGTCGCCCTTCTTTACAGGAAAATCTCCATGGCGGGATGCGATCATCATCTCTCCAAGTGAATTGACAGCCAGCAGAGCTTCTCTGCGTATCTTAAGCACTCCGTCAATGTCTGCGATCAGCTCGATTTTTCCCTCTTTTATATCAGAACCATGCATGGTGTCCGAATCTCCGGCACAGATCTTATAAAGGATCTCTGCGCCTTCATTCTCATGAAGGATTCCTTCTTTCTTCTCCCACACATATAAATGTTCTTTTCCTACAGAGAGTAACAGAGGAATATCCTCTTCTCTGACAATATGACCTTTCTTAAAAAGCACCCCTTTTTTTACATCTTTGATAATCTGTGTGATGTCATGGCATAAAATGTGCCCTACGGCATCTTCTGTACGGATTTCTTTCATTATATAGTACCTTCCTTTTGTTTTTTATTTCCCTCAATACCCATTTGGATTTTATTATACATCGGATTGCTGTCCTTTGTCAAAAAATTATAGAATTGTCCAAAATACTTTTTGTTTACAGGTTACTATTCACTCTGTTCTCAGTAACATTTACAATCTCATGATGACTGTTTTCAGGCAGTCCGGATATGTGGCTTTTTCTGCATTTTCCCCGTAAAGGATCCGCACTCTTCCCAGTTCCTTCCCATCGACGGAATAGATCATCTCCCCTGCCAGGGTGTTCTTTTTCACCGGGGCCTTTACTTCCCTGTGGATCCTCAGCTTTCTTTTTACATTCCCGATATTCTGTCCTGTGGTATCCAGATAGTGGAACTGTTCTTCATAAACCAGGGAAACCGTCTTTTTCTTTCCATTTCTGACCGGGATCTCAGGCAGAGCTTCCATTTTCTTATCTATGTACAGGCTGCATTTTGAAAATCCATAATTTAACATGGAGGCAGCATCTTTAAATCGCACTTTATAGTCCGGGGCTGCCATCACTACTGCGATCAGAGTAATGTCATTTCTTTTGGCGACTGCGCTGAGGCAGTATTTTGCAATGCTGGTGCTTCCTGTTTTCAGGCCGACACAGCCCTCATAGCTGCGGATCAGTTTATTGGTATTGGTAAGTCCGAATTCCTTTGTCCCCTGCCTGGTCACATGGGTGATATTTTCCATCCATATGGAAGAATATTCCAGAATTTTCGGATATTTTGTGATCAGTTCCCTGCTCATGATGGCAATGTCCCTGGCTGTTGTGTAATGATCGGGAGATTCTGTCAGACCACAGCAGTCTTCAAAATGAGTATTTTTCATCCCAAGTCCTTCTGCCCGTTCATTCATGTGGCGGACAAATTCCTGTTCACTGCCGCAGATATGCTCTGCCATTGCTACGCTGGCATCATTTCCTGACGCGATTACAATGCATTTGATCAGGGTTTCCACTGTCTGGATTTCCCCCTCCTCCAGAAACACCTGAGAGCCGCCCATTGACTTCGCATGGGCACTGGTTGTGACTGTGTCGTCCATTTTCAGGCTGCCTTTATCCAGAGCATCAAAGATCAGGATCAGCGTCATGATCTTCGTGATACTGGCAGGGCTTCGTCTGGTATCCGCATCCTTCTGATAAACGACTGTTCCTGTCTGCGCTTCCATTAAGATTCCTGATGGTGCTTCAATAAGATCTGTGGATTCTGCCTGTCTGGTATTGCTTTCCTCGGGCAAAAAGATTCCGGCGGCATAAGCAGGGGTAATGATAGTGCAGACCATGATGATCACAGCGCATATTATGGAGATCCATTTTTTTCGCATATTATCTCTCCGATCAATGTACCGGCAGGCTGCCGGCGCACGCTCTAAGACTACTTTCTTTATTCATTATATAGCAATCCAATAAAATAATGCATCTTAATCCGATCCGATACCTGATCATAATCAGATAAAAAGCACTGAAAACCATAAAAATACGATTTTCAGTGCTCATTTTACATCAGCGGCGCAAATGCGCGGAAAATATTCTGCATGATACGCAGCCCTATATTTCTGTTCAGGCAGAATTCCGGTTCTATCTGCCTGCAATATTCCATAGTCTGGATAAAATCATCTTTGATATCCTGTATTACTCTGTTTCTGTAGATCCATACACCATCCTCAAAATGAAGATAAAGACTTCGATAGTCCAGGTTGATGGTTCCCACAACTCCAATCTCATCATCACTCACAAAGGATTTTGCGTGAAGGAAACCGGGCTGATATTCATAAATCTTTACACCGGCTTCCAGAAGCTGTCTGTAATAGGATTGGGTAAGGATAAATACTAGCTTCTTGTCAGGGATTCCCGGCGTCATAATACGCACGTCCACCCCGCTTTTGGCTGCCAGACAGAGGGCAGTCATCATCTCATTATCTATGATCAGATAGGGAGTACAGATATATACATATTTTTTTGCCTTGTTGATAATGTTCAGATATACATCTTCACCGACAACCTCCTCATCCAGAGGTGTATCACAGAATGGCTGGACAAATCCGTCACTCTCAAATTCTCCCTCATGATATCTGTGGGGAAAATAGGCTTCATAATCAATACTTTCTTCAGATCTGCCGATCACCGCCCACATATGGAGAAACATTACCGTCATATTCCAGACAGCTTCCCCTTTGAGCATAACTGCAGTGTCCTTCCAGTGTCCGAAACGCTCTTTCTGGTTGATATATTCATCTGCAAGATTGATGCCTCCCGTAAATCCAACCCATCCGTCAATGATACAGAGCTTCCTGTGATCCCGGTTATTCTGGATAATATTCAGAATGGGACGGAAAGGATTAAATACCTGACATTTGATTCCTTTTTTCTGAAGCTCTTCATAATATTTATGGGGAAGTGTTGTAAGACAGCCAAATCCGTCATAGATCAGGCGCACATCAACGCCCTCCGCAGCTTTCTCTTCCAGAATATTCAGGATTGTCTGCCACATCACCCCATCATTGATAATGAAATATTCAATAAAAATATATTTCTTCGCCTGTTTCAGTTCCCTCACAAGCACCGGGAACATATCATCTCCTACCTGAAAATACTCTGCAGTTGTGTTCTCATGGACCGGAAATCTGGAAACATCCGAAATATATCTGGACTGATTTGAAGCCGAGGGATCCAGAGCCTCCAGCTTCTGCCTCGTCTGTGGCCGATCCCGCAGATACTCCCTGCTCTCCTCAATCCTCTGTTCAAAATGCTGCTGCATGATCGCAGCGATCCTGGAACGCCCAAATACAAAATATAACACCACTCCAAGAATTGGCAGGATCAGGATCAGCATTGTCCAGGCCAGTTTGTAGGAAGGATTTATTTCCTTATTCAGGATCCATAATACCAGCACAATACCTATCAGCCTCAATCCGATATCAATATATCTGGAATAAGCGGCCAGACGCAGTACCATCATTAAGATCCATCCGAGCTGGACAAGCATTGCAACCGCAACATAAAAGATTCTGTTGAAAATCAGCTTTGCCAGTTTTTTAAACAGTAAAAGGATCCAGTTTTTCTTTTCTTTAAGTATTTTGTTATTTTCTACCTTCAAGATTACTAGATCGGAAGAGCG
>OODU01003651.1_pt1 | contig 11353 bp, 8 predicted proteins | sample 1671171 | NCBI WGS metagenome assembly OODU01 (sample SAMN06348129, study PRJEB24527) | human gut metagenome | biome: human gut; feature: ankylosing spondylitis patient; material: feces | host: Homo sapiens | place: China | collected 2015-10
TTTTTTTTTTTAATGATACGGCGACCACCGAGATCTACACTCTTTCCCTACACGACGCTCTTCCGATCTTTGGATTAATAAAAAGAAAATTAAAGCAACAACTGATTTGGATGATCAGCTGTTGCTTTAATAAATTACTTTTGTTTAACTTGATATTTATTTCAATATCCCTCATTCTGGGAATAAAGTCCTGGCACAGCGTTCATCTGGTCCAAAGGTATGGGATAAAGATATCGTCCGTTTTTTAATTCACTTTTGTCCGTTCCGTCAGGATTATTATAATTGTCGAACATCCTTGTGATTGCAGACTGCCATTCTCCATATCTGACAAGATCAAACCAACGTATACCCTCACCTGCCAGTTCCACGCGCCGTTCACGCTTTATCAATCGTAATGCGTCCGCACTGGTGGAGGCTGTTTCCGGATCACAACCGGCACGTTCCCGAATTTTGTTAACATAATACATTGCTTCCACTACATTACCTTCATCTGCTAGTAACTCCGCATACAGCAGCATCATATCCTCCAAACGAAGTATTGGAAAGTTCACCGGCCAGTCATAGTCACCAGCCATTGAGCTTTCATCAAAGGACATACCCAGTTCTGCCAGTTTGGGCTTACTTGGCAGATATTTGTAAAACATGGTCTTTGTATATACTTCCACTGTCGTACCGTCCTCTAGAATCACATTTTCCCGATCATTGGTGTATGCAGGATAGTTGGGTTCCTCTTCATAACCTTCCAAAATAGTGAAGCCAATTCCACGTCCGTCTTTTTTCCCATTAGAGAAAGTTCTTTCGAACTCATATTCTAAAGTTTTTTCCACCCAAATGGAATTTCCAAAAATCCTTCTGCTTGTATACGAAGGGGGCAGACCTGGACTGAAATTAAAGATGAGATAATTACGGTTCTCGTTGGTTCTATGTTGGATTGCGAAGATTGAATATTTATTATAATAATCCGTACTTGGCATCCACTGCTTTCTCCATTCATCCAAAGTAGGAGCCCAATATTTGTCACCATTGGCAACAGAATAGTTCAATATGTTTTCCAATTGTGTCTTGGCCAAACTTTTGGCATTACTGTCATTATAGGGTGAACCAGCCAGTGTCATATAAACACGTGCCAGCATTGCTTCAGCAGCCATCTTATCAGCACGTCCTTCGGAAGAAATTGAACTGCCTGAGGCACTTACCATCTGTTCCTTATAAGGAAGTTTATTTTTTGCTTCAGTCAAATCAGGGATGACAACAGTCTCTATAATCTCGCGTGGAGTGGACTGGCCTATTCCTTTCACTTCTGAAGGAGAAACCGGAGTAACGATTAAAGGGACATTACCCCAAAGACGCGCCAGTTCAAAATAGCACCATCCCCTCATAAAAAGCATTTCTCCTAGGAACTGTTCCTTGATAGAGGTCTTGTCGCCAAAATCACATCCTTCTATTTTCGTCATCGCCACATTGGCATCGTAAATGACCTTGTATAAAAGATTCCATGCGTTGTTAAACATACCCAAATCTTCTCCGGCACGGAAAGTACCGATTTCAGCATATTCCCTCAAGCCATTGGGTCTGGGCTCCACCCATGCATTGTCAGAACGGCATTCGGACATATGCAGGTACACATAATTGGAGATTTGATCAAGGTCACCATATACACCTATGACCCCCTGTTCCGACTGGGCCGCTGTCTGATAGAAACTGTTGGAAGAAAGCAGGTCGGAAGGAGCTGTCTCTAAAAAATCATCACAGGAAATAACGGACAACGCAAGAGCGCCCATCCATAATATATTCTTTAATTTAAACATGATTCTATATCTTTTATATTAGAAATTAACATTAATACCAATTGTGTATATGCGCGGAATAGGATAACCTCCATAATCCAACCCTACAGCACTTTGGCCTCCGGGAGAAGAGCTGGAAGCCGTATTGGCAGCCTCTGGCGAATAACCTCCATAATAATTGTCCCACCTGGCTAGGTTCTCAATGGAAACATAAATACGAGCGTATGAGACGAACTTGGGATTAATAGGAATTTTGTAACCAATTGTTAAATTTTTTACACGAAGATAATCAGATGAATATAGCCAGCGAGAATCTAAAGTTGTCCCTGTTGTGGTGCTTAGAATATATGGAGTCTTTCCGTCTCCCTGTTCCGTTTCAGACCACCATGCATTCCGCCAGCGCCCCAATACGTTGCTGCTAGCTCCCATGCTCGGACGGTCAAAAGCACGGCCAAAAACACCAAAAATCTTACCGCCTGTTTGTGCGGTCAACAAGATGGAAAGATCAAAATTCTTATAACTGAAATTGTTGGTCATACCAAAAACGTATTTAGGAGTGGGTTGCCCAAGATAGGCCTTGTCATTTGCATCAATGTAGCCATTATTGTCAATGTCCGCATACCGGATATCACCTGGCTTGACTGTACTTCCTTGAAAAGTGACCGGTGTCCCATTGTGGGCCGTACTGTAAGCGTCAATTTCAGCCTGGGTCTTCCAAACACCGATTGCATCATACATGTAGAAAGTATTAATGGGTTTGCCCACCATTAGCACATTTGAATTCTGTCCGCTGCTAAAGCCTGAGTAAACTGGAGTATTGTCCACACCCAATGATTTTACCGTATTCTTATTATAAGAGATGTTCAGCGAAGTACTCCATGAGAAGGCACCTGTCAGATTTTTTGTATTCAATTCTATTTCAAAACCCTTATTGTCAATATCCCCCAAATTGTCCCATACGGTGGAGAAGCCGGATGCGCCTGGCACAGGAACCTGGTAAAGCAGATCAGATGTCCGTTTAGTATAATAATCCAATGACAGCTGGATACGGTTGTTCACAAATCCCAAATCAACTGCAAAGTCTGCACTTTTAGTTTTTTCCCATCCAAGATCTGGATTACCTAGAGAATTGGCTTGGTAACCAGCCTGTCCGGCATAGGTTACGGCTGATAAAGTGGCATAGGCGGCAGTGTTACTGATATTGTTATTACCTGTTTCACCATAACTTACTCTGAATTTCAAGGTATTCCACCAAGGTAAATTCAATTTCTTAAAAAAATTCTCATTGGAAATCATCCATCCTGCGGATACTGCCGGAAAGACACCCCATTTATTGTCAGCTCCAAATATTGAGCATCCGTCATAACGCAAACTTCCTGAAAACATGTATTTTTCCTTGTAATTATACTGCAAACGACCAAAAACGGATGCCAGGTTCTTTTGGGTTTTCTCTGTGACAGTATTGGTTTTCACACTCACTTTGGAACCATCAAAAGACCCTTGAATCGCATCATTGGGAAACGGGCCGGAGAAACTTTGATTAGTAGAGAATCCCGTGTTGCTTTTTTCAGAGGAAGCACCGGCCATGATATTGAAAGTATGCCCCCCAAAACTGAAATCATAATTGGCCACAGCCTGCAGAAGTGTTTCCCAGGTTCTTTCTGTCAGATGAGAACCGGATGATTTTGCCCCTTCTCCCTGTGCCCAGTTGCCGGAAGCCGCAGTTGTATAATAAGTGTTGGAGTCTTTATCATAATATTGCGCAGACCCGGAAAGTTCTATTCGTAAATCCTTGATTGGGGTGATTCGCAGAAACGCATTACCAGTCATGCGCATTATGCGGTTTTCATTCGTATTGTTCTCCATATAATAAATGGGACTTGAGGCACTGCCGGCCCAGTTGTATTTGAGATTTCCATTCGCATTAGTCATATACCCCACACCGGGTTCTGAAACGGGAGCGGATGTCAGTACATGATGTACTTCGGAATCCTTTCCATTGGCAAGTCCCGATCCCTGCTGCACTATATAAGTGGGAGCTAGATTCATGCCAACCGCTATGTATTTGTTTATCTTGGATTCCAGATTTGTACGGAAAGAATAACGTTCATAATTGGTTCCTGTTGCAATACCTTCCTGATCCATATATCCCCCGGAAAAGAGATAGGAGGTATTTTCTGTACCACCGGAAACACTCAGGCTGTAGTCCTGTACAATTGCATTGCGGAAGAATTCATCTTGCCAATCAAGCAGGCACAACTCTTCCGGATTATTCGTATAAGTATGCGAGTCCTGTATATCTTTCCCTAAATATTTAAACCACCGCTCATCAAAGGCATAGTTGTAAGAGGCACTGGTTCCTTCCTGAATTCCAAGATTGGCCAAACGTGTTTCATTACTATCCGCTATACTGGCATTGGTCACCCCCTTACTTCTTGCCTGAGCCAAATAATTGGCATCCAACCATTTTAATTTGAACTCCATCCATTCGGTGGAGCTTAACAAGTCCATCTTTTTTTCCAGCTGTTGAACACCGTAACTGGCATTGAATGAGATTTTGGGTTTGCCACTCTTCCCTGTTTTGGTCGTAACCATTACCACTCCGTTGGAACCGCGCGAGCCATAAATAGCTGCGGAGGCGGCATCTTTTAAGACCTCAATGGATTGAATATCAGATGGATTAACACCACTCAAGGTTGACATCGGAACACCGTCAACTACATATAATGGATCGGAACTAGCATTGACAGAGGCTGCACCACGTACACGAATCTGCAAATCCGCTCCTGGTTCACCTGTTGTTGTACGTACTTGTACACCTGCCAATTGCCCTTGCAGGGCTGTTTCGGCACGCGCCAACGGACGGTTCTCTATTCCTTTGGAATCCATTTTAGTTACCGCTCCCGTCAAAGTGCTTTTTTTAACCGAACCATATCCTATGACTACGACTTCGTCCAATGTCTCGGTATCTTCTGTCAATACCACTTTGATATTGCTTTGCCCTTTAACTGATATATCTAAAGTTTCATATCCAACAAAACTAATCTGCAAAATAGCATTATCGGCCACATTTCTCAAGACAAAATTACCGTCAAAATCGGTAATCGTACCATTGGTAGTACCTTTGACCAACACACTGGCACCAATTATATTTTCTCCATTTTTGTCACACACAGTACCTGAGATATTCTTTCCTTGTGCGAATAACATCATAGTAAACGTCACAAGGATACCGAAAGATAATATCCTTGGAATCTCCGGATGCCATTTCATTACAAATTTTAAGTTTTCCATCTTTGTATTTGATTAAAATTAAACATAAAATAAAATCATATAGCAAATATAACAACAAAAGTTATGCTAAAAAATGTATTTTTGTACAAAGACATGGAAAATTGTACGCACAAAGGCAAAAAATAAATGAAAGCAGGACAATATGATGCTCTTTTACCGTTTAAATCCACTGAACTGTCAATATATCCATATTTTTTCCCATTATTACATAAGTTTCATTTCCGACAGCTGCCTATCATTGGCAATATTACAAAATGCCTGTCTCATGAATATCCCATGTTTTTCGTTTCTGTCCACATTACTTCATCAGATGAAGCTGCCTTATAAACATACGCACCAACGGCTATAATTCTTTCAGAAAACGTAAGAATCAGATAACGGTGAGTTTCACCTATTTTATATTCTTCCCTTGAAAAATAAAGTACTCTCATTTCCAGCAAAATCTACAATTCTAGATAGAATTTTCAGGTTCAAAATTAGCTAATATCTGGAATAAAATGAAGCCCCAGTGCATCGCTGCAGTGAGACTTCTCCACCTTAAATTCATCTTATGTCATTTTAATGAATTATATTTCCATTCCGGCATCCGTCGTCAATTCCTTTATCCGGGGTCATCTGCCTGTTCAGAAAATAATCGGCATAAAGAGTGTATGTTCCGTTTTTCATAGAAACTGATCAGCCCTTTGCGGTAATTCAGGATGTCGGCATCCTTCGATGAATGGACCGGAATCAATCCGGCATTCATTATCACAATGCTTTCCACAAGACGTGCCGTACGTTTGTCGCAGTCAATAAACGGTTGTATCCAATGTTACAATGAAGATACACAACACGTTCAAGGGGATTTCCCGACTCCAGCCTTTTTATGATTTTCCAGTGTAGATATCGAAGTTAGTACCAAATTTTAATGCCAACTCTGCGGCATGACTTTCACATAATTCGTCGTTTCATCCCATATATAACCTCCTGTATAATTATAGTTGAACAAATAATCCGCATCACACCGGAGTAATATCCACTCATCGGCATTCTCAGCTCTCCAATATAAATATAAAACTGGAATGGCATATTTTACCCCATCATGTCGGGAAGTAAGTCTTTTGAATGGGAACTGACAAGTCATAATGCCTTTCCTGAAGCGTGTTTCTGCAAGAATGTTCACAGAAACCTTACCGATCTCATCTTTCCATTCCTCATTATTTACCATTCCTTTCTTTTTGGTACTTGGATTATATGAGTTGAACTTCAGCTTGAACTCACGTTTCCAGACCGCTTTTATTTCGCCTCTCAGTACTTTTTCTCCCCGGTTGGATAAAGTGCATAGACACAAAAGGCATCAATACGATGCGTATCGGTGAGTTGGGAAAACAAAGAGATGTTTGCATATCATCAAAAAGGAAAGATAGAAGCGCTGAAAGCTGCACAGCGAAAAGCAACTTATTTAGTTTAAGCATTGGGTAAAAAGTTGGGTAGCGTGATTCGTATTGTAGAAGGAAATAATACAGGTGTCATTCCATTCGCGCAAAGTAATGTCATGTCTTCTGATGCTACTTTGTTCGACAGTTTTCGCACGATAAAGAAGAATTATTCTATATTAGTACGGTTTGAAATTGTGGATTGATGAATTGCTGTCAAAGAGTTACTCAAGTAAGCAAAACGATGCAAACCACGGCAATTAGAACGGTTGCTAAATCATTACCCTAAAATGAGAAAATTCTTCTAACTTCTTTTATTTCAAATAAGTATATTTCTTATACAGATTTACTGAAAAATAAAAGTATGTACCTTTTTAGACAGATGCTTTTTTAACTCTTTATTAAGTAAAGTGATTTAGTCTTGTATGAAAATGGTTGTTGACAAAAAAGCCGGCAGTCGTTTTTTTATTTTAGTTTGATGGAAGAACAGCTTTTTCCCCTGATAATTTGTGGTAAATAGCATCAAATATCTTACTTATCAGAAGTTGTTTGAGAAATATTTAACATTAATATATTCGTTGGTATTTATAAAACAATCATATTTGTGTAGCATTTTTATATAAATATTTCCAATAATCAAATATAAAAATACAAATCCGTTTTTGTGTGTTTTTCATTCGGCTGCGAAGTTCGATAAAAGCTACGACAAAAACAAGTCTGCCCATCTATATTGGACAGGTGTCTTGATAAACATTGTTTTGAAACAGGTTTTAGTTCTAAAAAAGACCAGCTGTTTGAAAACATTCCGGCAGTCGATTCTTTATGATTTTCACTCTAACAGAATGTTTTATTGCATTATAGTCTAAAGGTGTTATTATGTTTGCTATTGATTTATTAATATAAAAACTATACTTGTTCAAAAGTATTCGGAGGTAATAGAAATTTTGCAAAGTATAAAGAGGATTTATAATAGTCGAACTGTATATGTATCTGGCGCAGCAGCTGAATACATGCCAGATGGTAAAGAAGTATACGAAAAATTTATAAGCAAATTAAGCAGCCGCTTAATTTGTGAAGGATATAAAATTGTTTCAGGATATGGCTTAGGCGTGGGCAGTGCAGTAATAAGTGGTGTTCTTTCTGAAATATATTATAATCAGAAAAAATCACTTACGAATCAATTAATTCTGCGGCCTTTTCCTCAAGGGGAAGATGCTAAAAAATTATGGGAAACTATAGACAAGATCTGATATCATATAGTGGTATATCCATTTTCTTATTGGGAAACAAGGAAGAAAATAAAACCATCGTTTTGTCTAATGGCATGCGATCTGAGTATGAAATTTCAAAAAGACAAGGTAATTTTCTAATACCTATTGGCCGAACAGGATATATGTCTAAAGAGTTATGGGAGGATTTATTAAGAGAAAAGCAAGATGATCATACATTTGACATTTATCGTCATGATATTGAGTCTTTAGGTGATAGCAAGAAAACTTTGGACGAGATAGTTGAAATAGTGATTGGATTAGTTAAAAAGGTAAAATGATTATGGTACATAAAACATTTATTTCTTATAAATATAGCGAGACACAGAATCTTCGTGATAGAATATAAGAAGTATTGGGAGATGATGCAAGTTACTATCAGGGTGAAACGTGTGATTCTCCAGATTTAACAGATAAATCTACTGAACATATGCGTAAAAAATTAAGGGATATGATGTATGACACACCTGTAACAATTGTAATTATTTCTCCTTTACATAAAAGAGAGCAAGTGGATTGATTGGGAAATTGAATATTGTCTCAAAGATATAACAAGAAAAAATAGAATATCACATGCTAATGGAATTGTTGGGGTCATAATGAAAGTAAACGGACCTTTTTATTATACGGCTAATGTTACAAATGGAGTCTGCCTTCGTATCACAGCAAAAGACCTTGCTATGATTTTGGCTCTTACAGCATTGATTACAGATGCTTTATGTTTCCCCTCTGCTATTTTCCTTTTATAGTATGCTTTCATCTGCGGATCCCAAGAGATGGCAGTAATAGCTGCCCGGGTAAGGTATACTTTTACTTCTTTGTTAGCCAATGAAGAAGTCTGCGTTTTTCCCCATATGGAAATACCTGAAGTATGTTCAAATGGGGCAACCCCACAATAGCAGGCAAATTTCCTCGGGTTGTCAAATCTTTGAAAATTGTCAGTAACATACAGTAATACAATAGCATTGATAATTCCTATTCCTTTTATACTTCTTAATAGCAAGTAGTTTGTGTAAAGCGATGTACTGACGGCTATTAGTTGCTCCATATCCTCTTCCACCTCCAGGATCTTTTCTTTTATCGACTTGAGCTGCTCTTCCAAAAAAGAAATGGCTTCTGTCACATTAGCCAACTTAGCCATCTGGGAGAATGTTGCCAATAACTTTATGCTTGATACTTTTTGCTTGACCAAATTGTCACGTATAATAATCCATCCTTGTAGTCTCACCAAGTCTTTGTCAGGTAATTTGTATAACTCCAGTTTTCGATAGTGTAATACCGCATAGTTCGATAGTTCGCTATTCTTTTGGCGTCAATGCGGTCATTTTTGCCTCGTTGCAAGCCTATGGACTTCTTGATGGTCAACGGGCAAACCAAAGCCAGGGAAAATCCCATGGAGACACTGGAAACAGATAACTCTGTGACATAACTTCCCATGTTTTCAGCACAGAACAAGAGTTTGGATAAAGAGAGATGATAACCAGCTATCCAATCCAATAAAGATTGGATCCCAGTTGGAGTGTTATCAAAAGACTTGTGAGACAACTCTTTTTCGTCTGCGGACATTAATGATGCATCGAAAGTTTTTTTTCCTACATCAAGACCTACAAAATGAGAATAATTCATAACTTTGTATTTACAGTATTAAACATGAAGGAGAAACAGCTAATACATTTATTAGGTCGTGAGCCTACAATTCTAACTGGCTAGGTTCTCCTATTAAGAGAGTTGCAGTCTGATTCAGCCTATAGTCATTTAAGACTAGTGTCAAAGTTAGTTCACTGCAACTCTACTTTTCAAATATACACTTATATTTTGTTGTGATATTTAATACTGCAAATGTAAATGTGTCAAAAGTAACTAAACTCTCCTCCTTCAAGAATGAGGGGAGTTTAGTTACTTTTGACACACCTTCTCTTTTTATTATAAGTATTTCTCCAGCGCCATTTTATTCAGAATCTCGATCTTTTTTCCTTCCATTGTGATCAGCCCTTCCTTGATTATCTTATTGATTTCTTTGGATAAAGCAGGACGTGATACATTCAGGTACTCGGCAAGCTGTGACTGGGTATGCATGATCTCTACAGTCAGAGAATCTTTTTTCTTATGTTCGAATAAGTAAACAATAAACCTTTCGCGTACAGTCTTGCGCGACAGAGGTTTCAAACGTGATACGGTACATATATTGCAATTTCCGGCGATGCAAAGAAAATTGTGCAACACCTGCGGGTCCTGACTGATGACTTTAAAAGTGGAATCTTTGGTTGCCATGAGTACCACGCTGTCTTCCAAAGCAGTAAAAGTAGCTGGCAACGTATTGTTTGAATTGAAAAGGTGAGGGGTGGCAAAGGTACGTGGTGCGATGATATACTCAATCATCACTTCGTTCCCCAATCCGTCAATGATATCCGTGCGTAGTTTTCCTTCCAATAACACATATAGTTTGTTGCAAGGTGTACCTTGCGTAACAACTATTTCTTTTTTATCCGCTGCATAGATAACGAAATCCAGTTTATCCAGCAGAGATTCCTTAATGTTCAGAGGTAAATCCCGAAATAAAGGGATTTGAAATAATTTTTCTTTATGTGCGTTGGTCAGTTGTATTTTTTTCATTGCATTATGTTGTTCGTATCATGGGCAAAGATATGAATTATATATGGGCAGAGAAAATCTTTTTTTATGTTTGTGCCGCCGAAAGACCGATTATGGATGAGATGAAAAGGATATTGATAAAAAGTAAAAATGGCAGAAAATGTTTGAATCAGTAATTAGGGTACACATCTCTGTAATTTATCTACATTTGCTATATGATAAATTGTCTATTTTTGCAGAGTAAAAAGACTGATTAATTCTGAAAGATGAAAGTAATAAAAGAAAGTTATGGCTAAAAAAGTTTTGATAATTTCGTCCAGTCCACGTAAAGGTGGTAATTCGGATTTGCTTTGTGATGAATTTATGAAAGGTGCTATTGAGGCGGGCAATGAAGTAGAGAAGATTTTTCTGAAAGACAAAACGGTTCATCCTTGTACGGGATGCAGTGTTTGCAGTATGTACGGTAAACCTTGTCCGCAGAAGGATGATGCAGCGGAAATCGTGGAGAAGATGATTGCTGCCGATGTGATTGTAATGGCAACCCCGGTCTATTTTTACACCATGTGCGGGCAGATGAAGATAATGATTGACCGCTGTTGCGCACGTTATACGGAAATAACCAATAAGGAATTTTATTTCATTATTGCGGCAGCAGAAAACGATAAAGCAATGATGGAGCGTACTATCGACGGCTTCCGTGGCTTCCTCGATTGCTTGGAAGGACCACTGGAAAAAGGGACGGTCTATGGAATCGGTGCATGGAAAGTAGGAGAGATTAAAGATACTCCCTACATGCAGGAAGCATATAATATGGGAAAGATGGTGTAACTGTTTGTTTTCCATATTAAAGATATTCATAAAGAATATGATAAATGGATTTGTTCGAATATTTGAGATATAGTTTTGAACTTAACTTTTAAAACCTGACGGGAAATCTGGAAAAGACGGTTATGTTTTCCAGATTTTCCGCCGTCTTTTTTTATAAGAAGAGGGGAAA
>OODU01003654.1_pt1 | contig 11340 bp, 10 predicted proteins | sample 1671171 | NCBI WGS metagenome assembly OODU01 (sample SAMN06348129, study PRJEB24527) | human gut metagenome | biome: human gut; feature: ankylosing spondylitis patient; material: feces | host: Homo sapiens | place: China | collected 2015-10
ACCTGATTCACACCGTCCACATTTGCTTCTACAGGATCTTCTACGGTAATAATATTTACATCTTCACTGTTTAATTCATTTAATGCGGTATACAATGTCGTAGACTTACCACTTCCGGTTGGTCCTGTTACCAAGATAATACCATGCGGATTTTTCAGAATATTGTCAAATTTTTCCAAATCTTCCGGCCGCATACCCAGGTCGGCTTTGTTTCTCTTAAAGCCTTCTTTATATGCAAGTCGCATAACGCATTTTTCCCCATATACGGTAGGAAGATTGGACACACGGATATCATACTCTTTCCGGTCGACCTCTATGGTGATACGTCCGTCCTGCGGCTTTCTCTTCTCTGCGATATCCATTCCTGCCAGAATCTTGATTCTGGCTATCATCGCCGGAAACAGTGACTTGTCGTATGTCATAATCTCACGAAGATTACCATCGATACGGTATCTTACTTTAACAAAATACTCAAACGGTTCAATATGTATATCACTGGTTCTCTGTCTGGCTGCCTGTTCAATAATATTCTTGACCAGCTGCACAATCGGTGAATTCTCAATATCTTCTTTTCTGGATGCTTCTTCTGCATCTTCCTCCACAGCCACTTCACCCTGTTCTTTTTTGAACTGTTCTGCAATCGCGGATGCCTGCTGCTTTCCAAATGCTTTATCAAGGAAGAACTCGATCGCCTCGGATGTACTCAATACCGGTTCTACCTGCATATTTGTTACAATGGATACATCGTCAATCGCCATGATATCCATCGGATCTGCCATCGCCACAATCAGAACATTCGCAGCTTTCTTTGAAATGGCAATTGGTATCAGCCGGTATTTTCGTGCGATTGGCTCTGAAATAAGATGTACGGCATCTTCTTCTATCTCATATTTTCTTAAATCTACATATTCTACCCCAAGCTGCTCCGTCAGAATATCTATGATATTGTCCTGACTTACATAGCCGAGATTTACAAGAGTTTCACCTAAAAGTGTACCCTTTTCTTTCTGTTCACTTAACGCTTTTTCCAACTGTTCCTGTGTGATTAATCCTTTTTCTATCAGGACATCCCCCAGACGGACTCTTTTCCTAAACTCTAACATTTACTTTCCCTTTTTCCTACTTCACTCAATTATAAGTCTAAAAATGCAAAAAGGTGGAAACAGTAATATCTGCTATCAATATAGCAATATTCACTATTTCCACCGGTCGATTTTTATTATATCACATTATTTTCAAAAATCAACTTGTCATTTTGTTCATTTTTCAATCAATTTTTTGTGCATTTTGCTACTATTTTACAATTTTGCCAGTTTCTGCTCCAATAATTCAATTCTCTTCTTATATTCCTCCAGTTCCCGTTTGCAGGTTTCATTTTCCTCTTTATACTTCTCCATTTGCTTCAGCTGTTCTTTCTGCTGCTCTGTTTCATTCCGATACTTCTCCAGCTGTTCCTTCTGCTGCTCTGTTTCATTCTGATACTTCTCCAGCTGTTCCTTCTGCTGCTCTGTTTCATTCTGATACTTCTCCAGCTGCTCTTTGCGTTTCTCGTTCTCACTCCGATACTTCTCCAGCTGTTCCTCATATTCCTTCCGAGCTTCTTTCAGTTCCTCAATCTCCTGCACCGCCTGATCAATCATATACTGTTCTGTATTTCTGTCCAGTATTCTTAATGCCTCTGAAAACATATCTATCACCTCTTCTATCTCTGCTGCATATTCCGCGACTTCCAAAACGATGTCAAACATTTCCTGCGATACTGACATTACCTGCTGTATTTTTTCCGGTGTGTCAGCACTGAACAGAGAAAGCCAACATTCCTTTTCGTTAGTTATAGTTTGCACGTTTTTGCGGAATTTGTCAAGTTCAATATAGTGGATATTTTCCAGAAATTCTTCCTCCAACCCACTGTCAAATACTATCTTTCCCCTGTCCTCCCATATGTCCGGCAAGTCACTCATTGCCCCTCCGGATTTTTCAAATAAAACAATACAGTAAACCGGTTTCAGCATACTATAGGTGAATTCTTTTCTTTTTAATTCTGACTTTATCTGATTATACTGACGCATAACCAGATCTGCCATATAGCAGGAAACTCTTTTTCCATTAAATGAATAAGGCAGTCGCTGCATTTCCACATTCAATAGTTTTCCATCTGTCGATTTTACCAGTATATCCATAATTAATATGCTGCCCTCTTTATTCATTTGTTCACTTTCTGTTGGAAGTATTGTTAAGATTTTAACCTCGAATCCAAGAATAGATGATAAGAAATGTTCCAGACGTTCCGGATGTTTTTCACAATTAAATACTTTTTTGAATATTTTGTCGTATGTCAGCGGCAATAATGTTTTCCCCGTACAAAAATCGATCAGTTCTCTCCTGCCCTGACGGCTCAGTTCCTCAAACTTTTCATAGCAGCCATTTTCTTTCATCCGCTGAACGACTTCCTCCTGACTGCAAAAATGTACCTTTGAATGATTTGGTTCTATAATTTCCATCCTCCTTCTTTCGTAATCTTCATAAGTTTATGAGTTTTGCAATTAATTATTGCAATCTGTAAACAGATTACTATATTGTTTCATATTTGTCAAGATATTGTGTTTATTTTTAATTATTTTATCATATTAAAGCAAAAAGCCGGTTTTCATGAAGTTTCTCCATGAAAAACCGGCTTCTGTTTATAATTTCTGACCTGTCTCTGCTGCCCACGAATTGCTTCGCAGCATACTGCTTCCGCAATTCTTCAAACATGAGCAGTATTTGTGACCCTCTCATCATATTACATATTGGCTGATCTGTTCGCTCTGCCAGTCAACCAGATCCCTCAGTGTAATATTGTCCACAATCCTGCTGACCGCAGAATCGATCTGTTCCCAGACTCTGGATACTGCGGACTCGCGTTCCCTTATATCCGCATCATCATAATTAAAGGAAGTAAGGCTTCCCTCGGTCTGCCGCAGAATCATTCCGACAGTATACTGTTCCGGAGCCTGTTTTAACATATATCCTCCCTGCGGTCCGCGTATACTCTTCACAAATCCTGCCTTATTGAGTACAGCTATAATTTGCTCAAGGTATTTTTCGGATATCTGCTGTCTTGCCGCCACATCTTTTAACCGCACAGGTTCTCCTGTATTATATGTTGCAAGATCCAGCATAAGCATAAGCGCATATCTTCCTTTTGTTGAAATTTTCATTTTTTATACCTTCCTCTCTTCATAACTGTACCCGAAGTACTTTGATACTTTAAATCATCCAGAAGTTGTCTGTGCAGACAATTCTTCTGTAAGTCTCAAACTTGGACCATTTATTATGGAATTCCAGACGTTTTTCTTTTTCCAGATTCTTATACTCATACAGGAAATTGTCCAGATCTGCCGCACCTCTGATCTTCAATGCGAATCCGCGTTCATCCAGTACCGGAAGTCCCATGTACTGATAATCCTTTAATGGTATGATATCCTGCACCTTGCGGTCCCTGATTAATACTGCTGCATCATTGTCAACTGCTATAATATCGAAATAATCCGGATATTTGAAGCTGTCTCCCTTTACCGGAACCTGGTCTCCCACATGATATGTCTTATCATTTGTATTTACCTTTGATAAGAATGCATTTTCAAGGTTGAAATAGAATTCCTCGAAAATATATCCTCCAGTACGGATATTGTCTTTTTCAAAGTATGGTTTTTCATCCGATCTATCGACACTTTCCACAACACCGCAGGCAGACGTCATATGGCTGATACGATCAATCAGAATCAGCTCGCCCAGTGTCTTATTCTTCTTAAATTCATCTACTACTATTTTTTCCGAAAATTCTACCTGGCATACTGCAATTTCATTTTTTTCAATGTACTCGGCATCAATATGTTCTCTGGTATTTACATCGATTTTATAGGATATATTCTTTACAACTCCCGGTATACGCTTTGTTCCGAGTTTTACAAGATATTCTTTTCCAATGGCAAGTTTATCATCATCCATCCAGAGCAATGTCACAGTAACATTTTTTGCGGTCGGGAGGTCTTTGTCATCGGTAAGAACACATCCTCTGCTGACATCCACTTCTTTGTCCAGCTGAATGGTTACCGCACGTCCTGCACCAGCTTCCCCTGCCTCTTTATCACCTACCAGAATTGCCTTTACCGTAGCTGTTTCATTGCTCGGCAGTGTTGTGATGGTCTGTCCTGTATGAACATGACCACTCTCGATCTGTCCCTGGAATCCACGGAATTCATGATTCGGACGGCACACACGCTGTACCGGCATATAGAATACGGAATCTTCTTCTGTTTCTGATACATCTACATTTTCCAGATGGCTTAATAATACCGGACCTGTGTACCACGGCATATTTTCGGATCTCTTGGTTACATTATCGCCTTCCGTTGCACTTACCGGAATGATGACTACATCATATAAATCCAGGCTCTTTGCAAGTTCACGGATATCTTTTTCAATTTCTTTAAATCTTTCTTCACTGTAACCAACCAGATCCATCTTATTTACGGCGAATACAAAGTGGCGGATACCCATCAGTGAGCAGATTCTGGAGTGTCTTCTTGTCTGTACAAGCACACCCTGTTTTGCATCTACCATAACAATGGCAAGCTGGGCAAAAGATGCACCTACTGCCATGTTTCTGGTATATTCTTCGTGTCCCGGTGTATCTGCCACGATGAAGCTTCTGTGATCCGTTGTGAAATAACGGTATGCAACGTCGATTGTGATACCCTGTTCACGTTCTGCCATCAGTCCGTCAAGAAGAAGTGAATAGTCGATTTCTCCGCCTCTGGAGCCTACCTTACTGTCCAAAATCAGGGCTTTCTCCTGATCTGCATATAATAATTTGGAATCATAAAGAATATGTCCGATTAATGTTGATTTTCCATCATCCACGCTTCCGCATGTAATAAATTTTAATAATCCGCTCATCTTAGAAGTATCCCTCCCTTTTTCTCTTTTCCATGCTTGCAGCACCGCCATCTTTATCAATGACTCTGCTGGTTCTTTCCGATTCTACAGAACTTAATGTTTCTTCTATAATTTCATCCAGTGTTGTCGCTGTAGATTCTACACCACCGGATAACGGATAACATCCGAGTGTACGGAAACGCACCATCTTCCTCTCAGGTTTTTCACCCGGATTCAGACGCATTCTGTCATCATCTACCATGATGATATTTCCGTCACGGTATACAACCGGTCTTTCTGCTGCAAAATACAATGGAACGATCGGAATATTTTCTCTCTTTATGTACTGCCAGATATCCTTCTCCGTCCAGTTTGAAATCGGGAATACACGGATACTCTCGCCTTTGTTAATTTCTGTGTTATATAATTTCCACATTTCCGGTCTCTGGTTCTTCGGATCCCATGCGTGGGACGCATTCCGGAAAGAGAAGATTCTTTCTTTTGCACGGCTCTTTTCTTCATCTCTTCTGCCGCCACCAAAAGCTGCCGTGAATCCATATTTGTTCAATGCCTGCTTTAATGCCTGCGTTTTCATGATATCCGTATAAGATGCACCATGGTCAAATGGATTGATGCCCTTCTCAACACCTTCCTGGTTAATGTATTCCAGCATTTCGATACCGAGATCTCTTGCCGTCTTATCACGAAATTCAATCATTTCCTTAAACTTCCATGTTGTATTTACATGAAGGAATGGGAACGGCGGCTTCTCCGGATAAAATGCTTTCATGGCAAGATGAAGCATTACTGAGCTGTCTTTTCCGATGGAATACAGCATAACCGGTTTTTCACATTCTGCTGCAACCTCTCTGATAATGTAGATTGCTTCCGCTTCCAGTTCATCTAAATGCGATAATTCACTCATAGTCTTCTCTCCTTTTCTCTTATCATCTATCCTTAATTGACTTTCTACCTTAATATTTATTGGAATTTCTTCTGTCCACATCGATGGTCGTCTGCTGTCCGCCTGCGGATACGATATTCCAGTGAAGGATATCGCCCTCTGTGGTAACATTCATGACACTTCCATTTCCTCCGCTATCTGCTCCCAGATAGAATTCGATTGCTCCGGCAGGACATTCCTTTATGCAGGAAACACATCCCCAGCAGTCCCTCGGATATTGCATGACTGCACAATGGTTTACCACATCAATCAATGTTCCCGGACAGACCTGGGTACATTTTCCGCAGCCCACACACCTGCTCTGGTTAATTCGTATGCTCATATGTGTCCTCCTTTACAATATCTCTCAAAATCATCCGGATCTGTCCGTTTTCCATCTTTGAATTGACATATTTAAAATATGCCTCGTCCTGATTTGGATAATCAAGGTTTTCATTGAAGGAATGCCATCTTGTTTCTTTTCTGTACTTCAGATGGGCAATGAGGGATTTACAGACTACCAGACGTTCCTTAAGTTCATATGCAAACATCAGTTCATGCATATTTTCTGCTACTGCCCGTTCTGCCAGAACGATAAGCTTATCTATCTTTTCATCCGCCAGATCCAGCTGTTTCTCATTGAACTGGTAGTTCACTGAGATTCCGCCGGCATATTCATCCATTACCTTCTGCATCGCTTCTTCAAGCTCTTCGATCGTAAATGGGGCATTTTCGCATTCCAGAATCTGCTCATATTCTTCTATGATTTTCTGAGCCTGTCCGGAAAGCTCTTTTTCCGGTGCAGCTCCTGCCTTGTATTTGTCTGCGATATCAAGTGCTGCGATTTCACCCTCTGCCAATGCTCCGGTTACATATTTCTGCGGACATCCGCCTGCCACATCTCCCGCCGCATACAGTCCGTGAATGGTAGTTTCCCTGTTCGTATTGACCCAGTAGCCGCTCGCCGTATGTCCGCCGACGATATAAGGCTCTGTTCCCTGGATTTCCACATCCTGCTCACTCGGATTCTTTCCGCACTCGATCCATTTAAGCGTCTGGCTGGGTGCCATGTTCAGATATGCTTTCAGCAGATCTTCGTCCTGTTCTTTCGTAATTCCGGTCGTTTTCAGATAACACGGACCATTTCCAAGCTGATTTTCTTTTACCGTTCCATAGACTCTTTCACTGGTGGTCAGTCCATATTTATCTTCGTAGACAAATCCCCTTGCATTTACCTGTTTTGCCCGGACCCCCTGTGCTATCGTTCCAGTCGGTGCTATCGTATCCTTGCATCGCAAAGCAATAAAACGCATCTCGAATGAGGTCATTTCCGCACCTGCCCGGATTCCCATCGCATATCCGGCACCGGTGTTGAATGGCGGATACCACATCTTATGTCTGGAAAATCCCGGATTATTCGGTTTGTACAGACCGGCTGCCCCGCCCGTTGCGATCAGGACTGCTCCCGCATGGATTTCATATGCCGTATTTTCTTTGATGGAAAATCCGACCGCTCCATACACTTTGTCATTATCTACTAATAAATCCGTAATATTTACATTATTTAATACATCTATGCGTTCTGCCTGATTTACTGCATCTGCAAGAATCGGTTTAAAATTCTCTCCGTTGATTTTGATATTCCGGTTTCCCCTGGCAACATAATCCCCATTTTCATCTTTCAGGATTACAAGTCCCAGCTTCTCCATCTCTGCGGTTACTTCATTAAAATGTTCTGCCGCCGTTAAGAGCAAATCCTTTCTTACAATGCCGTTTGCATCGTTTGTCGCATAGTCCACATAATCCTGTGGCTTACGACCTTTGACAATATAAGCATTTATGGCATTAACACCTGCCGCAAGGCATCCGCTCCGCTTAATATTTGCCTTTTCCGCTATCAGAACGGAAAGTCCGGACTTCCGGCTGAGTGTAAGTGCCGCATAACATCCTGCCGTTCCGCCGCCTACAATCAGTACATCCGTATGTATCTGCTTTCGCTGTAATTTTTCTTTCATCTCTCTGGTTCCTTTCTATAATGTAATCACTTCTTTTCCGCGAAGCTCCTCATTTTCCAGTAAATAGGAATTTCCACTGCTGTCGTATGCATATAACCGGTATACCACAACACACATTTTTTCGCCGATTTCAACCGACCGCCGTTCCAGGGAACGATCCGTTGTCAGACGGATTCCTTTTACATTCAGTGTGAGCTGCAGGCAGTTTCCGCGGAATGCAATTTTCTCTATGATTCCCTTCTCCGAATATCTGATGACATTCTGGAATTTTTCATTATCACTCTTAAATGCCTCTACAAATTCCGGCCGGATAATCGCACCTTCGTAGTCACCTTTCGTAAAGCCTCTCAGTTTATGATAATCCTCTACTTTTGCGGAATCTCCGATGAAAGTCGCTACAAACTGTGTCTTTGGATTCTTGTAAATCTCGATCGGTGAACCAATCTGTTCTATCTTTCCGCGGTTTGTCACGATGATTTCGTCCGCCACTTCTACCGCTTCGTCCTGGTCATGGGTAACAAAGATACTGGTAATTCCGACTTTATGTATCATATCCTTCAGCCAGCTTCTTATCTCGCCCCTTACCTTTGCATCCAGTGCCGCAAATGGTTCGTCAAGAAGCAGTACACTCGGATTCGGTGCTAATGCCCTTGCAAATGCAACTCTCTGCCTCTGTCCTCCAGAGAGCTGATTGGGATATCTCTTTTCAAGTCCTTCCAGCCCTACGAGTTTTACCAGTTCCATGACCCTTTCTTTTATCTGTGCTTTCGGCATTTTCTGAATCTCCAGTCCGAAAGCAATATTATCAAATACCGTCATATAACGGAACAATGCGTAATTCTGAAATACAAATCCGATTCCACGCTTTGATGCCGGTACCTGATTCATTCTTTTTCCATCGATATAGATATCTCCGCTGTCCGGATATTCCAGTCCTGCCAACATTCGCAGAATCGTTGTTTTTCCGCTTCCGCTCGGTCCTAACAGTGCAACCAGCTTTCCTCTCTCTATTCCGAAATTTACATCATCAGAGGCTTTGTAGTCACCATAATTCTTATTTATATTTTTTAATTCAACATACATAACGATTCTCTCCTCTTCCTACTGTAAATTTTTGTTTCGTGCCTTATGCTCCACAATATTTCTCGCAATCAGAACCACCACCGCTATCATAACCAGAAGGGACGATGCCGCAAATGCCGCGGTAATGGATTCTTTCGAGCCGGAAAGATATAATGCATCGATTTCCAGCGGAAGGGTAAAGGTCTGTCCTCTTGTTTTGGAAAGTGCATTTACCGCACCGAATTCGCCCAATGCCCTCGCCGTACAGAGGATAATTCCGTATATCAGTCCCCACCGCATCTGCGGAAGTGTGATTTTCCGGAAGATGGTCCAGCCGTCCGCTCCCATCAGTGCCGCCGCTTCCTCTTCATCATTCCCCTGTGCATTTAACACCGGGATAATTTCCCTTGAAACAAACGGGAATGTTACAAAGATGGTTGCCAGTACAACGCCCGGCAGTGCGAATACAATCTTGATATCCGTTCCTAGAAAATCATTGATGGATTCAATCAGCTGGTTTGCCCAGCCCATACGTCCAAAAGTCATGAGGAATGCAAGGCCTGCGATGACCGGTGATACTGAAAACGGAATGTCAATCACCGCTCCCAGCACCTGCTTTCCACGGAAGGAAGATCGGAAGAGCACACGTCTGTCAGAAGATAGGCTGCTGCAATTCCGAAAAATGTATTTACAATAACTGTAATCACAGTGGTCAGCAATGTCACCTTTAATGCGGACATTACATATTCATCCTTCAGACAATTTATATAGAAGAAAAATCCTTCTTTCAGTGAATTTGTAATAACCGAAACCAGCGGCAGCACCAGCATAAAGAATACAAATAAAATACTGATGGTTATCAGGGTATATTTTACTGTTTTGCTTTCCTGTCTGCTTATTGCACTACTCTTCATGTTGTTCTCCTTTCTTTTATGCTATCTTCGAATTGCTGTTTCCCTATTTGTAAAGTAGGTTTATAGGGTTTTCTTTGCCTGACGTACCTGAATGATGTTTACAAAGAGCAGAATCAGGAAGGAAAACACCAGCATTACAAGGGCTATCGCCGTTGCGGATTCATAATCTATATAGTTTAATTTCTGCATAATTACATAGGAAATGACCTGTGTATGGTTTTTTGCACTGTTTCCGGATATGTAGATAACACTTCCGTACTCTCCGATTCCCCTTGCCAGTGCCAGACCGAATCCGGTTAAAAGTGCCGGTGTGAGTTCCGGTAAAATAACACGGAAGAAGGTTTTTGCCCTGCCAGCCCCTAATATGTATGCGGCTTCTTCATACTGTCCGTCAAGTTTTTCAAGCACCGGCTGGATTGCCCGCACGACAAACGGGATTCCGACAAATACCAGTGCAACGACAATTCCTGTTTTGGTATAGGACACATCGATTCCCAGCATGGAAAGCGGTTTTCCCAGCATACCGGTACTGGAATACATTTTGGAAAGGGTAATACCTGCTACTGCGGTCGGAAGTGCAAATGGAAGTTCAATCAGTCCGTCCACCAGTCTTTTGCCTGGAAATTCGTATCTGACCAGCACCCAGGCAAGTATGACTCCGAAAATACTGTTGATAATGGCAGCAAGGAAGGAGCACAGAAAACTTGTTGCCAGTGCATTTGCAACCTGCTTTGCCGTAATCAGCTGCCAGAATTCCGATGGCTTCATTTTGAAGGAATAAATGAATACCGATATCAGCGGAATCAGAATTAAAAGCGACAGCATGGTAACGGTAATGCCCATCGTCAGCCCGAAACCCGGTATTACTCTTGTATTTTTCTCTTTTTTTCTGAATATGTTTTTAATTTCCATGGATTTCATCAAAAATACCACCATCACTAAAGAATTTCTCATAGACTGCTTTCCAACCACCGAAATCATCTATGGTGCATAGTTTTATACCGAGATCAAAGGTATCGGAAAATTCGTTTAATATTGTTTCATCATATGGACGATAACCGGATTCCCCTATGATTCTCTGTGCTTCATCGGAATAAAGATATTCCAGATATTCTGTACTTGCTTCCTTGCTTCCGTCTTTTTCTGCAATCCTGTCAACAACTGCGGTACATGGCTGTGCAAGAATACTGCTGCTTGGTGATACAATCTCATATTCATCCGGATATTCCCTTACGGTTGCAATCGCTTCATTTTCCCATGCAATCAGCACATCACCCTGCCCATTTTCCACAAATGTTGTGGTGGCTGCTCTTGCACCGGAATCAAGTACCAGAACATTGTTATATAATTTTGTCATAAATGACTTTATGCTGTCCTCGTTTCCATTGTACTTCTGATCTGCATAATCCCATGCAAGATCGGAAGAGCACACGTCTGAACTCCAGTCACACTTGAATCTCGTATGCCGTCTTCTGCTTGAAAAAAA
>OODU01003660.1_pt1 | contig 11325 bp, 10 predicted proteins | sample 1671171 | NCBI WGS metagenome assembly OODU01 (sample SAMN06348129, study PRJEB24527) | human gut metagenome | biome: human gut; feature: ankylosing spondylitis patient; material: feces | host: Homo sapiens | place: China | collected 2015-10
CCTGTTCGGATACGCCCGGCTTCTATTTTTAAGTAATGCTGTTTCTAAAAATTATTTAGATGCAACAACGCTATCAACGTATGCTTTCAGTTCGTCATCTTTGCAGCCTGCATAGAAGCAGTCTAAGAATCTAGGAATCAGAGCTTCTTTTACCATGTTCTGATCCAGAGATTTTAATGCCTCTACTAATGGTTTTGCGATCTGGGTCTTCATCGTAGACAGGATCGCAGCGTTGCGGTTCTGGCTTTCTTTACCAGATGCTGGATAGCCCTGACCCTTTGGTGAACCAAATGCCTTTGTGAAAATGTTGTTTAAGTTCAGATCTGCGCCCCAGCCAAATCCCTTTGCGTAAGGAATGGATAAAGCGTTACCATTGTTGATCTGTAAGAACAGATATGCATCCGTTGGCTCGATGCAGTATCCGCAGACAACGCCTGGATACATATTTAAAGACATTAATGCGCCCTGGCCAGTACCGCAGCCTGTGATTACAAAATCAACAGCGCCGGAATTTAACAGCAGAGCTGCCTGGATACCCAGATGCAGATAAGTCAGTCTTGGGTTGTCCTCGGTATAAGCTTCCGGTACATCCTGAGGAACTAATGGAGCCTCCATAGCTGTATTGTATACCGTATGTCCCATTGGCTCAACAACCTTCTTTAACTCGCCTAAGATTGTTGGGTTCTTGGAAGACTGGCTAAATTCGTTCATTAATGCAATTTTCATGATTTTATTCTCCCTTTCTTTTGATCCGGTCTGAAAAACCGGTCTTTTATAAATAATCTAATCACTGCCCTCTTATTATACTTGATTTAAACATGTTTTGCAATGATTCTGTCTGCATCTGCCTTCATCCGTAAAAAATCTTCCCTGGTCATCGGAATATCCAGCGATTTTGCAGTATCCTCAATCTGAGAGATTTTTCTTGCTCCGCATAATACGTTGATATTTGGAGATAACATAGAATTCCACTTGATACAAAGATTTGCCAGTGTACACTGATATTTTTCTGTCAGATCTTTCCATCCAGCCAGCATCTCATTTGCCATACGGATATTCTCTGGTCTCCACCATACTCTGCCTTCGCGTACCTCCCCCGGCTTCGGAACATAATCATCTGGCGCTTTGCCTGCCAAAAGTCCCTGTTCAATCGGAGAATAGGTCTGAAGGCTGATTCCATGCGCTTCACAGAATGGTAGCAGTTCTTCCTCCGGCTTCCGGTCCAGAATACTTAATTTCTCCTGGATCACATCCAGCTGTCCTGCAGCCACATAATCCTTCATCACCTGAAGATTTACATTAGAAGCGCCGATTGCACGGATTTTACCTTCCTTCTTCATCTTCAGAAGTTCTTCCATGGTTTCTGCCACTGGCACTAACCCGTAGGTCTTACACTGCCAATGGGTGTAATACACATCAATATAATCGGTTCCAAGAGCCTGTAAGCTTTTCTCCAGATCTCTCCGGATGGCCTTCGGTGACAGATCCCGGTAAACCTCATGTCCATCTCTGGAAAAATGATATTCACCTTTCTTCTCATACCACTGAAGCGCGCACTTGGTGGAAATAATCACCTGGTCTCTTGGTAACTCCTTCAATGCCTTGCCGACAACTTCTTCGCTGTGTCCGAAGCCATACACTCTTGCCGTATCGATCCAGCGGATACCCAGATCAAACGCTCTGTGAATGGTGTCGACTGACATCTGGTCATCATTATCTCCCCACCAGCTTCCGCCGCCAATGGCCCAGCAGCCAAGAGCTAAGGCACTGGTCTCAATTCCTGATTTTCCAATCTGACGTGTTTCCATCTGACGAACCTCCTTACGAATCTGCATGATTAATTTTCAACGATTTATGAAAATGCCTCTAACAGCTCCTCGTAAGTCTTTGCAGTCTGTAATTTTTTCATGGTCTCATCATTGCCCAGCTTACCAGCTAACTCAGCGATCAGACGCAGATGGTCTTTTGCACCTTCGTTATCGGATGGTACTGCGAATAAGAAGAATAACTGGGATGGCTCTCCATCATAGGACTCCCACTCTACCATGTCATGGGTTCTTCCTACTGCGATACCTACTTTATCTACATAATCAGATTTGCCGTGTGGGATTGCTACATGGCCGCCGATACCTGTAATGCCTTCGCTCTCTCTTAAATATACATCTTTGATGTAACCCTCAAGATCATCTACATATCCAGCCTCATGAAGAAGACCTGCTAAATGACGGATGACCTCATCCTTTGTTTTTGCATTCATGTCTAAATCGATAACTCTCTTATCCAGAATTTCTTTTACTGCCATAGTATTTTTCTCCCCTCATTTTATTTAATAAAATACTGATAAATATCCAATGGTGTCTTTAATTTCTTCAGGGCCTCCAGGTTTTCATCATTATCGGTCAGCTGAAGAAAATCCTTATAAAACTGCTTGGTGCGTTTTATCTCAACCTGTGATGTCATCTTCACTGCCAGCAGAAATACAACATCTACCATATCATCATGCCAGCTGATTGGCTTATCCAGGATCGCCACAACGATCTTCGGCTCATTGACCTCCGTCATGTTTCCATGAGGAATCGCCACTCCCCTGCCGATGCTTGTCGTTGTTGCCCTCTCCCGGTCAAATACACTCTGTAAGTAATTGGGAGTTACATCTCCCTTTTCTTCCAGTTTCTTTACCATCATGGTAATCAGCTGGTCCTTATTTTCCACTTCAGGCTTCAGTAAAAACAGGTCCACATCGAATAGCTGATGACAGAGGCTGTTAAAATGAAACTCTTCCCGTTTCCGGAAATAATAGATCTGATTTACCTTTTGACGTACTGACTCGATTCCCTGCTCGGACAGTCTCGCATCTACTGCCACGACCCGGTCATCGTGAATCTCTTCCCCAGTTGTATTAATGATCACATCCATATCCCTGCACTGGGATAAACGGAAATCATGGTAACTGGTAGCTCTTATATCGGTAATCTCCGGAATGCTGTATTTTAATTTTTCAATATTCAGCTGGCTGGTGGCCATACCGCCTTCGCTGATCAGCAATGCCTCGATCGGGCGTCCCTTTTTCTGCCTTATGATAGCCGCCTGAATATACAGGGTAATTCCCGCCAACTCGTCCTCCGTCACCTGTACGTCATAATATTCTTCAAACAGGTTGCTGGTGGACCAGGTCGCAAGAAACGTCTGCTTATATTCACTCTTGACATATTTACTGATGCTATCGCCTGTCGCCGTCGAATATTTCATCCGGAAAATAGCTGATCTCATATGGAGCGTTAAGCTCTCAACTAATAACCGATCTTCGGAAAGATCGATATCCAGAACAGAATCAATGGTGTCGATCACCAGCTTTACAAACTTTTCCAAATCCTTATCATACTGTTTGGCATAATCTTCCTCCTGAAGATCCCGAAAATTTTTTAATTTCTTTGCGCTGAGCAGCAAAACCGCCAAAAAGCGGATATCCGTCTCAGCAATTTTGATCTGATACTCTTTCTCAATCCGCTGATAGATGGACTCAGCAAAGGAATATTCATTATAATGCTGGATATTCTCCTCTGCGGAAATAAAAGTCCTCTCGTCAGCCGGGCATTTTCTGGAAATGGATAAACAGGTCATGATCCATACCATCTTAAAGGACCGGTCTGCCAGTTCGATCCTCCAGGCATTCTCCGCCTCCACAACGATCTTGCGGATCCGGGCAACATCCACGCCCGGAGCAAAGGTTCCCAGCAAAGCCTCTAACACTTCCGGCATCATCTCCATCATGTAATCACTGATGGCGATCCTCAAATTATATTCGTCTCCCTCAAGACAAATTCCTTTGCTCCGTATGGATGCCACTCTTAAATGTCTTTCTTCGAACCAATCGGCAACTGCCTTCAGCAGGCCACCCACGGTTGGCGGGCTTAAATATAAGCTATCCGCCAATTGCTGCAGCGTCGTGGTCTCCCCTGGCTTCAGCTTCAGTAATTTCCCGATCAGCTGTTTATTTCTATTATCGAATCCGGTTGAAGCAGGGAGATCGTCGCTGGTCTGCAGCCGTCCTGACAGCTGCGCTTTCTGGCCCTCATCCAGTTCCAGCCATATTCCCGTTCCCTGCTTTCGCTCGATCCGTCCCAGTCCCTGTTCAACCAGCCAGTCGTTCAGCTGATTGATCCTGGTTCGAACTGTCTTTTCAGATAAACCTACATTATCTGCAATCTGCTGAGTTGTAAATGTATCGCCAGTCATAAGACATTTCAGTATTTGATTGTTATATAATGTATTTTTATTCTGTTTCAACCGGACACCTCTTGCTATTTAGTGAAAAAACGTCGTGTATCGATTATTCGTGGCTCTTGGAAACAGCCTCACCATAGATGAAACGTCCGCTGGAACCGATTACCTTCATGTAATCCTTTACGAACTGCTTGATGCCGGCTTCAGCAGCCATGCACATATGCATATAATCAAGGTTCGGATCCTCTTCCAGTGCCTTTAAGGTAGCTACCTTACCAGCCTCAAATGCATCTGTACATACGTTGATCTTATTGATACCGCATGCAACTGCTTTACGCAGGTTCTCTTCACCAGAACCAGAACCGCCGTGAAGTACTAATGGCATCTTTAAGGTCTCTTTTAACAGTTTCAGTCTTTCAAAGTCTAACTTCGGAACTTTTCCCTTTGGATAAGCGCCATGAGCAGTACCGATCGCAACTGCCAGAGCATCTACATGGGTTCTGTTTACAAAATCCAGAGCCTGATCTGGGTTAGTGTATAAATCCACGTTGGCATCATCAGCATCAGCAGCCTGTCCAACATGGCCTAACTCGCCCTCAACGGAGCATCCCATGCCGTGTGCCAGTGCGGAGATGATCGCAGTTCTCTTTACGTTCTCCTCATATGGAAGGGCGGAACCATCAAACATAACATTTGTGAAGCCTGCATTGATGCAGTTTGTGATTGCATAGAAATCAGCGCCGTGATCGAAGTTTAAAGCTACCGGAACATGTACTCTTGCAGCTAATTCCTTGATAATCGGAACCATCTCTTCCAGGTGTGCATGATTGTTCATCTGGCCGTTGCCAAACTGGATGATGATCGCGGAATGCTCTTCCTCTGCTGCCATAATACCAGCTCTTGCCATCTCCATGTTGATGGAGTTCATAGCCATAACGCCATAGTTATTCTCATTTGCGTCATCAAGAATTGCTTTCATAGATACTAACATGATTTTTCTCTCCTTTTTTCGTGTGGTCTGCGTTACAATCCTATTGTATAACAGGCCTTTAAATTTGCAAGTCCAAACAGGCATTTTGTGCCCGTTTGGACTTTTTTACAACACTATTAACCAATATTGATATCAATATCTACATCCATGTTGTCATCTTCTGCCTCTGTCTGCTCTGCCAACGGCTTTCTGATGATTGCATAGACTACGCCAGTTACGATAGAACCAATTACCAGGGCAACCAGGAACATAACCGGATTCTTCATCATAGGAACAACGAAGATACCGCCATGTGCTGCTACGGATTCGCATCCGGAACCAACTGCGATCGCACCTGCTACTGCGGAACCGATCATGGAAGCTGGAATGAAATGTAACGGATCAGCTGCTGCGAAAGGAAGAACACCCTCAGTGATGAAGCAAAGTCCCATTGGAAGTGCTGTCTTAGCAGTTTCGATCTCTGTCTTAGTAAATTTGTCTTTCTTCAGTAAGGTAGCAATAAACAGACCGATAGGAGGTGTCATACCACCGATGATCTTCGCACACATAGGTCCATTGATACCGTCAGCGCCTAATGCGTTAGCTGCCATGGATGCTGTCTTGTTAACTGGACCGCCCATATCAAATCCCATGCAGGCACCGATTACTGCACCAATTACTGCCTTCGCGCCGCCGTTTAAGGAAATGATCCACTGCTGGAATACGTTCATAATAAAGGACAGCGGGATTGAGAATACGCACAGGAAGATCATACCACAGATAAATGTAGAACATACCGGGATGATCATAACAGGTTTCAGACCTTCGCACCATTTTGGAAGCTTCCAGCCCTTCATCCAGTTAACAACGTAACCGATGATGAATGCCATCAACATACCGCCAAGGAAACCTGCCTTTGACTGTGAGGAACAATAACCGATTACCATACCAGGAACAATACCAGGTCTGCCTGCGATGGAATAAGCAGCACCTGCTGTCATAACTGCTACTGCGAAGTCCATTGCGTAGGAACTTAATTTGTTAACGCCCCACCAGAAGCCGATCCATGTAAATGGATTTAAGTTAGAGAATGGTGTTGCACCAGCCTCTACTGCGCTGCCGATGTTCCATCCGCCAAATGCTTTTGCCAGAGCACCCAGGATACCGCCAGCTACAACGACTGGAATCATGTAAGAAATACCAGTCAGAATGTGCGACATGAATTTTTTCTGTTTTGCCATACCTTTTTTCCCCTTTTCTTTGCGTTGTGTGATTCCGTTCTGATTACTTGCCCAATTTCTCGTGGATCTTGGTCAGAACACCTTTTGGAGATTTCATAACTGTACTGATCGGAATATCCACAATTGGTTTGCCTTTGAATCGATCCTTATTCACACGGATATCGGCAGAAATCAGGATAACATCTGCTGCTGCGATCTCCTCTGGAGTAAGCTCGTTCTCAACACCGATAGAGCCCTGGGTCTCGACCTTGATTTCATCTCCCAGCTCTTTGGCAGCGTTTTCGATTTTTTCCTTTGCAATGTAGGTGTGGGCAATACCCGCTGTACATGCTGTAATGGCTAATATTTTCATATAAGCCCCTCCTCTCTCTTGATTTATATAGAATTTACCATTTTTTATTCCATTATGGTAAATTTTTTGTGGCAAATTGATACGGTAATTTTTCTTTTATTACCGGAATGGGTTCCGGTAATCAGCAAATTAACTGACCTTCGCCCATTCTTTCGCCGCTTTCTGCATCAAATAACAAGTAATTATTGCCTGCAAATCCCATATGGATCTTGGTTCCAACCTTGAAATCCACGCTTCCGAAGATCACGGAGGTCATGCGCTGGTGGCCCACTCTGGTTACCAGAATGGTCTCCATACCAGATGGCAGAGAGGACTCAACGGAGGTCTCCAGGCAGTTTTCCTCGGTCTGTTTTAAGAACTCCGGACGGATACCCAATACTACTTTCTTATGTCCAGGAACCATTAAGTTCTCAACTGGGACAAACTGAACCTTCATATCAGCATTGGACAAAGCGATGTGACCATCTTTCTCCTCTGCATCCATGTGGATCAAATTGATACTTGGGTTTCCTACGAAATCCGCCGCAAACAGGTTGGCTGGTTTTCCGTATACCTCCAATGGAGAGCTGTACTGCTGAAGCAGACCATTTTTCATCAGACAGATCTTGGTAGACAGGGTCATGGCCTCCAACTGGTCATGAGTTACATAAACGAAAGTGGAACCAGTCTCCTGGTGCAGACGTTTTAACTCGGTACGCATCTCCATACGAAGCTTTGCATCCAGGTTGGACAGAGGCTCATCCATCAGAAGGATCTTCGGATTGGTCGCCAGTGTTCTTGCAATAGCCACACGCTGCTGCTGGCCGCCGGATAACTCTGCCGGGTAACGATCCACATATTCACGGATCTTTAAAGTGTCAAGAAGCTCCTCTACTCTCTTGCGGATCTTCTCTTTATCCCACTTCATATTCTCCAGACCGAAAGCAATGTTCTTATACACGGTCATATGCGGCCACAGAGCGTAGTTCTGGAACAGGAATCCCACATTTCTCTTATCTGGGGATACGTCCACGCCTTTTTCGGAAGAGAACACCAGTTTTCCATCAATATAGATCTCGCCTTCTGTCGGGGTCTCAAGACCGGCGATCATACGAAGGGTTGTGGTCTTGCCACATCCAGAAGGGCCTAACAGGGATACGAAGTCCCCATCCTTAATGGTCAGATTTAAGTTGTCTACAGCTACGGATTTACCGAACCGTTTGGTAATATTTTTTAATACGATCTCAGGCATAACATCAACCTCCAATTCCTTTATCAATAGACGCGCCGGTCAGTTTATTTACGATGTAGTTTACAAGCAGTACGATCAGAACGATTACCAGGTTAATGGCGTTGGCATACTGATCCCAGCCTTTTTCATTGTACTGGAACAGAATGGTCGTCAGCACCTTGTTGGCCGGAGTTACCAGCAGTACGAACAGGGACAGCTCTCTCATACAGGAAATGAATGGGAGCAGATATCCAGAAATAACGGTACTCTTCTGGATCGGCACGATGATCTGGGTCAGACGTTTGAACCAGCCGATACCCATGATCTGGGCCGCTTCCTCGATCTGGGCGCTGACCTGAAGCATGGAGTTGACACCGGATCTGGATGCCATCGGCATGTATTTCACACAGCCGATGAGAACTAATAAGGTAAAGGTTCCGTATAATGCTGGAATCGGGCCACGTTTTACTGCGAACATGGACAGATAGATAGCGGAAAATGCCATAGCCGGGATCAGATACGGAATGAAGGTCAGGTTCTCAACCACAACAGAGAGCTTGGAACCTCTTCTGCGGACGATGGCGTAACCAGCTAAGAAACCAGCAGTACCTGCGCCCAAAGATGCAACTACGGAAAGCTTCAAGCTGTTTAACAGACCTTTCCATACATCCGGGTTGATCAGGATACCAGCTTTGTCGCTGACTTCATTGGCTCCGCCGCCTGTTCCGATCCAGAAATCTAAGGTCATATTTGCTAAGGAGTAATCGCCCTGTACCTTAATCACGGACTGTAATGCGAAGCTGACCATCGGGATCAGGGAAACGCATAATACAAACGCCATGCAGAAGATACTCAGCGGATTTCTCCATTTTTTCAGGTTAAATAAAGAAATATTGGCGCTCTTACCAGTAACGGTGGTGTAAGATTTTCTCTTACCGATGGCCTTCTGGTTGATCAGCATGATCACGATACTGATACCGATCATGATCAGGGCGATGATATATCCATAACCTGGGTTCATACCATTTAAGGTACGGTATAACTGAGTAGTGAGTACATAATATCTGGCCGGGAGTCCTAAGAAGGATGGAACTGCAAAGGAACTCATGGCAGATGAGAATGTTAAGATGAAAGTGGAAAGTACCGCTGGCATTACCATAGGAACGGTGATCTTCCACATCATTCTCTTTCTGGAGGTCTTTAAGATCACAGCCGCCTCCTCTAAGTTAGCGTCCATATTTCTTAAAATACCGCCGATCAGGATGTAAGCAAATGGGGAATAGTGAAGTCCCGTTACAATGATGATCGGGAATGCGCCATAAGCGAACCAGTTTGGTGTCTGTAAGCCGGTGATCGCAGTAAAGATACCAGTTGCGCCGCCTACGGTGCTGTTCTTAAAGAAGTTCATCCATGCCAGAGCCAGTGTCCAGGACGGCATGATGTATGGGAACATAAATAATGTGGCCATCTGTTTTTTCCATCTTAAATCGGTTCTGGTTACCAGCCATGCAAAACCACCGCCTACAATGATGGCTACAAAGCACGGGCCGATGGAGCATACCAGAGAGTTTAATAATGGTTTGTAGAAAATATTGGCACTGCCAGAATCGAATAATACCTTCTGCCAGTGGTACAGGGTGAAATCTCCCACCTGGGATCCCTTGATACGCATCAGCTCAGAGTTATGTACCACAAAGGTATCGCCGACGATGCTGATTAAAGGAACCACAACCAGGTAAGACAGAGTCACCAGGAAGAACAATAAGATTAAGTTGTGTGGTTTTCTTAAGAAGCTTTTTACTTTGTTTAATTGTTTCAAGCCGGGCCTCCTTCCGCCGCAGTGATCTGTTTTCGCGACATTTGCCAGGATTCCGGCTTCTTGTCTGCGAAAAAAGCTGCCTAAGAGAAAGGACGTTGCCTTTCCCTCAGACAGCTTCTTAAAATCAGATACTACTGGGCAATAGTCTGTATAAAGTCTTCAACGTCCATTCTGTTTTCATATACCCATTCTGCATCCTCTTTGATCAGGACCTTGTCCCACTCGTCGATGGACTGATCGCCAGGGCCTGCTGGAAGACTTCTGTTTGCATTGTAATCACCAACACGTTTTGCATATGGTGACCAGCCTTCTTCGGTGTACAGATACTCAATGAAAAGTTTTGCTGCTGCTGGATGCTCAGCGTAAGAAGTTAACTGTGCATACATTGGATAGTAGAATCCCTGGATTGGGCTCATCTGATCAGCAATTGCCAGTGTCAGACCCTTCTCATCTTTCTTGCCATATTTGTTCAGTGTAAATAAACCAACTGGGCTTGCGTCCTGTCCCTTCGCGCCAACTGCCTCAGAGATCTTGGTATCGGAAGTTCCCAGTACCAGGCCGTTCTCGTAGATGCCTTTGATCCACTCGTAACCAGCGTTTGGTGTGGTTAACTCAATGTCTTTTCCATAGTACTCTTTGTATGCATCTGCTAACTGCTGTGCATAATCATCTCTGGTTAACATGGTGAAGAAGTTCATGTTAACGCCCTCAGAGTTGGCATCTTTCATCTGAAGAAGTCCTTTGTACTGAGGATCTGTGAACTGCCAGATGTTGGTGTATGCAGTGTCGTCTACTTTCTCATTGTTGAAAATAAATACTTTATTACAGAACTGGAATACCAGTGGATTCTGGTCTTCTTCCGGAACTACGTCAGTAATTCTGGAGCTTAAATAGTTCTGTGTATATCCTGGAGTGATCAGCTCGGAAATGACTCTGGCACCATCCTGACACAGGATCGCATCTGCGCCGCCGCTGACGCCTGCCTGAGCCTCACTGGAAACTTTCTCGATCATCTCGCTGTCACCTAACTGGGTAACTTCTACGTCGATGCCGTATTTCTCTTTGAACAGTTCGCCAACCTTCTCCATAACGGATGTTGCAGAATAAACGACTACTTTGCCCTCTGCCTTTGCCTGCTCGATCAGCTCGTCCTCGCTTAACTCGTCTACGGAAGCTGCCTCTGCTGTTGTCTCTTCTGCTTTGGATTCCTCTGCCTTGGTCTCCTCAGCCTTTGTCTCAGCTGCTGCTGCGGTGGTCTCTGCCGGAGCGGATGCCTTACCAGAACAGCCTGCCAGTGATGATGCTGCTAACGCTGCAGCCATAACCAATGCTACATGTTTTCTCATTGTTTGAACCTCCCCATTATGATGTTCTGATTTTGAAAATGTACGGTCAGTTGTAAATTATCCGCGATGCAAGATCGCTTTTATGAATTTAAAATCTTGTATACAATCTTACCGCATGGTTTAAGTATAGTATGTTTTTTACTATATGTCAAGGAATCATGCA
>OODU01003664.1_pt1 | contig 11314 bp, 8 predicted proteins | sample 1671171 | NCBI WGS metagenome assembly OODU01 (sample SAMN06348129, study PRJEB24527) | human gut metagenome | biome: human gut; feature: ankylosing spondylitis patient; material: feces | host: Homo sapiens | place: China | collected 2015-10
ATGGCTGGAGCAGAAGCGCACATATTATGCGTGAACTGATCCGGGAAAGCGAGGGCCTTATGGGAAATGTGTTGAAATCCAGAAAAGCCGCAGTCATTGGCTGCGGCTTTGTTGGCTCTGCGACAGCGTTTACGCTCATGCAGAGCAAATTGTTTTCGGAGCTGGTACTTCTGGACGTGAATACCGACAAGGCAGATGGGGAAGCGAAGGATATTTCCCATGGTATTCCGTTTGCGGCTCCCATGAAAATCTATGCAGGTGATTATGATGATATCGCGGATGCGGCCATCATTATCGTGACGGCCGGGGCGAACCAGAAGCCGGATGAAACGCGGCTGGATTTGGTGCACAAGAATACGGAAATCTATAAAAGCATCATTCCTGAGATCGCCAGCCGGAATTTTGCCGGGATTTTGCTGATCGTGTCAAATCCGGTGGATATTTTGACGTATGTGGCACTTCGTTTAAGTGGATTGCCGGAAAACCGCGTCATCGGTTCCGGGACCGTTCTGGATACTGCACGCATGAAATATGCGCTGGGACAGTATCTGCAGGTCGACAGCCGCAGCGTGCATTCTTATATTGTGGGAGAGCACGGTGACAGCGAGATCGCGGTATTGAGCAGCACCAACATCTCCGGAATTCCGCTGGATGCATTCTGTGAGATGCGCGGATATGAAAATCCGAGGGAGAAGCTGGACGAGATCGCGGAGTCGGTGAAAAACAGCGCCTACGACATCATTGCCAAAAAGCAGGCAACCTATTACGGCATTGCTATGTCGGTGCGTCGGATCTGCGCCTGCATCATCCGCAATGAGCGTTCCATTCTGCCGGTGTCCTCCATGATGCACGGGGAATATGGCATCCACAATATTGCACTCAGCATGCCGGCAATCCTGGGTGCGGACGGCGTGGAAACCCATGTACCGGTTTCACTGAATGAAGATGAGACAACACGGCTGATCCAGTCGGCAAAGACCCTGGGCGAGATTGCGCAGGAACTGGAACTGTAGCATTTGGCGTTGCTGTCAACGCAATTGTATCCATTTGACTGCAATATCATTGGATTAAACTACAGGTTGATTGTCAGAACGCCCCGCAGACTGTAGAATAAAAAACAGGAAACCGAAGCCAATCTGCGGCGCTGCATCGAATCCTATGGACTGGATGCAGCGCAGGAGCTGGGAAAGGTTCCGGAATATATTAGGAAGGAAGCGGAGAGAAAACGGTGAGAACGATCGTGGTCGGAGACATCCACGGATGCTTCCGGGAGATGGCACCTGCAGGCAGATCGTTGCTGGAAGAAAGCAGCCGCTTCCGGAGTATGGCTGCATTGGGTTGGATACCGGATGTGTGTGGAAAAAGAAACGGACCGCCATGGTCATAGAAGAAAATAAAAACGGGCTGGAGTACCAGATCCGTCAGGTGGAGTATGGAAAGTAGTCTCCTTCTGTGGTATAATTTTTGCATTATGCGATCACAGAAGGAGGCTTTTTTATGGGCTTACAGGAGCAGGAAAAAGCAAAGAACTATCGCTGCATCGGCCTTCTGGCCCATGTGGATGCGGGCAAGACAACCTTGTCCGAGGCGGTTTTATATACATCAGGAACGATACGGAAGCTGGGGCGCGTGGATAACCGCGATGCCTATCTGGATACTTATGCGTTGGAGCGGGAGCGGGGCATTACCATTTTTTCCAAGCAGGCGGTCTGCCAGCTTGGCGATACGACGGTAACACTGCTTGATACACCTGGACACGTGGACTTTTCTGCGGAGATGGAGCGGACGCTGCAGGTGCTGGATTATGCGGTGCTTGTGATCAGCGGGGCAGATGGTGTGCAGGGACACACAGAGACCTTGTGGAGCTTGCTAAAGCGTTATCAGGTTCCAACCTTCCTTTTTATCAACAAGATGGACCAGCCGGGAACGGACCGCGAAGCGCTGATGGCAGAGCTGAAAAAGCGGCTGAACGATTCCTGCGTGGATTTTGCGGCATTGGATGGTCCGGAAGATGCGGTTCCGGAGGAAATCTGGGAAACCATCGCCATGTCCGATGAGGAGCTTTTGGAGCAGTATCTGGAAAACGGAAGCATTGCGCAGGAAGACATCCGCAGGCTGATCCGGCAGCGGAAGCTGTTTCCGTGCTATTTCGGGTCGGCGCTGAAGCTGCAGGGCGTGGAGAAACTGCTTGTCGGGTTGGAGAGGTGGATGGATGCCGGAATGTCTGGCAACGCATGCTCAAAAGGGGACCTGAATGGAGAACTTCCACATGTGAATCCTGACGTGGCGTTCGGCGCAAAGGTCTTCAAGATTTCCCGCGACGACCAGGGAGCCCGCCTGACTCACTTAAAGATTACGTCGGGCAGTTTAAAGGTGAAGGATTTTCTGGAGGTGAAGGGTAAAGAGCCGGAGAAGGTCAACCAGATCCGCATGTATTCCGGCACAAAATATGAGCTGGTGAATGAGGCTGTGCCAGGCATGATCTGCGCGGTGACCGGTCCGGTGACAACGTATCCGGGCCAGGGCATCGGAACGGAGGCAGAATCCGAGCTTCCGGTTCTGGAGCCGGTCTTAAACTACCGTGTGGAGCTGCCGGAGGGCTGCGATGCCCACAAAATGCTGGCGGATTTAAAGCAGCTTGAGGAGGAGGAGCCGGAGCTTCACATTACCTGGAATGAGCAGGCACAGGAGATACAGGTGCAGGTTATGGGCGAGGTGCAGATCGAGGTGCTGAGGAGTCTGGTGGCAGAGCGTTTTGGTGTGGATATCCGCCTGGATGCAGGCAGCATTGTATACAAAGAGACAATCACGCAGACCGTAGAGGGCGTGGGGCATTTTGAGCCGCTGCGGCACTATGCGGAGGTCCATCTTCTGATGGAGCCGGGTGAGCCGGGCAGCGGCCTGCAGTTTTCTGCCCGCTGCAGTGAGGATTTTCTGGACCGGAACTGGCAGCGCCTGATCTTGACCCATCTGGAGGAAAAACGTCACCGGGGCGTGCTCACCGGTTCGGAGATCACCGATATGCAGATCACGCTAGTTGCCGGGCGTGCGCATTTGAAGCACACCGAGGGCGGCGATTTCCGCCAGGCTACCTACCGGGCAGTCCGTCAGGGTTTGTGTGAGGCGGCAGCCGAGGGCTGTGTGCAGATTTTAGAGCCATATTATGCATTTAAGCTGGAGGTCCCGTCTGAGTATGTGGGCCGCGCCATGACAGACTTAGAGCGCATGAAGGGAACCATCGAGCCGCCGCAGCTAGAGGGTGATAATATGCTTTTAAGCGGTGTCGTTCCGGTTGCCACCATGCAGAATTACCAGCGGGAGGTCGTGTCGTACACGAAAGGACGCGGGCGTTTAAGCTGCGTCCTGCAGGGATATTTTCCATGCCATAATGCGGTGGAGGTGGTGCAGGAGACCAACTATGAGGCAGAGCTTGATCTGGCCGATCCGACTGGTTCCGTATTTTGTGCCCATGGAGCCGGGTTTGTGGTACCGTGGTATAAGGTAAAGCACTACATGCACATCCAGACGGGAATCCCGGTGCTGGGAGAGGAAGCCGCTGCGGATATTGGTAATGATGCGGGCGGATGGAATGCGGGAAGCGGAGCCGGAAGGAACACCGGCGCGTCTGCAGGTGATGGCAGAAATGCGGGAGCAGGAACTGGAGCCAGAGGGATATCTGGCAGATCCGTATCGCAGACTGGAAGCCGTTCGAACTCTGGCGGTGCTGCGTCCTTTGGTGCTGATGAGAAAGAACTCGAAGCCATTTTTACCCGCACCTATGGCGAGAGCAAGCGCAAACTTTCTTACGACAGCGGCCCGCGCCAGGTGGTGTATGATTCTGGAAAATATGCGCATACCAAAAAGGAAGAGCCCGTGGAGGAATATCTTCTGGTGGATGGCTACAACATCCTTTATGCCTGGGAGGAGCTTCGGGAGCTGATGAAGGTCACACTGGACGGTGCGCGTCACCGCCTCATGGACATGCTCTGCAATTACCAGGGATACCGCAAATACAACCTGATCGTGGTATTTGATGCTTATAAGGTGAGCGGCGGAGTCGGAAGCACGGAGGATTACCACAATATTCACGTGGTTTACACGAAAGAAGCAGAGACCGCAGACCAGTACATCGAAAAATTTGCCCATCAGATGGGAAAGAAATACCGGGTGACCGTGGCAACCTCCGATGGACTGGAGCAGGTCATCATCCGCAGCCAGGGCTGCCTTCTTATGTCAGCCAGTGATCTGGAAGAGGACATGGAGCGTGTCAGCCGCCAGATCGAGGAAGACCGGGGGCATTTGGTAAAGCCCGGCAAGCGATATCTGTTTGCGGATGTGGAGAAGGATCTGGCTGAGTATCTGGAGCAGGTGCGGCTCGGGAAGATTCCGGCACCAGCGGAGAGGCAATGAGTGGAAACCTGGTTGCTGTATACGGGTAGGAATTTTCTGAACTGAAAATTCCGTAAGATACAGTTCTGGTAGCAGATTTTGCCGATTTGGAATGCGAAGCATCGGCAAAATCCCGTTGCCGGGCACGCACGTGTGAACGGCAACGAGAAATCTTCGCAGAATCAGAATTCCACCTTGCATTATTGTTTTTCTTGAAGTACAATATAACTGATTCGTCAAAATTTAGACAAACCATATTGGGAATGCAGGAAAAGAGCTGCTGTCTGCCGCATGGAAAACAGCAGCCATCGGACCGGAATCCGGTCGTTAAAGAAAAAGGAGAACAAGTCATGGAAAAAAGACCAGTGGTATTAATGATCCTGGATGGATACGGATTAAACGATAATTGTGAGGCAAACGCAGTCTGCGAGGGCAAGACCCCGGTCATGGACCAGCTTATGAGCCAGTGCCCGTTTGTAAAGGGTCAGGCAAGCGGTCTGGCAGTTGGTCTGCCGGACGGACAGATGGGTAACTCTGAGGTTGGCCACTTAAATATGGGTGCAGGCCGCATCGTATACCAGGAGCTGACCCGCATCACCAAGTCTATCGAGGATGGCGATTTCTTCCAGAATGAGGAGCTGATGGCAGCAGTTGAGAACTGCAAGAAGAACGATTCCGCACTGCATATGTTCGGTCTGGTATCCGACGGCGGTGTACACAGCCACATCACCCATATTTACGGATTGCTGGAACTGGCTAAGAGAAACGGGCTTTCCAAAGTTTATGTTCACTGCTTCTTAGATGGTCGTGATACCCCGCCGACTTCCGGAAAAGAGTTCGTGGAAGCACTGGAAGCGAAGATGGCAGAGCTGGGCGTCGGCAAGGTTGGTGTTGTTTCCGGTCGTTATTATGCCATGGACCGTGATAAAAACTGGGATCGCGTGGAGAAAGCCTACAATGCGCTGACCAAAGGCGAGGGCGTTCACGCAGAGCATGCAGCAGATGCAATCCAGGCTTCTTACGACGACGGCAAGACCGATGAATTTATGATGCCAACTGTTATCACCGAAAACGGTGCTCCGGTCGCAACCATCAAAAACGGCGATTCCGTGATCTTCTTTAACTTCCGTCCGGACCGTGCACGTCAGCTGACCCGCACTTTCTGTGATGATGAATTTACCGGCTTTGACCGCGGCGAGCGCATCAAGACAACCTTTGTCTGCTTCACCGATTATGACGAGACTATCAAGAACAAGCTGGTTGCATTCAAGAAAGAGAGCATCACCAATACCTTTGGTGAGTTTTTGGCTGCGCACGGCTTAAAGCAGGCCCGTATCGCAGAGACCGAGAAATATGCGCATGTAACCTTCTTCTTTAACGGCGGTGTCGAGGAGCCGAACCCAGGCGAAGACCGCATTCTGGTTCCGTCCCCGAAGGAAGTAGCAACCTACGACTTAAAGCCGGAGATGAGCGCACCGGCTGTCTGCGACAAGCTGGTAGACTGCATTAAGTCCGGCAAGTACGATGTCATCATCATCAACTTCGCGAACCCGGATATGGTCGGCCATACCGGAGTGGAGAGCGCAGCCATCAAGGCGATCGAGACGGTAGATGCCTGCGTCGGCAGAGCAGTCGATGCCATCAAGGAAGTGAACGGTGTGCTGTTTATCTGCGCAGACCACGGAAATGCAGAGCAGCTGGTGGATTACAGCACCGGTGAGCCGTGGACCGCACATACCACCAACCCGGTTCCGTTCATTCTGGTCAATGCAGATCCGGCTTATAAGTTAAGAGAGGGCGGTTGTCTGGCAGATATCGCGCCGACTCTCATTGAGCTGATGGGCATGGAACAGCCGAAAGAAATGACTGGAAAATCCCTGCTGATCAAATAACAATTTAAGTATATGACAAGGGCTGAATCCAATCTGTGATGAGCAGATCGCAGACATTCAGGCACTTGCAGGCACTTTACAGTACGGCTCCATCGTACTGGTCTTTCAGGATGGGGCACTGGTCCAGATGGAAAAACACGAGAAAATAAGGGTACGTTAATTCTAGTATCATCAGACGTCAGGATTGACCGACAAACCGGAGATTCTGCAGAAATATCAGTCATGGTATTTTTGCGGGGTCTCCTTTTTTTGTTCCTGCATGAGTATCCGGTAATGGAACATGGTCCAGTGTATATGAATGGAGACGTTGGATGGTGGATCAGAAAACATGATACCCGGCTAAGAAGAGAGGAGCAAACGATTATGAAAAAAAGCAATACATCCGGAACTGGTGCGGCAGATGCCAATGCAGCAGATACTGGTGCGGCGGCCAGCAATACGGCAGATCAGAACAGTGCGCAGGGAAACGCTTCGGACACGGATGCACAGAATCCGCCGACTGCGGAGCATCCGCGCAAGGTGCTGATGTCTTTACTCCTGGAACTGGTATTTGCGAAATTACAGCATCATCTGGCGTTTGCGTAACAGGAGGAAATGTGTATGGTAACATTCCAATTTGACTGGGTGTTTACCTGGGAGGTATTCCTGGTCTGCATGAAGCAGGTTACGGTGTGTTTTTTTGCGGCAACGGCTGCCATGCTGACCGGACTGGTTCTCGGAATTTTTCTGGCAGCAGCGAGAAATAAAAAGAAGTGGTTCCGCTATCTGGCGAATGCGTATGTGCATCTGATTCGGGGGATTCCGACCATTCTTCTTTTGCTGATCGGTTATATCGGCGTGGTAGACATTGTGCAGGCGGGAAAGATCAAGGCTACGCTTTCTTCCAATAACATGGAAGCGTACCTGGCAGAAGTCCTGATCTACTGGAGTATGACGGTCCTTTTGGAGCGGCTGTTTGCGCTGCTATCCAGACGGATAGGAAGAAAGAACGGATTGGAGGCAGCAGGATGATAGAACTCAAACAGATCAAAAAATCATTTCAGGACCATGAAGTGTTAAAATCGATTGATTTATCGGTGGAAAAGGGTGAGGTAGTGGTCATTCTCGGACCGAGCGGTTCCGGAAAAACCACACTTTTGCGCAGCATTAATTTTTTAGAGCCGGCAGACGGAGGTACAATCACGATCGGTGACCTTACCGTGGATGCAAAAAAAGCCACACACCGGCAGATCCGGGAAATCCGTAAGAAAACGGCGATGGTATTCCAGCTGTACAATCTGTTTAAGAATAAAACGGCACTGGAAAATGTGACAGAAGGACTGATCGTGGTGCGGAAAATGCAGAAAGCAGAGGCAGAAACAATTGGACGCAGATTGCTGGACCAGGTGGGCCTTCAGGGACGTTACGATGCCTACCCGTCACAACTTTCCGGCGGGCAGCAGCAGCGGATCGGGATCGCACTGGCACTGGCCATACAGCCGGAGGTGATCCTGTTTGATGAGCCTACCAGTGCGCTGGACCCGGAGTTAGTCGGAGAGGTCCTGAATGTTATGAAAGAAGTGGCAAAGCAGGGAATGACAATGATCGTCGTTACGCATGAGATCAGCTTTGCCATGGAAATCGCGACAAAGATCGTGTTTATGGACGGCGGCGTGGTCGTGGAAACCGGAATAGCGAAGGAGCTTCTGACAGCACCGAAAAATCCGCGCACGCGTGCCTTCCTGCAGCGTATTTTACCAAATGATTACGACTATCAGATATAAAATTACCCTAATATCATAGATTGAGAGGATGAAATATGGTACAATTTGATCAGATCCTGAACCGGAAAGGAACGAACTGTGCAAAATGGGACCGCCAGGGCGGAGATTTTCTGCCAATGTGGGTGGCAGACATGGATTTTCAGGCACCAAAACCACTTTTGGATGCAGTAAAAAAGAGACTGGAACAGGGCGTATTCGGTTATCCAGCGTCTCCAAAAGAAGCAGAGGAAGCCGTGGTCGGACACTATAAACGCCGCTATCAGGTGATGGTGCAGCCGGAATAGATCGTCTGGATCCCGAGTGTGATGCCTGGTGCCAATCTGGCGTGTCGGGTGGGAGGTGGAAGTATTCTTTATTCCACGCCAATGTACACGCATATCCGCCGTCTGCCGCAGGAAGCCAGGGCCGCTGTGACAGAGATTCCGATGAAAGAAGATAATCTGTTTTATACGATGGATTTTGAAGCACTGGAGCAGGCAGTTACCCCGCAGACGGGTGTATATGTGCTCTGCAACCCGCATAACCCGTTCGGACGGGTATTTACGAGGCAGGAGCTTACAGAAGTTGCAGATTTTGCAAAAAAACATGATCTTTTTGTGGTGGCCGATGAGATCCACTGCGAGCTGATCCTGGAAGGGGAGCATATCCCGTATTTCAGCCTGAACAAAGAGGCCGAGCAAAACAGCATCACCCTCTGTAGTGCGGGAAAGATCGCAAATATTCCGGGGCTTCCGCTGGCTTATGCGATCATTCCGAATCCGGATCTGCGCAAGCGCTTTGAGGAAGAGACGCTTGGCCTGTTTCCGGTCCGCAATATCCTTTCGGAAACAGCCTTGACGGCTGCTTATAATGGCTCCTGTGATGCATGGAAAGAAGAACTGCGGGACTACCTGAGGGCAAATCGTGACTATCTGGAGGTGCGGATCTCAGAAATTCCGGGACTGAAGGCGGTACATAACCAGGCTACGTATCTTGTCTGGATCGATACCCGGGAAACAGGAATCACAGATCCCTATGCGTTTTTCCTGGAAAAAGCCAGAGTCCATTTCAATGATGGAAAAACATATGGACTGGACGGTTTTGTACGGCTGAATTTCGGCTGTCCGCGCAGCCAGTTAAAAGAGACGCTGGACCGGGTGGAACAAACACTGAAACAAAAGTAAGCCATGACTTTTGGGAGAGGAGAACGAAAACATGAGTGATAAAAAACAGACAGGCTTCAGCTGTGTGGATTGCGGAAAATGCGGCTGCAAAAAGCATAACGGAGACTATCCGGAATTTTGCGCGACCGCAGCACTGACTGAGGAAGAGCTGCAGGAGATCGCGCACCTGTATGAAAACCGGGTCAACAAAAAAGTAGCCATTGCTTCTGCGGAAGTAGAAGGGGAATTCTACGGCAGATATACCCGTGTGGAAGAGACCATCGAGTTTGCAAGACGCATCGGCGCGAAAAAGCTGGGAATCGCGACCTGCATCGGTCTCCTGGAAGAAAGCCGGATTTTGGCAAAGATCCTGCGCCTAAACGGGTTTGAGGTTTACAGCGCAGCCTGCAAAACCGGTTCCATGTTAAAAACAGATATCGGCGTCAAACCGGAATACACTTGTGTAACCGGCAATGTAATGTGCAATCCGATCCTGCAGGCAAAGCTTTTAAATAAAGAAAAAGTCGATTTAAACATCATCATGGGATTGTGCTGTGGACATGACAGCCTGTTTATCAAGTATGCGAAGGGCCTGACAACAACCCTGGTAGTAAAGGACCGTGTCCTTGGAAACAATCCGGTTCAGGCGCTGTATCAGGCACGCGCATATTACAAGAGACTGTTAGAAAAGCCGATTTAGGTGCCGCACATGCCCTGCTTTATTGGCGGCGCTGAAAAGATAGCACAGCGGCACCAGATACAGAAAGAATGCCGCAAACAGGCTGGTCATCGGAGCTCCGATGGTTGCGAGGGGAACAGCACCTGCGATGGACCACGGGATGAGCGGGGCCACGATCACGGCAGAGTTTTCCAGGGCGAGTGCCATGCAGGCATTGTCGGGCTCCAGATCGTGGCCAAGCTGCGTTGTCAGCATAATGGAGAGTGTCTGGTTGCAGGCAATCATGGAGGTGCCGGCTGCTGCCACCAGAATCGCACCGAACGGGGTGATACGCGCTCCAAGCTTCGATAACCCGGCTTTCAGTCCATCTAAGAGTCTGGTATTCTGGAAAATATCGGCATAGGATGAGGAGATGCATACGATCGCTGCGACCTTCACCATGGAGAGAATACCGCCTCCATCAAGAAATGTGGCAGCCTCTGGGTCTGCAGCATGGTAGCCAGATAAAAGCAGCTGCAGCAGGTCTGTAACAGCCAGATCCTGAATGAAAAAGCCGACGACCAGCGAAGCGGCAATGCTGGCAAGCATAGCGAATTTAACCGGGATCCGCATCAGTGCGAGGATCAGGATCACAACGGCTGGCAGGATGGCTGTCGGGTGAAGCACAACCTCCCGCCCAAACAGGGAGGTAAGATCCGTCGTTTCGGTTTGGCTGTGCAGCTGAAAGCCGAGGACTCCGTACAGGATGCAGGTCAGAAGAAACGGAAACCATGCGGTGCGGACCATGTTTTTGATGTTGTCAAAGATGCTGGTCTTCGTCAGCTCGCTGACTAACAGCGCACTGGTGGAAAATGGGGAACAGCGGTCCCCGAAAAAGGCTCCGGAGAGAATGGCACCTCCGAGAAGCAGCGGGCTTGCACCTGCAGAAACTCCCATGGCCATGCAGATGACGCCGATGGTAGCTGCCGTGCCAAACGAGGTTCCGGTCAGCACGGAAAGTGCACAGTTTAACAGGAATGAGACAAGCAGGATCACCTCAGGGCGTAAGAGTTTTGCTGCGTGGCAGATGATAAACGGGATCGTCCCGCAGGCATGCCACAGGGCCGTCATCATCCCAATCAGGACAAATACGATCAGAATGTTTTTGGCAGTGAGAATGCCGGAAATGAGCATGGAGAGAATCTTCTTTGGAGGATTCCCTTTTTTTAACGCAACACTGCAAGAATTCTCCCATCCTCTTCAGCTAGTGGGATGAATTGCCTGCTTTTGATTCCTGATATGCAATAACTGGCATGATTCGATAGTGCACATATCTGTGCTGGCAGAAAAAGAACATACATTCGATAAGAATATAGACATATAGAGCAATATATGATAAAATATAATCAGTCGAAATAATAAGAAAGGCTGATTTCTATGAGAAAATTGGATAGTAATGCACATTCGGTA
>OODU01003665.1_pt1 | contig 11314 bp, 10 predicted proteins | sample 1671171 | NCBI WGS metagenome assembly OODU01 (sample SAMN06348129, study PRJEB24527) | human gut metagenome | biome: human gut; feature: ankylosing spondylitis patient; material: feces | host: Homo sapiens | place: China | collected 2015-10
TTAACTTATGGCCCGGCCTGCGGGGGTATGCGCCTTTTCCAGGTTGCTCAGGCGGTGGTTTGCAACACGCAGCTGCTCTTCCAGCACCGGCACCCGCTGGGCAAAGTTGTTGTGGGCGCGCACTTCGCGGGTCAGCTCCTCCAAGCGGGCATCCGTGACCGCCTGGGCCGTTACCATCCGCTGTTCCGCGCGGCGGGCAGCCATCATGTTGGTGATAACCACCCCCAGCAGGCTCAGCCCGCCGGTGATCAGCGCCACCAGAATTGCTTCCATCCTGCTCACACCTCCGTATAGGCGGCGTGGTACAGCCCCGATTCCACCAGGCCAAGGTCCCCGCACAGGGCATACAGCCGGGCAGCATCCCCGTTGGAAATCGGCCCCACCGTTACCGTCTGCATTTGGACCGGCTGTGTTTTTTCCGCTGCCGGGCGGGCAACGCTCTGGTAGCCGCCCAGCCGCACCGCGGTAGATGCCGCCGCAAAATTTGCATCCAGCCAGTTCAGCGGGTGGACCCGGCGGTTTTTGTACCGCACCTCAAAATGCAGGTGTGCGCCGTAGCAGTTGCCGGTATCCCCGCTGTATCCGATCAGCTGGCCCTCGTATACCGTCTCCCCCTGGGCCACGCAGAGTTTGCTCAAATGGGCGTACAGCGTCTCCAGCCGGCCGCCGCGGTAATCCGCATGGCGCAGCTTGAGCATATTGCCATAGCTGTTGGTATCCCCCTGGGTGCGGCGGCCATTCCAGCGGTAGGCCGTCTCCACCGTACCGTCTGCCGCGGCATACACCGGCGTGCCGACGGCGGCGCGGAAATCCAGCGCCCGGTGCAGGCTGCCGTCATTATAAAACCACCCAGCGGTAATCACATGGCTTTGCAGCGGCCAGCCAAACAAAACATCCCCATTGTGTAAAATCATCCATCCTCCTGTTCTGCCTTACGCCGCCGTAAAGGTTTTGGTGCTAATGTTGAAGGTACCCTTGGTTTTTACGCCGGTATAATGCACATTAAAGGGGATCTGGTAGCCAGTGGTATCGCCGCCATAGCTGACGATCTCAATGTAGCATTCCTCCTTGATGGCCGGGTAGGCGTTGGCGGATGCTTCGTCCCAGAGCTTAACCTCCACAATGTCGGTTTTCAGGTCATCCAGCGTCAGGTCACCGTCGATAATGGCCTGCAGCTTTTCAAACAGCGGGTCGTTTTTCTCGGCATAATAGGGTGCCACTTCGCCCTGTTTCTGGTAGCTGTCGATCGTGATCGAAGTCTGGCCCAGGATATTATTTTTCTTTTCCACATTGGCGGAAAGTTCCGGGGAATATTCTTCCAGGTCGTTGCCCAAGCGGCAATAGCTGGCGGTACCGGAACCAAACGCCGCGTTCAAAAAGTGCGCCATATATTTGCGCTCAATCTTCAAATGTATCACTCCATTTCATCGTATAGTGTGCCGTCAGTGTAACGGTGTAAACTGCGCTGCCCTCATCGTTGGCCTGTTCCAGCCGGGCGGCCCCGGCGGTCAAGGTCTCCTGTACGGGGTCAGCGTTGCCAAGCTGCGGGGCAAGGCCGGCCGCGCTCTGCTCCGCCACCCAGGCCTGCAGTTCCAACAGGCGGCGGGCTGTCTGGGCGGTCAGCTCGGTATCCCCCGGCACAAAGGGCAGGTTCAGGCGCAGCACCAGCTGCATTTTTTGGCGGGCCGTCACCTGCCCCAGCAGGTTCTGCCAGCGGTCGGTCTGCTCCACCCCTTTGGGGAAGAGCGCCCCGGTGCCCGCCGCCGGGGGCAGGTCGTCCACACGCAGGGCAATACCGGCCAGAGCCGGGCAGCGGGCCAGCCATTGCAGCAGCTGTTCAAAATAGGTTTCGTTCACGCGCTTTGTCTCCCCCTTTCCGGTCAGTTGCTCAGGCTGTGCGCGCCGCTGCCGGAGCGGGTCCACCAGCCGCCCGCTTCCACATGGGCAGCCTGCCCGGCCGCTGTTTTACAGTCTACATACTGCACAGCGGCCAGCCCCGGCACTTTGGCGGGGGTAAAATCCAGCCACTGGGTGTAGCTCACTTCCGGCCCGGTGCCTGCAAGCACGCGGTCATGGGGTTCCAGCGTATAATCCCGGCCAAACGCCGCATGTTTTTCCGGGATAACCAGCAAAAACGCCGTGGCCGCACTGCCTGCGGGGCCGCTGCCGCCTGCCGCGGTTTCACGGCGGCGGGTATCAAAGTGTACGCCCTGCACAACGGCGCGCGTGATGGTATGTGCCGCCGGGTCCGCATGGTAGAGGGTAACGGTCTGGCAGCACAGGGGGTACTGTAAGGGCGCGGTCATCAGCCCACCCCGCCGCTGGCATAGCGGCCAAACACCAGGTAGTCCTGCGCCAGGGCACGCAGGTAGCCTTCCCGGCTCTGGATGGTTTCGGCGCAGAGCATAGATGACGACCTTTACTACATTCCTTCTAAGGATAAGAAGGAAAAGAAGCAGGAGAAGAAAGTTACAAGCTCTGCTCCGACTGAAGAAATTGTAGTAAAGTCGAATGCACCAACTACGGTTTATACGTCGCCGGGTAATACTACTGTTGTAGTACAGGATCGTAAAGGAAATACACGTGATGTAGACGAATATAACCGTCGTTATGATTCTCGTGAGAATGACTTCGTAATGGAAGATGATACCTTATATATTAAGGAAAAAGCAGTGCCCGATCCGGATGGTGAATGGCTAAATGGCTTCGATGGTTCGGAAGATGATTATGAATATGCTATGCGTATCGTACGTTTCCGCAATCCGCGTTATGCGGTGAGCATCAGTAGCCCGTATTATTGGGATGTCGTTTACGGTCTGAATTCATGGGACTGGAACGTTTATACTGACGGAATGTATGCGTATGCTTTCCCGACTTTCTCTAACCGCTTATGGTGGGATTGGCGTTATAACTCCTACGGATGGGGAGGCTATCCTTATTATGGTTGGGGTGGATACTCACCTTATTACAGTTACGGTGGCTGGTCCTATGGCTGGGGCGGTTTCTACGGTGGCTGGAGTTGGGGATGGGGACATCATCACCATCATTATTATCCTGGCGGTGGCTGGTATCCCGGTGGCGGTGGACACTGGGGAGGTGGCCATTGGAATAGTCATAATGCGTATACGAACAGACGCTCAAGTGGAACGAACTATTATACGACTCGCCGCACAGATGGCAACCGTGTTTCTAGCTCTACAACAACATCTCCTCGCCGAGGTAGTGGTACTGTGACGAATGGTGGTCAGACTGTACGCCGTGGCACAGGTACTTCTTCCGGAGATATCAGACGGAGTTCAAGCGGTTCGAATGTTTCGCGTAGGGTGGTTGGAACTCGCACTGGCAGTGAACGCCCGGGTACTCGTACGGATGCAGCTTCTTCACGTAGATCTACTTATACGCGTCCCAGTAGTACGCGCAATAACTCGTATAACAGCAGTGTAGAGAGTGTTCGTCGTAGTGGAACAAGTGGAACTTCTTCAACACGTTCTTCTTCCGTAGGAACTACGCGCCGTAGTAACAATACGTCGACTTATAACAGAGGAAGTTCAAATTCTCCTTCCAGAAGTTATTCTAATGATAATAGTAGACGTTCTTATAATAATAGTAATACTACTACTCGTTCTTACAACAGTAGTCGTTCTTCTTCAAGTTATTCTTCCGGTAGCAGTTCTCGTTCAAGTAGTAGCTATTCGTCCGGTGGTGGCGGTTCTTCCACTCGTTCAAGTGGAGGTGGCGGCGGTTCCAGCAGAAGAAGATAATGAAGTGAAGTATTATCATAAAAAGAAAAGAGTATGAAGAAAAAATGTGTGGCAATGATGTTAATCGCAATAATGACCGCATCTTTAGCTGGCTGTGGAAGCAGCAAGGACGGAAGCGGTAAATCTGTGAAGCTGGATCCGGATCACCCAGTATCCCTGACAATCTGGCATTATTACAACGGTGCCCAACAGGCAATGTTTGACACCCTTGTAAAGGAATTTAACGCCTCCGTTGGAAAAGAGGAGGGTGTCTACGTGGAGAGCTACAGTCAGGGTTCCGTATCCGACCTTGAGGAAGCAGTCAACAGCTCTTTGAACGGAGAAGTGGGAGCAGAAGAACTGCCGGATATTTTCTCTTCCTATTCTGATACTGCTTACGCAGTACAGCAGCAGGATAAGCTGGCAGACCTTTCCGTGTATTTTACAGAAGATGAGCTGTCCAGGTATGTAGATTCCTACATCCAGGAGGGCTATTTTAACCAGGATGGCGCTTTATATCTTTTCCCGGTTGCCAAATCCACAGAGATCACCATGCTCAATAAAACTGACTGGGAGCCTTTTGCAGAAGCGACTGGAACTACAGTGGATGAACTTGCCACTACAGAAGGTATTGCAGAAGTTGCACAGCGCTACTATGAGTGGACGGATGAGCAGACCCCGGATGTGCCAGACGATGGAAAAGCATTCTACGGCAGAGACTCCATGTCCAACTATTTTATCATTGGTATGAAGCAGATGGGAAAGGAAATTTTCCAGGTGAAAGATGGAAAAATGACCTTAAACACAGATGAAGATCTGATCCGCCGCCTTTGGGATAATTACTATGTACCATATATGAAGGGCTATTTCGCATCTCTTGGAAAATTCCGTTCCGATGATGTGAAGACAGGAGATATTCTTGCATACACAGGCTCCACATCTTCCGCTGTATACTTCCCGGATACCGTGGAAAAAGAGAATGAAAGCTATCCGATTGATTACATCGTATGTGATTCTCCGGTTATGGAGGGCGGCGAGAACATAAAAGTTCAGCAGGGGGCCGGAATGGCAGTGACCAAGTCTGATGAGGAACATGAGTATGCTGCAAGTGTATTCCTGAAATGGTTCACACAGAAGAACCAGAATCTGCGCTTTGTATGCGAATCCTCCTATATGCCGGTTCTGAAAGAAGCCAACAGCGTAGACGCACTGGATTCCGTTATTAAAGAGAATAATATAGAAGTCAACCAGAAGGTTTACGATTGTTTTACAACGGAAATGGAAGACTTTGATAAAACAAGTTTCTATACAATTGGAGCCTTTGACAATAGCTACAGTGCCCGTAAGATCCTGGATTATTCTCTGGCTGACAAGGCAAAGGCTGATAAAGATGCCATGGACGCTGCAATCGCAGACGGAGAGAGCCGGGAAGAGGCTCTTGCACAGTATCTGACAGATGAGAATTTCCAGAGCTGGTATACAGAATTCTGCCATAGCCTGGAGTGTATTTGAAAAAACATTCAAAGTGGTTTTTTAGACAGATTCTGGACATAAGGAGGTGCGGAGGACTGTGAAGAAAAAGAAATCTCTTTGGAACATATTTTTGATTCCTATACTGATCATTGTGTTTGTACAGGGTGCAGTCCCATTCCTGACATTGATTTTCAGCGGAATCCGCTCAAACATGGAGAATGCGGTTATCGGTCTGGACAGTCATACGGTGGAGAACCGTAAGGTGGTTCTGGAGAACGATATGATCGAGCAGTGGAGCAGCGTGTACAAGGAAAGTGACAGTCTGTCCTCTGCGCTGACAAAGGTATTGAGCAATCATCAGATGGATATGCAGGGCTTCATGGGCTCAGGGAAAGTTCAGGAGGAATATCTGGAAACGGTTTTTTATGATATGGTGGAGGTTTTGCAGTACAATTCCACTTCTGGAATTTTTCTGGTTCTGGGAAATGACGGTGATACAGATTCGGAAGGGGAATACAAAGGCTTCTGGGTGAGAGACTCAGATCCCCAGACCAAAACGGCTTCCCGCACGGACCTGCTGATGGAGCGTGGAAGTAAGGTACTGTCGCAGAATATGTCCATTTCACTGGATACTTCCTGGCATACAGATTTCCACTTCCAGGGCAATGGGAAAAGAGATGCCGATGACTTTTTTTACCAGCCATATATAACAGCAGAAAATTACGTTGATTCCCGCACCAGTATGAAAAATCTGGGCTATTGGTCGAAGCCGTTTATTCTGGAAGATTTCTATAAGGATAACCATAAGATGATCACATATTCGGCACCTCTTGTTTATGATAAAACCGTTTACGGTGTGCTTGGAATTGAAGTGGGAGTGAATGATCTGACCAAATTTTTTCAGGTAAAAGATCTGGATTCCGATCTGAATGCAGGATTTGCCCTTGTGGTAGACCATGGAAATGGAAATTATGAGGGAATTGCCGGTGAGGGTGCGCTGTATGATGCAGTTTCCCGGGACGGAAGTGACTTTGTTCTGGAGGAGCCGGTGCAGGCGAATTTGCGGCTGGTACAGGGGGCTGCCATTGGGAAACAGCAGATTTACGGACTTGTGAGCAATCTGGAGCTGTACAGCAGAAATGTGCCGTATGAAGATACGCAGTGGGCATTGTGCGGTTTTGTTACAGAGGATTCTGTGTATGGATTGATTTCCGATGTTTATGAGAGAATTCTGGGAGCGATTCTGGGAAGTGCCCTGATGGCGGTTATTCTGGTTTATTTTCTTGTCCAGTATGCGACGGAACCGGTTTACCATCTGGTGGAGAGTGTACGAGGCGGAGTGAAGGGAATTCACGGTTTTCAGGAGTCAGGTATTCAGGAGCTTGATGAGCTCCATAAAGTGATAGAGAATCTGACGGATACCCAGATGCAGACAGAGAATCAGCTTCTGGAGGAAAAGGAGCGCTATCGGATTGCGGTAGAAAGTTCCCAGGATGCCTTTTTTACCTACAAATGTAAGGAAAAACTGCTGGAAATAGTTAACAGTAAAGGCAATGACGGTGTATGGGACTGCGGAAAGCATCCGGAATTTCTTGATAATGACAGTATCCATCCGGCAGATAAGGCAAAGCTGGTGAACGCAGTAAAAAGCTCAGACGGCGTTCTGGATGTTGACTTTCGTCTGCAGCATGCCAATGGAGAATTTCAGTGGGTAAATCTATCCGGAAGCATTACTTTTGATGAGAATAAAGAGCGCAGCAGGGTCGTTGGCTGTATTCACAATGTGCATCAGCACAAGCTTCTGGAGCAGGCGCAGAAAAGAAAGCAGATTTATGACTCCATTACCTCTTTTTACCGCCTTGGAAGCGGACTGGAAGTTGTGGAAACACTGTGTCGGGATGACCCGGAAGGGGTACTGGTACTTCTGGAAATCCAGCAGTTTTCCAAAATCGATGAGCGCTATGGCCTGATCTTCGGAGATATTATTCTGGAGCAGTTTGCCGGTCTGCTGGCGAAGCGCTTCCAGGAGGACGGTTTAAACGGTGGTATTTATATCAGGGCTGGTGCAGACCAGATGCTGGTATGGCTGCCGGTATGTACGACCGGACCGATCGTGAGAAGTGTGCAGGGACTGGAAAAGGAGTTTGGGGCGCTTACAGATGAGAAGCATCTGTCCCTTTCCCTGAAATGTGGAATCGCAGTTACAGGCAGCAGAAATTCGCTGTCTGAGGCACTTGAACAGACGAAGACTGCTCTTACAGCTGCACGTCATGGAAAGCAGGAAATCATGTTCTATGAGGAGCTTTCAACGGTGGAAAAAGCCTGTGCGGTTGATGTGGCATTTGCGGAGGTGGCTTCTCTGGAACGTCTGAAGGAAATGACACTTTCCTCTATAGCTCTGAACCTGTTTGACAGAGATGGTGATACTTCTGTGGTTCTGGATATTCTGGCGCTGAAGCTGCAGGAGAAATACCATCTGACAGACATTGTGATCACCCATTTCAACGGGGAATATATGGTAAATAACCTGCTGTACTGCTGGAAAACCTGGGAGAAAAAGGATGGCTGGGACGGTATGGTCCACTGTTCTGAGAAGCAATACCAGCACTTTGTGGAGACACAGGAAATGCAGCAGCTTCTGACTTCCGGGGAAAGCATATGGAAAGAGCCGCTGATTCAGCCTTTTGCTTCAGGCAGAAACGATATTGTATTCCATATGACAGATAACGGACAGTATTCCGGAAGTATTGTATTCCGGGACATTGACCAGGATGTTCTGGAGAAAAAAGAAGAGTGTAAGTGTCTGGAAGAAATCAGCGCAATTATTCAAAACCGGTTGAATCTGGAGCGTCACGATCTTTCTGCCAAGGCGAAATCGGATTTCCTGGCCCGTATGTCTCATGAGATCCGTACTCCTATGAACGGTATTATAGGTATGACGGAGATTGCATTGAAAGATGGACAGACTGAGGAGCGGCGAATCGATTGTCTGAGAAAAATCGAGTACTCCTCGGAATATCTGCTTGGACTTATCAACGATATTCTGGATATGTCCAAGATTGAGAGCGGAAAGATGAGGCTGATCGAAGAAAAATGCAATCTCATGGAGATGATACAGGGACTTCGTCCTTTGCTGGAAGCGAAGCTGAACGAAAATAACATTCAGTATATAGCAGATATCCAGCTGAAAAACCATTGGTTTATGGCAGATTCCCTGCGGCTGAACCAGGTTCTGGTAAATCTTCTGGGAAATGCGCTGAAGTATTCCAGACCAGATGGACATGTGTGGCTGACCGTTCGCGAGACAGAAGAAGAGAAAGGCTTTTCCAATCTGTATTTTCAGGTCAGGGATGATGGAATTGGAATTGCACCTGAGAAACAGCAGCTTATTTTCCGGCAGTTTGAGCAGGCGGATAATTCTGAAAATGCAAGAAAACAGGGCACTGGTCTTGGTCTTGCCATCAGCAGAAGAATTGTGCGGATGATGGATTCCGATATTAAGTTGGAAAGTGAGCCTGGTAAGGGAAGCAGCTTCAGCTTTAACGTGAAGCTTCAGCCGGTAAGCGGAGAGAAGACTACGGTCACCAGCCAGCCGGAGGAGATCAGCTTCCCGGGAAAAAGAATCCTGGTGGTTGAGGATAATGAGCTGAATATGGAAATTATCTGTACGATTCTTGAAAATTACGGAATTAAAACCGAGCAGGCAGTTAACGGAAAAGAAGCTGTGCGGCGCATGGAAGAATCCGTTCCCGGATATTACGATATGATCTTTATGGATATTATGATGCCGGAAATGGACGGACTGGAAGCAACCCGGACCATCCGGAATCTGGATCGTGAGGATTGCAAAAAGATTCCGATTTACGCAATGAGCGCCAACGCTTTTGACGAGGATGTGAAACGTTCCCTGGCAAGCGGTATGAACGGACATCTTTCCAAGCCTGTGAATCTGCAGGTGCTGGAGAAAACGCTGCAGAAAGTGCTGGGATAAAAATAAATGGTTTTTTAATGCATCTTGTGCAATATATTGACAGTTTGTGATAACCCCGTCTTTTACAGACGGGGTTATGTTATATTTATGGCAATATAGAAGGGAGCGATCACAAGCATGAAATATCAGAATATCATAGATAACATGACCCTGAAGGAAAAAGCCGCATTCCTCAGCGGAAAAAGCGAGTGGCAGACAAGAGATTTCCCGCGTCTGGATATCCCGGCGATTTTCTGTTCAGACGGACCGAATGGTGTGCGTAAACAGGCTGGAGCAGGAGATCATCTGGGAATCAATCCAGCAGTACCGGCAACCTGTTTTCCTACAGCGGCAGCTATGGCAAACAGCTGGGATGAAGAGCTGGAGCAGAGGGTAGGCGTTGCCCTTGGTGAAGAATCCATGGAAGAAGACGTAAACGTTCTTCTTGGACCTGGACTGAACATTAAGAGAAATCCTCTCTGTGGACGTAACTTCGAGTATTTTTCCGAGGATCCTTATCTTTCCGGAAAAATGGCAGCTGCTTTTATCCGCGGTGTGCAGAGCACAGGAGCAGCAGCCTGTGCAAAACATTTCGCTGTAAACAGCCAGGAACTTCGCCGTATGGCAATGAATGCGGTGGTAGATGAGAGAACTCTCCGTGAAATCTACCTCACCGGTTTTGAGATTGCCATCAAAGAGGGTGGCGCGAAAACGGTTATGAGCAGCTACAACGAGGTAAACGGTGTTTACGCCAACGAAAACGAGCATCTGCTGAAAGACATTCTCCGTGACGAGTGGGGCTTCGAAGGCTCTGTTATCACTGACTGGGGTGCTTCTAACGACCATTCTCTCGGTGTAAAGAACGGTTCCACTCTGGAAATGCCGACTCCGGGACTTGATGCAGCAAGAGAGCTTCTTGACAGCGTAGAAAGCGGCAAGATCAGCGAGAAGGACATTGACGAGCGCGTAGACGAGCTTCTTGATCTGGTACTTACTACCACCGAGAATGCAAAGCATTATAAAAAAGTGGCGGACAAGAAAGCCCTTCATGAGGAGCACCACAAGCTGGCACGTCTTGCCTGCGAGAACAGTGCAGTTCTTCTGAAAAATGAGGACGGAATCCTTCCGGTTGGAGCGAAGGTTCAGGCAGCCATAATCGGTGACTTCGCTTTTGACCCAAGATACCAGGGCGCAGGTTCTTCCATGGTAAATTCCACAAAAGTAGATTCCATCAAGGACATGCTGGAGACCAGCGGAATCTCTGTGACTGGAATTGTACGCGGTTATCAGCGCGATGGCAAGGAAGACGAAGCTATGAAAAAAGAGGCCGTAGATCTTGCCCGCCGTTCTGATGTGGTTCTGTTTTTCTTCGGATTGAACGAGAAAAGCGAGACAGAAGGTCTTGACCGCAAGCATCTCCGCATTCCGCAGAACCAGATCAACCTGATCCAGGAGCTGGCAAAAGCCAACGCAAACATGATTGGTATCATCAGTGCAGGTTCTGTTATTGAAATGCCATGGCACCATCATTTCAAAGCCCTGCTTCACACCGCTCTCATGGGTCAGGCAGGTGCAGGTGCAGTGCTTGATATTCTTTCCGGTAAAGTCAACCCATCCGGAAAGCTTGCTGAAACTTACATTAAGAAATATGAGGATACTCCTTCTTACAATTACTATCCGTCACAGGAGCGGAACTCTGAGTACAGAGAGGGAATTTACGTAGGATACCGCTACTTCGACACCGCAGGTGTGCCGGTAAACTATCCATTTGGATATGGTCTTTCCTACACTACATTTGAATATGACAATCTTCAGGTGAAGCCGGATGGGGCGACGTTTACCCTTCGCAACACCGGAAAGTATGATGGTGCAGAGATTGCCCAGCTTTATGTAGGACTTCCGGGAGCAAAAGTTTTCCGCCCGGTCAAGGAACTGAAAGGTTTTTCCAAGGTGTTCTTAAAGGCAGGCGAGGAGAAAACCGTTACCATTAAGTTCGACGACAAGACATTCCGTTACTGGAATATGAAGACAAATAAATGGGAAGTAGAAGGCGGCGTTTACAGCATTATGATCGGTGCAAGCTGTGCGGATATCCGTCTTCAGGATTCTCTTGCCATTATCGGAACCACTG
>OODU01003674.1_pt1 | contig 11288 bp, 9 predicted proteins | sample 1671171 | NCBI WGS metagenome assembly OODU01 (sample SAMN06348129, study PRJEB24527) | human gut metagenome | biome: human gut; feature: ankylosing spondylitis patient; material: feces | host: Homo sapiens | place: China | collected 2015-10
AACGATAATAGAATCAGCCATATTATATACTTGTTGAAAAAAGCTGCCTAAAATCATAGGCATTGCAAAAACAGTCAGCGCTTTAAGAGGCGCATCTGTAATTAAATATTCATCTTTTGACATTCGCTAACTCCTTCATAAATTCGCTTATTTTCTTTCCGTAGACATTCATTTTATATCTTTTAAATGCAAAATGCAAATTCCCCAAATTCCTCCACAAGTCCCATATGTCTGAAAATGCAGGCAACAAAAAAACATTAATTCATTTGCTGATCCGTCGTCTCGTTCCTGTGTCACCATAATTAACAGAGAGCCGTCATCTAAAAGCTGCATGTCTTCCAGCCATGGATAGCTGACACCGAATATGTCATCTCCACCTAGTTTCAAAAGCTGATTGCCTTCATAATCATAGACAACAATTTTTGTGCCTTCATCTTCCACAGCCATGGAGCCGGCAACCATAATATGACTATTCGTGATCTGTACGTCATCTATCATAGAAAACAGTCCCTTGCGTTCTTCATCTTTATTTAATCCGGTCAGTATCCACGGTTCTGCCGTCAGGTTACCGCCTTGATTCGCAATCTTCTGAGTATCACTGTTCACCCAGAAACTGATTCCCCATTCTCCGGATGGATGCATATTCAAATATCCATCTACAGTTGTCTGCATTGCCTTTTTTCCATCTTTTACGCCAATTACATCTCCGATTCCCGGCGAAAGATATAACATTCCACTGCTGTCCCCAGACAAATATTCAAAATCATCGTCTAATTCCATCGAAGATACGAATTCAAGTCCACTTTCTGAATATTCATAAGTATCCAGTTTGTTCTCCAGCAAATGGAACACTTGATTGCCCTGTTTTACAAACTGATGATCCATAATCTGCATAACTCCCTGTGCTTCTTTAAATGGGATATATTTCGGAACGATTGTATAAGAACCTACCATCTGCTCTGCCAATACAGGTTCAACAGGCTCTCCCTCCCATGGCCATGGTGCGTCTTTATTTCCTTCATCCTCTAATTTCAGCACAATTCCTTCTAACAATTCTTTGTCAGAATCATCTATTTCCTGTCCTCTTACTCTGATATCATAGGATGTGCCAGACTGTTCATAACGATACATATACGTTTTTTCTATGGAATTACTTTCCGGCATTGCTGTATATTCTGCATTTCCTATTGTTACAGTGTCCATTTTCCCTTTTGCATATGTCTCTAAATCCACGCCGAAGTCAACTAAACTATTTCGATATTTATAGGAATCCTCCTTTGTTGCTTCTATATAAATGACATTCTCGGATTCATCTACTGTATCTCCATCAAAAAATCTAACGCGAGCGTAGTCTTTATCTTTCTTCATATTTTCTTTATCATAGTTCCATGCTTTCGGATAATACACTGTAAATAAATTTAATTTAAGATTTTCCCTGTCCTTAAATTTTGTTTCTGCCTGCTCTGTTTTTTTCTTCTCCGGAGCCTTTTTTTGTCCACATGCCGCTATCATCATCATGCATGTCATGATACACAGCACACACCACAATTTCTTTTTCATGGTATCTTCCCTCCCTTCACGCTTTCCATATCCGTTTCAGCTATTCACCGTCACTTTTCACACAATGAAATGTGTAGTAGTCTTCGTCATTACTGTAATCTACTTTCAACGTGCCATCGTCATTTATCGCCACTGAGAGAGATGGGTTATCTGATTCAATCGCACAATACCCCAGTGCGACTGACCATGGGAATGTCCCTATCTCTTCTCCTTTATAAATAACTGTTACATTACGGTCATTTTTGAAATCAAGACGCAGTGCATCATTGATGTTGTCTACTCCTTCCATAGAAGTCTGAGGTCCGTCTCCTAAAAGTTCTTCCACGCTTTCTGCAGCCCACTCACCTATGACTGCACTTTCCTCCTCTGTCAGATAGAGCGAAGGATCCATTGCATCGGTTCCATCCTTTGCAAAAATCACCTTTACTCCCATCTCCAGCATGTCGTCAAAAGAAATGATATCTTTTCCGATGGTTCCCACCATTTTTTCTCCTTCGATGCTCAAGGTAAACTGATCATCTTCGACAGACCATTTTCCATTTCCAGTAGTGTCTCCGACTGAAAAGGATACTTTTCCGCCATTTTTCACTTCAAATTCAAAATCACCACCGAAAGTTTCATCTACACTGACGGATATTCCCATCATTTGAGCGGAGACCGCTACCCATTTTCCTTCATATGGATTCTTCTCTCCTGCTTTTCCGGAGCCTCCACACCCGGTCAGTGCTGCCATACTGATGATAAACACTAATCCTAATAACAAATTCAACTTTTTTCTCATAAGCCTCTTCCCTTTCAACTACTTCTTATCTGCAAAAAACGGAGTCAGCAATTCTGCCACCTTGCTGATTGGCATTGTCTGTAAGATTACCTTTCCCGGTCCTTTCACAACGGTATTAAAAATGCCTTCTCCTCCAATCAGCATATTTTTTACTCCTTTTACAGCTACAACATCCATAGTGCAGGTTTCTTCCATTGCCGCTAAGTACCCCGTACTGATCAAAATTTCCTGTCCTGCACTCAAATCATACTCCACTGCATGTCCATCAATTTCTACAAACGCGGTTCCATTTCCGCTCAATCTCTGCATAATGAAACCTTCTCCTCCAAATATGCCTTTCCCTAATTTTTTCTGAAAATGCATGGACAGTTCTACGCCTTCTTCTGAAGCAAGGAATGCACTCTTCTGCACGATCATGGAGTGACCGTTGCTAATCTCCAATGCTTTGATCGCTCCCGGAAAACTTGATGCAAATGCAATCATTCCGTCTGCACCTTCTGCGGTATATCTGTTTTGAAACGCAGAATCACCAGACATCAGTCTGCCGAACATTTTCTTCATTCCGCCTCCGGAAATCGTCTCCATTTTCATGTTCGGGCTCATCCAGCTCATACTTCCGCTTTCTGTGATCATAGATTCTCCTGCTGATAATTCACATACAACAACTGGTAAATTTCCTCCTAAAATCTCATATTTTTTCATAACAAAGTTCTCCTTTCTTTTTCATTTTTCTTTTTTGTTTTCATCCTACAACAGTACCTTTTTCATTAAGCTTTGTAGCACATTGCACACACATATCCAGATCATCACAGATTAAAAAGCAATGGTCACATACAAGACGCTTACATATCGGACAAATATTAAAGATCTCTTTCGCCTGATTCAATGCTTTTTGAAATGCTAAATTCTTTTCCCGTTCATAAAGTGTATCATAAATAATCTTCCGATTTTCATTTTCCGGTTTTTTCCCCGCTCTGGAAAAACGAATTGGTGTACTTTTCCATACTGTTTTACATTCCATGCAGCATAGTGAAAAGCAAAACTCATCCGGCGTAGAACAATCTATTAAATCCTTTTTCGTAATATATTCCACATTTTTAACCTCCTTGTTAACCTCTTTGCTCTATCACCATCCTATTCTCTGTTCTCCCTCCTTACCCATTGCCTTTATTTTTTTCTCTGATCGGGCGGCCACCATTTCGTAATAAAAGCGTAGCAGATACGGAAAGCAAATACTATGGTCGCCATTCGTATATTATGCTTATTCACCAAAATACGAACGATTAGTATACTATATATAGCGTTTTATCCTTATCTCTCCGCTATATATACGCAATATCTTTTTGTGAAAATATAAAAGAGATCTATCGGCAAACAAAAAAAAGACCCTAGCATCATTTCTGATGCTAAGATCTTGATTGGTCATCTTAACTTAATGACATTGCTGTAAAGACTCTTTTTCGTTTACTCAGTTCTGCTATATGTCAGCTTATCTAACTGATTACATTTTCGAAATAACTCAATATACAGCATTAATTCCTCTCTGACAGTTATTCCCAGTTTTCGATTCATATTTGTATTATGCTTTCTTGCTGTTCCAATACTGATATAAAGCAATGAAGCAATCTCCTGTATCGTATATCCATCAACATAATACTGAAGAACCATCCTCTCTGACGGAGTCAGAGTTTCCACACGCAAAGCAAACGCCTTGAGCATTTCTTCTATATTCGGAGGAATGCCTCCATTTTCCAGTTTCTCCGTATTCCTTTTTTTCTGCATAAAATCAACCAGTGCATCCACTTCTGAAATGCCTGATAAGTTTTCGTCCGTCAGCGTATCCTCCTGCAGTGCTTTTAAACTCCGAAGAATCGGCTTCACAAAACGACGGGACATACTGACAGAAACAATCAATAATAAAATCAGGAATAACAACGTACCGATGATCCAGTCCCTTCGATTGTCCGCTGTTAATTTTTCATAATTCGCTTCTGATATCAATGTCAATACCGCAAGCGGCATACCATTACAACTCTTCAATCCAAGCAGTTCATGCCTGCCTATATAATTCCCGAAAGCGGTAGAATATGTATTATAATATTTTCCTTTCTTCACTGTCATCGTTCCTGATGGTGAAAGATACGTTTCCTTTGTATCTCCGAACATCGCCTTATCCAGATAGATGTTTCCTTTTTTGTCCATAGGAGCCAGTACTGTCACTATATTCCCACAGGAACCTTCCACCATAGGATAAGACAGCCTGAAATACAGATTACTCATCTCCATACCGCACAAACCGCGTACTTTTCCGGTACTGTCTAAAACCGGTACATATAAAAGCTGCACATCCTCCCATGTGTCACTCAGCTCCAGCCGGTCTGTCCACAGGCAGCTCTCTACCAGCCGGTTTCCATCAAACTGCATAATCTGTTCATACCCCGACAATGCGGACGTATCAAATTCTAAATTCCAACGGTTATGGAGCTGTACCTGCTCTGCTCTTGCAATATCAGCATTTCCCCTGAAAAAAACTACGTGCTGTTTGCTTGTATTTACTGCCTTTAAATCAGACAGGCGCAGGTAGATTCCCATGCGTGATGTATCTGCATATTCCGTCTTCGTATTTACCGTTGCATCCAATACAACAAAAACTCCACTGCAATATTTCACATCCAATGCAGATTTTAAGGAGGGATACAGCGCAGCCTCTAAATCCATGATCAGCTGAGGGTTATCATTCAAATTTGAAAATGTCTTTCCATTGGCTGTCAGGCATTGGTTCAATTCTTTTGTAATATCTTCCGATAAAGAAATACTTCTCGCCATCATAATATCAGTCTGCTCTGTCATAGTTGACAACGTATTTTTCTGCTGGGCAGACAACATTTCCCGTACTTTAAAATCCATTCCCGGAAGGACTCCCAAAATACTGAGTAATAGAACTGTCACTAAAAAAAGTGTTAAAATCACCACGCACCAATAAACAATCAGTCTTTGCTGCATACGGATGCTTTGTCTCTTTATTCCTTTTATAATCTTCCAAAAATTTATTTTCTTTTCTCCCATATGTCAGCCACCTCTTTTTGCCGATCCGGCAGACATTATTGTGTGTATGCTGCTTTGAAATCCTCTAATGTCTCTGAAACAAGTTTATCCATATCTTCCGGATGTTCCTGCCACTCCAACCGCTTTACTGACAGGGTTTGCCTGATAAGTTCTTCAAACTTTGTTTCCAGATCCAGATAGGAATCCAATTTCGGAGCAGTATAAAATGTATAGTTCTCCTGCGTCTTTAAAAAAGCCTGATACAGGGATACATACATCGGATCACTTAACTTCTCGATCGCCTCCGGAAGGTAAACATCGAAAGCTTCCTGCTTTACCGGCATATATCCAAGACTGGTCACAAATTCCACATTCTTTTGGGCCTCTGTCAGCCATTTAAGAAACGTAATACAGGCTTTTTCTTTTTCCGGTGTAGATTTTACCGTACAAATACCGGCACCCCGCTGCATGACCATCGTTTCTCCCCTGGCAAATACGGGACATGGCATGGAAACAATCTCTACTTTTTCCGATGTATTATCCGCATACGTAACTTCGTCTGAATAATATAACACACTGGCTGACGAAGCCACCGATACAATCGAATCTCCCGTTCGCAAAGGTTCCGTCGCATAACCGCCGCGAAGCCATACTCCTCCGGACAGTGCCGCTTTTGCATAAGGTTCCCACACTGTTTGAAATTCCGGTCCGAAAGCCAGATTTTCTCCTTTAAAGAAATTTTCACCCAGGGATTCTACACCTACCTGAAAATAGTTAAAATGATAATCATGAACGAAAAAATTCTTTCCATCACCAGGAACGTCCGGCGTCTGGTTGTCTGTCCATGCAGCATATTGTTCTGCCATTGCGAAGAGTCCTTCCCATGTTTTTAAATCTTCTATCTTCGCTCCTGTTTCTTTCGCAAAACGATCAAATGCTGTTTTATTGATAAACATAACTTCCGTTGATTTTGCTACCGGCAAAATGGAAAGTCTTTCATGAATGACACCTTCTTCCAAAAAAGCCGGAATAAATTCGTTCAGTTCTTCTTCTGTAAAATAATCATAATAATCTACAAGCTCCGTATCATCCGGCATCGCCAGAACTGTCTTGGGATAGGAAACAAACATATCCGGCAGTTTGGAAGCCCCCGGATCTCCAAATGCGGATGCCAGCACATTTTCATGTATCGTATTCGTATTTGTAACACTGCCAACCTGTACCCGGATATTTTTCTCTTTTCCAATCGTTTCATTAAATTCATCAATCAGATCGTTTAATGGCGATTCTGTCTGTCCGCCATATACATGCCACAATGTAACGGTTACCGGATCTTCTTTTTTCTTCTGCCCACACCCTGTAAAAACTATAACCGCAATCATTACCAAGAACAGGCAGATTCTTCTCATAATATATCTCATATTATTTATCTCCTTTCCAGACAGTGTCTTATAAACAATCTGACATCTCAACAAAGAACAGAACCATCGGATCGAGACACTTTTACATAGTATATGATATCGGTTTTCAGAGTCTTAAGCACTCCCCATATGGGTAGTAAAATGCTATTTTTAAAATCCATTTATAATCAGATTTTTCTTTGTAACAGCTACCGCCAATTTCGTTTTGGAATCAAAATTCGTTTTCTGCAACATATTTTTGATATGCCATTTTACAGTCTCCGGTGATATACACAAACTTTCTGCAATTTTTTTATAGGATTCTCCTTCCACCACTAATCGCAGAACTGCTAATTCTCCAGGTGTAAAATCACAGCTTTTCGCCGTTCCGATCATCACAACCGGCGGAGCATCCGGATACACGTTCTCCCCTTTCATCGTACGATCCATAACCTCCAACAGTTCCTCTTTACCGGCATCTTTATACCAGAAGCTTTCTACTCCCGCTTTGCGCGCCCTGTCAATAAAACTGCACTCTACTAAAGAAGTCACGATAATTACTTTTATCTGGGGCATTGTCTTTTTAATCTTCTCCGCTGCCACAAGACCACTCTCATCATTCTCCGTACAGACATCCATCAAGACAAGTTCACACCTGCTCTGTCTGCATACGGTTTCTGCCATAGCTGCGTTTGTGATAGAAGCCGCCAGACAATATCTCCCACTGGACTGAATATAATTTTCCATATCTTCCCGAGCCATACGCTGGTCTTCCACGATTAGTACCCGTATCATCTCCGCACCTCCTTTGGTATCTTAACGATTATTGAAAATTTTGACTCCGCACAAATTCTCAATGTACCTCCACATTGCTCCACCCTTTTTCGTATACCGGATAATCCTCCTCCTTCTTTGACATCCTTCTCCGTTGTTTGTCCATTATCTGTAATCACCATAATCCATTCTTGTTCCCCACTACTGCATTTTACATACAGTTCGCTTGCCCCTGCATGGCGGACACAGTTGGAAAGTGCCTCTAAAAGTATTATATCCATCAGTTCGAAAATATGAGATTCCCAGACTTGTTCTCCTGTATAAATGATTTTCACACCCAAAATCTCCGCTCTTTCCTGCACCTGCCTGTGCAGTTGTTCGCCTTTCACAGACTCGTTATCTTTATTCAGCAAGTCTAATGTCTGCTTCCATTGCGAAAGGAAAACATCCCGGTCTGCTTCCGATTCGCGCAGCAACATCCGCTGTGCCGCCAGGACGCTATATCCCAGATTATCATGCACTCTCATTTTCATAGATAACATTTCTTCTTCTCTGGTCAGCGTTATTACATTCTTAGAAAGTTCTTTCATAGCCACAGACATTTCCTGAAGTTTCTGATTTTCTTCCTTCAGCAACACTTTGTTCCGATATAATTCCGACACTTCAGAAGCAAGAACTTGAAAAAAATGATCTCCGGCTGTCGTAATAATCTCTTTCTCTGAAAATTTCCACACACTTCCATCGGCTAAGCAATATACTTTCAAATCAACATCATAAAATACATTCTCTTTCAGAGGATGTCCCAGTGCTTCCTCCAGTTCTGTAATATTCTGTATATCTCTTCCCGCCAGATTCTGGCAAATTTGATACATTTTTCGATTCATCAGTTTAGGCATTCCGTTCCCATCAAAAAAAACAATTCCACTCGGCAAATTGTCCAGACTTTCCTGAACTGCATTTTCCCTCAGGCAGCTCTTGCGGTACTTATAAATTCCAAAAATCTTCAATCCCACATATAAAAAAACACCAATTCCTATAACAATTAAAATCACATACGGTATTTTAAATAATATCATGGAATCTTCTTCGTAAAACGCCCGTTGCCACACACACAAGACAGCTGTTATAAGGAAAATAACTATAAGCAATACACTGTCCAGCAGCAACATCTTTCTTTGTCTTTTTCCTGTTCCTTCATAAATAACCAGAATCATATACAGCAAAGTCAAAAAAATAAAAAAGCAAATGATCGTAATCTGATACTCCGGCGAACAATTTTCAAATGTTTTTATCATTTTCCGCTACCTCCTCCCGGAATCAGAGAAAGCAGCCATGCTCCGTCAAAATCCAGCTCCGCACAAGCTCCATATCGTCCTGCAATTTCCCGCAGATCTGTTTTACATTCCACACTCATAGACATGACGATCCGCTCCTCTCTGCGTTTCAGATTTACATTAAATGCCAACAGATCTTCCAAAGATTCCTCTATGACTGCTTCAAAAAAATCATAAATCTGCATAGCATCTTCACTTCGTATTTCATCTAAAGCGGTGGAAAACCCTGCCTCAACATGGTTCCATTCCAGATTCTTTATCGTTTCCCTGAAACATAACTCCAACTCTCTGATCGGAAATTTTACGGTCTGCTCCGCAATAAAAATAAGATTACTACGCCTTTTTATATAGGCTCCGATCACAACTATCTTCCCTAATATTTTTTTCCTTTCGTTCTCATCTTCTTCCATAGAATATGCTTCAATGAATTCCGTCAAAAGTGCACTCTGCCTTGCCGTCTGTTTCTGTATTTTATCATAAAGCTGATTCTTCACAGAAAGTTTTTCTACTTCTCTTTTTGTTCTCAGATTTTCTTCCTCAATCAGATTCGCATCTTTTAATTCTTCCTTCCGATCTTCAAGCTCTCTTACGATTTCCTGTAATTCTGACAGGTTTTCCTTCCACAACACATAGCCTCCCAAAATTGGTTTTCCCGACAGCCTGATCCCATTTTCTAACATGATCGGACATTGAACTACCTGCCTTACGATTTCCGGTGCAATACATTCCGAATCCTGAGATTGATAAATGCATTTTCCACTCTGATCTGTAATCTGTGCTGAAATTGTAGATGCTGCAAATAATTGTGCGTATCCTGTATTGGAAGGGATCAATCCGCACTGGATGCAGCTTTCAATGATCAAAGCAAACAGAAGGCATAATGCAGCTGTCATATCGCTTGAAAATATTTTCCAGAAGGGCAGATTCAGATAATAGGCGATGCCATAGACAACCGACAGACCATAAGCACCAAAAGGCATCCAAAGCATTTTCCTGTTTTTAATTTTTCTACACCTTAATAGAATAATCAAAAGTGCCACCAGCAGACATCCAAGATCCCAGGCGACTATAGCATAATACATTGCTCCATATCCATAGACTCCTACTTCATAGGAAGCTGCTTCCCCCAGTCTTCCCTCCGGGAAAGTAAAAACTAACTGGTGCAGATCATTCGTTAATACAATCCCTATCAGAAACAATGCCGGAAAAAACAGCAGACACCGTCTTTCCGGTAATTTATAATTCTCCGGCTGCCGTATATAAAATGCCAGATAAAGACTGACCGTAGGGAGTAACAGCATAGGAATATAATAAAGATACCAGGCGTAGCGCAGTGCTGTCGGCATCTCATACGGTATTTCAAATTTACACATACGAACGAGCATCCAAAAAACCATCATCACTGCAATCATTATTAAACAACGACGGGGTTCCTTTTGGATAATTCTCTTTTGAAAAGAAATCGCCCATACCAGATAAAGTCCTATATAAATAAAAGGCCTTAAAAGGTGACAAACAGATTGCAGATAAGGATTGCTAAAGGACACATAATGAAGCAGAACTGCCACACCTACGCATAGTGCTACACTTCCGACGTATACTGTAAATTTCTTTTTCTCTGACACTGTGCGTACTCCTTCCTGTTACATTTTGCACTATATCTTGTTTGCAGTATATCATAATCTACATTCCAAATTATATCTTTTATTTTTTGGTGTATGTACAAAACTCGACTTTGCCATTGCAGCTATATCTGCAACTCCATTTTTTAATGCAATGCTTTGGTCGGACAGACCTTCGTACATTCATAACAGAGTATTCACTCCGTCCCTCTCTTTCGTTTGCGGGATTCCTTATTGACCTCCACATTCATTGGGCAGACACGCAGACATTTTCCACAATGAACACATTTGCTTTCATCGCAGTGAACAAGCAGGATTGAAAAACAGTGGACCGAATATCTTCGCGACTGCGTAGTGGATTGTTGCCGTCTTAAAAACACCAAGAAAATGTCGGGTATAGCGTTTTCCTGCAGTAAAAAGTGCTGTTCCCAACGCAAGGCATCCTCCAATGTAGCTGAAATTCAACAGATAAAACAAGTTTCCTTTAGCCTTCCACAACGTGATTGCCACTGTCTCAAATAACAAAAATAATAGAAGTGACGCTATATATTTGCGAAGCACATTATTCTTTCTCATCATTATCCTCTTGCTCCTCTGATTTCTTATTTTTTCTCAACACATCAATTGCAGAGCCGATGCTAACACCCATCATAACCCCCAGACACATTCCAAGACCAATATCATCTATTAGAAACCCAATAACTATACCTAAGCTTAGTCCGATAGCAATCCAGTAAAATATCATGTTCTTTTGCAGTAAGAGGTAAAATCT
>OODU01003678.1_pt1 | contig 11283 bp, 8 predicted proteins | sample 1671171 | NCBI WGS metagenome assembly OODU01 (sample SAMN06348129, study PRJEB24527) | human gut metagenome | biome: human gut; feature: ankylosing spondylitis patient; material: feces | host: Homo sapiens | place: China | collected 2015-10
TAAATGAAGTGCTTTCGGCATTGAATTATCAGCCCCTTAGATGAGAATATAAGAAATTGACACCAAAAGAAGCTGCAGTAATGACTGGTATGACGGAAACAGAGCTTTTAAAGGCTATAGAAAAATTAGAATAAAACAAACAATAAGCCCCAGGGTAGAGGTTTTGATCTTTACCCTGGGGTGTTTTATGGAGAAATGAGAAGAATTTATGACAGCGCTTCAATCACTACCATCATCCATCCTCCGCACACCATTCCTTCTTCTTCAGCCACTTCTCCGGTCATATCTACCTTACAGAACTGGTAAGAGCCACTTCGTATCACCTCTCTTGCAGTCTGTACCAGTCCTGCCTCGGCGCAGCCGCCTCCGATGGTTCCAAACACGGTTCCGTCCTCATACACGATCATATTTGCTCCGGCTTTCCGAGGGGTTGAGCCTTTGGTTTCCACGATGGTGACCAGGGCTTTTTTTAGGTCCGTCCGGTTGGCAGGTGGATCTGCCAGGGCGGCGATCACATCCAGATCCGCATCAGATGGAGCTATGTGGTCTGGGCGCAGGGTACGTTTCGTCAGGATTAGTTCTGCCAGGATGGAGATGGCGATTTCCTCTGGTGTCACAGCCTTAATTGCCAGTCCGATCGGCGTGTGGATGGATTCCAGCCATTCGTGGGAGAGATGTTCTGTTTCTTCCAGATGTGCCTTTAACTCCTTCACCCGGCGGCGGGAGCCGATCATGCCAAGATAAGTGGGAACAGGACAGCGGGAGAGTGCGGTCAGGCAGTCAGCGTCATGACGGTGTCCGCGGGTCAGAACAGCGATATAGTCCTGGGTATCCGGTTGAAATGCCTGGATCGCTGCAGGAAAATCCATACAGTAGACTTCTTCTGCCCACGGGAACCGCAGCTGGTTTGCAAAGGAAGGGCGGTCATCAGCCACATACACGGAAAAACCAGTTTTAGCAGCAAATTCTGCCAGAGCCAGTCCTACATGGCCGCCTCCTAAGATCAGAAGCCGTTCTTTGCGGCTAAATGGTTCCAGCAGGCGGATGTGCCCATGATCCCGGTCCAGGACAGGGCGGCCTTCCGAGAGGGCAGTTTGGGCCAGTGTGGTATTAATGGGAGGCAGTGTGCCGCAGACAGAAGAACAAGAAGCAGAAGAACCAGAAACAGGCAAAATGGTTCCATTGTCAGGCTTCATCTGCCCAGGTACAGCAGAGAGAATGGTCTTGCGGCTGGTTTGATGACAAACAGCAGAAGCAGCAGTCCCATCGCTGGTATCCGAAGCCGGATAATCAGTTACCAGAATCGCATGGCCGCACATGTTTAATTGTTTAAGAAGCTGGGAATAAATATTCATATGTTCCTCCCCAAAAATTATGGATGAAAATTCCGGTTTTTGATTTCATAGGAAAGTTCGTCCTATGAAATCAAAAACGCTCCGCGAGGATCGCACTGCGGCGGAAAGGAAGAGTGCCGCTGTCGCGCCCCGCCGCAGGCGGAGAATCCTGCAAGCAGGATTCTCTTTTATGCGTACAACGAGCCAAAGTCCTGGAATATAAAACATTCTTAAGCAGTGCTGGGAATACTTAGGACAGCACGCCATGGACAAGGAGGATACCGAATATGATGGAATTTATGGATGGAGTAAAAAAGAAAGAGACACTTGGCATCAGCCAGATCTTAGAGGGCGATTACACAGGAAAGACTGTGGAGATGGAAGGTGCAGTCCATACGATCCGTGATATGGGTGAGGTTGCGTTTGTGATCTTGCGAAAAGCGGAAGGACTGGTACAGTGTGTCTTTGAAGAAGGCGTTACCGAGTTTGACTTAAAGGATCTGAAAGAGGAATCCGCAGTGATGATAACCGGTGTGGTTGCCAGAGAAGACAGGGCGCCCCATGGATTTGAGATCCGTCTGAAAAAGATCAAGGTCTTATCCCAGCCTGCGGAGATTCTTCCAATCGCCATCAGCAAGTACAAGATGAACACTTCCCTGGAGACCAAACTGGCGCTTCGGCCAGTTTCCCTGCGGAATGTGAGAGAACGCGCGAAATTTAAGATTCAGGAGGGAATCGTCAGAGGCTTCCGGGAGTTTTTACAGACTCAGGGATTTACCGAGATCCATACGCCAAAGATCGTAGCCCGCGGTGCAGAGGGCGGTTCCAACGTATTTAAACTGGATTATTTCAACAAGAAAGCGGAGTTAGGACAGAGCCCGCAGTTCTATAAACAGACCATGGTCGGCGTGTTTGACCGGGTATTTGAGGTGGCTCCGGTGTTCCGTGCGGAGAAGCACAACACCACCAGACATCTGAATGAATATGTGGGGCTGGATTTTGAGATGGGTTACATCGATGGATTTGAAGATGTGATGGCGATGGAAACCGGATTTTTACAGTATACCATGGCGCTTCTGGCAAAGGATTACCAGAAAGAGTTAGATATGCTGGGTGTGAAGCTTCCAGATGTGAGCCGGATTCCGGCAGTGCGGTTTGACCAGGCCAAGGAGCTGGTGGCAGAGAAATACAACCGGAAGATCCGCAACCCATACGATCTGGAGCCGGAGGAGGAAGTTCTGATCGGACGGTATTTCAAAGAGGAGTACGACAGCGATTTCGTATTTGTTACTCATTATCCAAGCAAGAAACGTCCATTTTATGCAATGGACGATCCGGCAGATCCAAAATTCACACTGAGCTTCGACCTGCTGTTTAAGGGCCTGGAGGTGACTACCGGAGGCCAGCGAATCCATGATTACCAGGAGATCTTAGCTAAGATGGAGAAGCGGAACATGGATCCGGAGGACATCGCTTCTTATCTGATGATCTTCAAATATGGTATGCCGCCGCATGGTGGACTGGGAATCGGATTGGAGCGTCTAACCATGAGACTGTTAGATGAGCAGAACGTGAGAGAGACATCTTTATTCCCAAGAGATGTCACCAGATTGGAGCCATAAAAAGGGCGGAAAGGAGATCATTATGGCAAACATTATCAGCGATGAAACCATCGATTATGTAGGCATTTTAGCAAAATTAGACCTTTCTCCAGAGGAGAAGGAAGCGGCCAAGAAGGATATGGGCCGGATGCTGGATTACATCGATATGTTAAATGAATTAGATACCAGTGCGGTAGAGCCTATGTCCCATGTATTTACCATGACGAATGTATTTCGTGAGGATGTAGTGACCAATGGAGATGACCGTGACAATATGTTAAAGAACGCACCGGAATGCAAGGATGGTTCTTACAAGGTTCCAAAGACTGTGGAATAGGGCATGGACAAATGACAGGAGGAACGGAAAAATGAGTGTATTGGATTTGACCGCAGTAGAACTGGGGAAAAAGATAAAAGCGAAAGAGATTACCGTTGTGGATGCGGTAAAAGCGTCTCTGGAGCAGATAAAAAAACTGGAGCCTGTAGTTCACGCTTATGTGACTGTGGATGAAGAAGGCGCTTTGAAAAAGGCCGAAGAGGTTCAGAAACTGATTGATGATGGAACATTAACCGGCCCGTTAGCCGGAGTTCCGGTGGCAATCAAGGACAATATGTGTACGAAGAATCTGCTGACCACCTGCAGTTCTAAGATTTTATATAATTTTGTTCCGACCTTCAGTGCAGAGGCTGTGATCAACCTGGAAAAGGCAGGGGCCGTGATCTTAGGAAAGACCAACATGGACGAGTTTGCCATGGGAAGCACCACAGAGACTTCCGCTTACGGCGTCACCAGAAACCCATGGGATCCGGAACACGTACCGGGCGGTTCTTCCGGTGGTTCCTGTGCGGCAGTGGCAGCGGAAGAATGCTTCTTTGCGTTAGGCTCTGATACCGGCGGTTCCATCCGTCAGCCAAGCTCCTTCTGCGGCGTGACCGGCATTAAGCCGACCTATGGAACGGTATCCCGTTACGGACTGATCGCTTACGGTTCTTCCCTGGATCAGATCGGACCGATTGCCAGGGATGTGACTGATTGTGCCACCATTCTGGAAGCGATTTCTTCCTATGATAAGAAGGACAGCACTTCCATTCCAAGAGAAGACATGGATTTCACATCTGCCCTGGTGGATGATGTGAAGGGGATGCAGATCGGTATTCCGAGGGATTATCTGGGCGAAGGTCTGGACGAGGAAGTAAAGGATGCCATTTTAAAAGCAGCGAAGGTTCTGGAGGACAAGGGAGCTATCGTGGAAGAGTTTGATCTGGGTCTGGTAAAATACGCGATCCCTGCTTACTACGTGATCGCTTCCGCAGAGGCCAGCTCCAACCTTTCCCGTTTTGACGGTGTGAAATATGGACTCCGGGCCGAGGAATATGAAGGTCTTCACGAAATGTATAAAAAGAGCCGTTCCGAGGGCTTCGGGGAAGAGGTTAAGAGAAGAATCATGCTGGGTTCCTTCGTGTTAAGCTCCGGTTACTATGACGCTTATTATCTGAAAGCCCTGAGAACGAAAGCATTAATTAAGAAGGAATTCGATAAGGCATTTGAAAAATACGATGTGATCCTGGGACCGGCGGCACCGTCTACAGCCCCGAAATTAGGTGAATCCTTAAGTGATCCGTTAAAAATGTATCTGGGTGATATTTATACGATTTCCGTGAACTTAGCAGGACTTCCCGGTATGACCGTTCCTTGTGGAAAGGATTCCGCTGGACTTCCAATTGGTTTACAGCTGATCGGTGACTGCTTCCAGGAGAAGAAGATCATCCGGGCAGGTTACGCGTTTGAGCAGAGCCGGAAATATGAGGCGCCAGCCATGACAAAGGAGGGCAGATAGCGATGAGCAAACAGTATGAGACAGTGATCGGTCTGGAGGTTCATGTAGAGCTGGCCACCAAAACCAAAATTTTCTGCGGATGTTCCACCGCATTTGGCGGAGCACCTAACACCCACACTTGTCCGGTGTGTACCGGTATGCCTGGTTCTCTGCCTGTATTAAATAAGCAGGTAGTAGAGTATGCTTTGGCAGTGGGTCTTGCCACCAACTGTGGCATTAACCAGTACTGTAAATTTGACCGGAAAAACTATTTTTATCCGGATAACCCACAGAACTATCAGATTTCCCAGTTATACCTGCCCATCTGCCATGATGGCTGGGTGGAGATCGAAACCACCGCTGGAAAGAAGAAGATCGGTATCCATGAGATCCATATGGAAGAGGACGCTGGTAAATTGATCCATGACGAGTGGGATGACTGTTCCCTGGTGGATTACAACCGAAGCGGCGTGCCGTTAATTGAGATCGTGTCTGAGCCGGATATGAGAAGCGCCGATGAGGTGATTGCTTATCTGGAAAAATTACGTCTGATCATCCAGTATTTAGGCGCTTCCGACTGCAAGCTGCAGGAGGGCTCCATGCGTGCCGATGTGAACTTATCGGTGCGTGAGGCAGGCGCGGAGCAGTTCGGTACCAGAACGGAAATGAAGAACTTAAACTCCTTTAAGGCTATTGCCAGAGCCATTGAGGGCGAGCGGAAAAGACAGATCGAGTTGATCGAAGAAGGAAAAAAGGTGATCCAGGAGACCAGAAGATGGGATGACAACAAGGAATCCTCCCATGCGATGCGTTCCAAAGAGGATGCCCAGGATTATCGTTATTTCCCGGACCCGGATCTGATGCCGGTATGGATCAGTGATGAGTGGATCCAGAGAGTGAAGGATCGTCAGCCGGAACTGAGAACGGAGAAATTGACCCGTTACCAGAAGGAGTTCCAGATTCCGCAGTATGATGCAGAGATCCTGACCAGTTCCAAGCATATGGCGGATATTTTTGAGGCTACCGTGGAATTGTGCAGTAAGCCAAAAGAGGTATCCAACTGGCTGATGGTGGAGACCATGCGGTTATTAAAAGAGCATGAGCAGGATCCGGAGGAGATCCATTTCTCACCGAAGCACCTGGCAGAGCTGATCAAACTGGTCGATGCGGGAACCATCAACCGTACTGTGGCGAAGACGGTATTTGAAGAGATTTTTGCAAATGATGTGGATCCGGAACAGTATGTGGAAGAAAAGGGCTTAAAAGTGGTCAATGACGAGGGAGCGCTCCGGACGGAGATCCAGAAGATCATCGACGCAAATCCTCAGTCTGTGGAAGATTATCGCAATGGCAAACAGAAAGCCATGGGCTTTATCGTGGGCCAGACCATGAGGGCTATGAAGGGAAAAGCGGATCCGGGACTGGTAAATCAGATCGTAAAAGAACTGATGGACAAGGCTTAAAATGCAAAAATATTCATGCGACTGTTTCTATAACGAGAAAACAGGCACAGATTTCCAATTATAAAAACGTTAGAAAATTGACACTCAGGTATTGACGAAAAGGGCGGTCTGCGGTAAAGTACGAAGTAACTGTAAAAGTAATCGTTTCGTTACTTGTAAAATACAGATCGCCCTTTTTAGGGACGAAGTAACTGTTCAGGAGATCTACGCACTTGAATAGCTACGAGACGAGGATGAGGAGGAGATACATGAAACCGTATGCTGAGATGACCAAAGCGGAGCTCCAGGCTCTGAAGAAAGAATTGTCTGCAAAGTACAGAGAGTATCAGGGAAAAGATCTGAAACTGGATATGTCCAGAGGAAAGCCAAGTATCGACCAGCTGGATCTGTCCATGGGAATGCTGGATGTGCTGACCAGCGACATGGATTTAACCTGCGAAGATGGAACCGACTGCCGTAACTATGGTGTGTTAGACGGTATCAGCGAAGCGAAGGAATTGTTAGCTGATATGATGGAGGTAGCTCCAGATCACATTATTATTTATGGTAACTCCAGCCTGAATGTCATGTATGATACGGTATCCCGTTCGATGACCCACGGCGTGATGGGAAATACGCCATGGTGTAAGCTGGATAAAGTAAAATTCTTATGTCCGGTACCTGGTTATGACCGTCATTTTGCTATTACAGAGTATTTTGGTATCGAGATGATCAACATTCCGATGACTTCAACCGGTCCGGATATGGATATGGTCGAGGAATTAGTGGCTTCTGACGATTCTATCAAGGGTATCTGGTGTGTGCCGAAGTATTCTAATCCACAGGGTATTTCTTACTCTGACCAGACGGTACGCCGTTTTGCAAGACTGAAACCGGCAGCTCCAGATTTCCGTATTTACTGGGATAATGCTTACACCATCCATCATTTATACGATATGGATCAGGATCATCTGATCGAGATCTTAGCAGAGTGTAAGAGAGCCGGTAACCCGGATATGGTTTATAAATTTGCATCTACTTCCAAGATCAGCTTCCCAGGCTCTGGTATTGCAGCCATTGCAGCTTCCCAGAATAACCTGGTTGATATTAAGAAACAGCTTCGTATCCAGACCATTGGTCATGATAAGGTGAACCAGCTTCGTCATGTGCGTTTCTTTGGCGATATCCACGGTATGGTAGAGCATATGAGAAAGCATGCCGATATTTTAAGACCGAAGTTTGAGGCGGTACTTGAGACTCTGGACCGGGAACTGGAAGGGCTTGGCATCGGTACCTGGACTACACCAAAGGGCGGTTATTTTATCTCCTTTGATTCTCTGGATGGCTGTGCAAAAGCCATTGTGGCAAAATGTAAGAAAGCTGGTCTGGTGATGACAGGAGCAGGAGCGACTTATCCATATGGAAAAGATCCTCATGACAGCAATATCCGTATTGCCCCATCTTATCCTCCGTTAAATGACTTAAAGCAGGCCATGGAATTATTTGCCCTTTGTGTCAAATTAGTCAGTGTGGAGAAGCTGCTGTCTGAAAAAAAGGATGATGCGGTGACTGTTACAACAGAAGCATGAGCAAAAGAATCCGCTAAGCAGCAGGGTTCTGATGTGTAGAACAAGAATGGCGCGGATCACTGATGTATGGACCGCAGCCGAGAAAGAGAAAAGAGCGGCTGGTAACGGAATTACCGACCGCTCCTTTTGTGCAGGTGAAAGTTTTTATGATTTCAAAATTAATGAAGAAGGTATTAAACAGGGAATCTATTTCCTACATTATTTTTGGGGTACTGACAACTCTGGTGGACTGGGCAAGCTATGCGCTGTTCTGGTCTCTGGGTTGGGATTACAAGGTTTCTACTGCCTTAAGCTGGGCGGCGGCAGTATTATTTGCCTTTGTGACCAATAAATTCTGGGTATTTCGCAGCTTTACATTAAAGCTTTCTTATTTATGGAAGGAATTCGTTTCTTTTGTGGCGTGCAGAGCAGCCACAGGAGTCCTGACGATGTTGGGGATGATCCTGATGGTAGATGGATTCCATTGGAACGAGTTTTTAGGGAAATTAATGGTTTCTGCCATGTCTCTTGTGTTAAACTATATTATGAGCAAACTGTTTATCTTCAAGAAGAAAAAGGATGAGGAAAAGGAACATGGAGCTGGATGAGATCAAGCAGGTATCGAAGGAGTTGGAGGACATTTTAGAAGGATTTCCGGATGTGCCGAAAGAGCCGATGCTGCAGAAAGTGAAAAACACGGAAAACCAGCCTGAGGACGAAGAGGCGGCGGCTTTGGATTCTGAGATAGATGACCTGGAATCGGAAGCAGAAGAAGACCTGGAAGCAGAAGAAGACCTGGAATTAGAACCAGACCTGGAATTAGAACCAGAAGAGCGGAAGCCGGAACCGGTCTGGGATCAGCCGGAGAGCCGCAGCCAGGAGGCGGTGCTGCTTCGGAGGGCGGATGAGCGCCAGGAGGCAAGAAAACGGAAAAGGGAGAATTTTGCCAATGGAATCTTAAGGCCGGGAGACCGTTATCTGGCGGCATTTCTGGTTCCGGTGGTCATTATGGTGATCATTTTTGCACAAAGGGGGATTTTCCCATTTGGAGACGAGAGCTTTTTGAGGACGGATATGTACCACCAATATGCGCCATTTTTTGCAGAGTTCCGTCATAAACTGGCAGATGGAGGAAGCCTTCTGTACAGCTGGAATGTAGGCATGGGTGTGAATTTTGCTGCTCTTTATGCTTACTATCTGGCAAGTCCTTTGAACTGGCTGATCATGTTGTGCCCCAAAGGCTATGTGATCGAGTTTATGACCTACATGATCGTGCTGAAGACGGGACTGGCAGGTCTGACATTTGCATGGTATTTAAGTAAGCATTGCAGGACCAGAGATTTTGGCACGGCATATTTTGCAATCTTTTATGCCTTATCTGGATATATGGCGGCTTATAGCTGGAATATCATGTGGCTGGACTGCATTCTGCTGTTCCCGGTGATCATGCTTGGACTAGAACAGCTGGTAAAAGAAGGAAAAGGACTGCTTTACGGCATATCCCTTGGCATCTGCATTCTGTCCAACTATTACATTTCCATCATGATCTGCATGTTTATGGTGATCTATTTCTTCGCTCTCTGGATTCTGGAGAGCGGAAGAAGCGGACGGGATTTTGTGGTCAGCGGATTGAAATTTGCAGGGTATTCCATATTGGCTGGCGGTCTTTCCGCGGCGGTCCTGTTGCCGGAGATCTTTGCGTTACAGATGACGGCATCTGGAGACGTGAATTTTCCTAAAACGGTTACTTCTTATTTTTCAATCTTTGATATGATCGCCAGACATCTGCCAATCGTGGAGACGGAGATCGGACTGGATCACTGGCCGAATCTGTACTGTGGTGTGGCGGTGCTGCTATTTTTCCTGCTATATCTGGGCTGCAGGCAGATCCGGGTGAGGGAGAAAGCGGTTTATTGCGGACTTTTGCTGCTTTTTATGGCAAGCTTTTCCATCAATGTGCTGAATTTTATCTGGCATGGGTTCCATTATCCAAACAGCCTTCCATGCAGACAGTCCTTTATCTATATTTTTCTGGTGCTGCTGGTAAGCTATGAGGCTTATACGCACTTAAAGGAAACGCCAAGATCCCATGTGGCATTTGCCCTGGGCGGTTCTATAGGATTTGTGATCCTGGCGGAAAAACTGGTGGATGTGGATGATTTCCAGTTTTACACCTATCTTGTGGCCATTGCATTCCTGGCTTTGTACGGAGGTCTGATCTATCTGTATAAGAGTGGAAAACGAAGAACGGGGACGGTGCTTTTAGCGGCGTTGGCCCTGGTTTCTGTGGAAGCTGCAGTGAATATGACAGTGACCAGCGTGACCACGACCAGCCGTTCCGCTTATGTAAAGGACAACCAGGAGGTAGAGACACTGACCCGATCCCTTCTTCCGGCAGATACCTTTTATCGTATTGAGAAGGTGACCAGAAAAACGAAAAATGACGGTGCGTGGATGAATTTCCCGTCCGTATCCTTGTTTTCTTCTGTGGCTAATGCGGATCTGACGGCATTTTTTAAGACAGTTGGCTGCGAGGGAAGCACCAATGCTTACAGTATTACGGGAAGTACGCCGTTGATCGACTCGTTATTTTCAGTAAAATATGGTCTGTATTCGGAACCGCAGGAGGGCAGTTCTAATCTGATCCTGATCCGTCAGGAAGGCGGTACTTATCTGTATGCAAGAAGAGACACGCTTCCAGTTGGTTTTATGGTGCCATCGGATATTGATTACAGCTGGCAGCGGGATCTAGGAAATCCGGTGTCGGTGCAGAATGACCTGTGCGGTCTCATCGGAGTGGACCGGGTGCTGGAGCAGGTAGATGTGGAAAATAATGAAGATACCGCCCGTTTTACACCGGAAACTGCCGGCATGTATTATGTATACATTGCCAACCGGAAGGTGGAGCAGGTAGATGTATCTCCAACCGGGGAATCGGAACGGAGCAGCAAGAAATTTAAAAATGTAAACCGTGGCTATCTTTTAGAGCTTGGCTGGTGCCATGCAGGGGAAGAGTTGGTGTTAAAGGGTGAGGACGAGAGCCAGTCCCTGAATGCGGAGATTTACCATTTTAATTATGATGCTCTTCATCAGGTGTACAATGCCCTGAATCGTTATCCGCTGCAGGTGACCAGCTGGACTGATGATTCCCTGTCCGGTGTGGTAAATACAGATCAGGCAGGAACGTTATTTACCAGCATTCCATATGACAAAGGCTGGACGATTCTGGTAGATGGCGTTAAAATGGAAGCATCGAAGATTTTTGATACATTTTTATGTGTGGATCTGACAGAAGGAACCCATACGGTAGAATTCCGGTTTGAACCGCAGGGACAGAAGACCGGCATCTGCATCACGGTGGTATGTGCGCTGATTCTGGGAATTATTGCATTTATCTCAGTCAAGAAGACTCCCACCTCTTTTAGGTGAGTAATAACAAATTAGTCTCAGTGGGAGGTGGGTCTCCGACTGAGATAAACGCTCCGCGAGGATGCGCAGTGATTCTGTAAAGAATATGTCAG
>OODU01003683.1_pt1 | contig 11267 bp, 13 predicted proteins | sample 1671171 | NCBI WGS metagenome assembly OODU01 (sample SAMN06348129, study PRJEB24527) | human gut metagenome | biome: human gut; feature: ankylosing spondylitis patient; material: feces | host: Homo sapiens | place: China | collected 2015-10
TTTTTTTCAAGCAGAAGACGGCATACGAGATTCAAGTGTGACTGGAGTTCAGACGTGTGCTCTTCCGATCTCTCATGCCTATAATAACTACAAGAACACGAATGTAACATTTCATGCCATATGGTTCCATCGTCAACCGTATCAATAAGAGAAATATCACAGGACCATTCTTTTGCCCCCAATGTTCCACCAGACATCATTAAATTATCAACAATAATATTCCCACTCCATTTCGACGGTCTGTCAGAGTACTGCGTTATTTCATTCTTTATCTGCTGTGCAGTCTGTTCAAACTCTTCCCTTGTTCTTTTAGTATATCCCACATTCTTCGCTTTTTCCATCGGAACTTTGACAGAATTGCTATAAGCCGTTGCCCTGCCGTTTGCCACCGCAGACTGTTTTTCCTTAAATCCTGCCACCTTAATTCTATCAGCCTGCGTCTGCAATCCATTATCCGCACAGAATTGCTTATACTGTTGATTCTGTATCCGCAGTTTATAAGCAAGTTTATCATATTGTGGCTGCAACATATCTTTTACATCAGTCTCTGCTATGTCGCTTAACTCTGCCTGTTTTGCCAGCAATTCGCGCTTGGTCTGCCGAATAGCACGCTCCATTGATCTCTGCTGCTGTTGTTTCTCATACAATTCCTGGCTCTCGTGCACATTAATTTTAGGATTTCCATCTGCATCAACATAAGGATTTCGCAGAGACTTATCCCACGGCTTATGGGAATGCCTGCAATTATATCCATGCAGTCCAAGAGGATCTACAACTCTTCCCTGTCCTGTCTTTGGATCTATGGTGTATCCGGTTGCATCTAACAGATTTGGTGTGTCTTTATCACTCCCGACGATTTTATATACTTTTCCCTGCCAATGATCGTGTGATGGTATTCCATCCGGGAACTTCTTGCTATGCCGCGCTCCCATATGTGCCGATACAAGAACATACTCTATTCCTTTTTGCACTATGTATTGATTAGTTACCTGAGCAGCCGTCTGATTCATAGAAGTAACGACACAACAACGCACTGCCGCTTCTAAAGAACGCCTGGCACCCGTCGGATAATCAATCACAACGCCGCTCTGTGCATATCTGTCAAGCACTTCACATATTGCACTGTTATACGACTGCATACCAGATGCCACACGGTAATCTACCTCATTCAGCATATTGAGTAGATCTCTCTGTGTCTGTAACATAGTTGTCCGCGTAAGGTTATTTAATTCTCCGAATGTTTTCATCATTTCGGCATTCATTGCCATGATGGCTGCATTATTTTGCAAAGGTGTTTGAATATCTCCAAGCCGTTTTAAAACCTCTGCATCATCAGAGAATGATGTCATAACACTATCACGCAGCAAACGCCGCACTTCGTCCCTGCTCTTTCCTGTCATTTGTGAAATTCTTTTTACAATTTCAGTATGATGCAATCCCATCTGCTGGAGTTTCCAAAGTTCCCGATCAGTAGTGCCAGACATTTCCCCGGATTTTATCAAACGCATTGCTATATCACTGATAATCCAATCTTCCAGTTCCTGATACATTTCTATCAGTTTATCTGATTTTCCGTAAAAATAATCCGGCGTTAACATTATCCTCTTCCTACCTCTCTTTTAACCAAATCAACCCATTCCTGACCATGCGTTTCCTTCGCTCTCTCAAACCAATGATCCGTAGCTTCCGGATGCCCGTTCGCATCGTAGTGCAATGGTCTGCCAGTCGGATATTTCTTTTCTCCGCTGTGCGCCCATGATCTTCCATCCTCTGTCAGATACAATTCTCCCATATACTGATAATGCGCATATGGCGCATATGGCACATTCGTCTCAATCAATCCGGGTTCAATAATATTCGTCGCTCCTACCATAGATCCCTGTTGAAACGGCATATATGGAATCATGTCATTCAAGACCTGCATATCTAATTTATCCTGTGCGCGTCTAAGATTTCCGTCAATTCTGCTTGTATCAAGTCTTATATTTACGTTTCCAACAGTCCTGTCGTACCTCATTTACATCCCCCATACTATAATGGCTGCACTTATCATTAAGAAACCCCAGTAAACCACATCGCATAATTTCTTCTTTTTTCTTGCCTTATCCATTTCGTCTAAAAACGAAATACCAAATAAGAACATGATTATTTTTAGCACCATCTTTATTCCTCCCCGTACAGTCCACCTGTATTCTGACTTGCGTTCTCTTCGTCCCGCTCTGCAAACATCTCGTCTATTTCCTTGTCATTGAATCCCTCATATTCCTTAAGATATTTCCGCTTGCTATATACACCCTGTATCATAAGCTGATATGCGCGCTGTCTGTCCTGCTCAAATGATGCAAGCAGATCCTTGAAATAAAATATATCTTCATCTGCCACGTTTTCATCCAGTGCATTAACATACCCGCTTGGCAAATTAAAGAACACATCACAGTATTTATCCAGCGCATATACCAGGTCTTTGATAGCTGTCTTAAGCGCAGTACGAATATCCGTGATGGTCTCCACTGTCTCACTGTCGTCGCTCTCAATCTCTGTCGCAGTTGTATTGCCAGTTTTACGGTCAAGTACAAATTGCCCTTGAGAGAATCCTGCCTTAGTTGAAATCATAGAAAGAATTGAATTGATATCTGCAACACGCTGTTCTGTAAGCATCGTCGGTATATGCTCGTCAACAGTACTGGCTGCATCAACTCCATGTTTTAATCCCTTTACAAATCTTGGAAGTTCAAGTCTTTCCTTATCTCCAGTATTCTTATCGCGTTTCATCAATGCATTTTCATCAATAAATGTAATATGCTGTGAATCATCGACCTCATCATCTTTCCTGCTCCACGCTACATCCAGATTGCGCAGTTCCTCGATACAATTCGCAAATACTGCCACACCCTCCGGTGATGTATAGTCAATGGTGTTGTTATACGGCATCTTGAAATACCCAAACAATGGCTTTTCCACATTGGAGATTGTGACTGATTCCGGTATATTCTTCCACTCCGGTACATCTGCCAGTGCAATGCTGCGCCCCAGACTGTCGCTGCCCTTTGATCTGAAAGCCTTATTCTCAATGGTGTATGTTCTTCCAACTCCTTCTCCATCGTCAGAGATCGAAGATGTGAAGTGCTGATACTCCAATCTGGTAAAGTAATCATCACCTTTAATCTGCCGGTCAATAAAAATAACTCCAAGGATATCCCCGTTGCTGTTCTTCTCTGTCACTGCAAAGCTGCCTGGCATTACATAGTCGATTGCTCCCGTCGGATTATATGTACCGCTCGGCTTAAGAATAATGCCGCCCGCGCCGCAGGCATCCTCTACCTTATCCCGGATGGACTTCTGGATCATTGCACCAATGCACTGATTGATATAATCCGCCCTGTCGCTGCCACTGATCGTCACATTGAGATCCAGACAGGTCTTTTTGCTGGTGTAATAGCAGAGAAACTTTGCAAAATTGATTGTGCGCACGTTCTTGCTCATCCAGTACGGTCTACCCTTAATGATGTTCTGCCACTCGATCTGTGCCATCTCCATCAAATCAGAAGAAATAATATCAACATTAAATTCTTTCTCTGCACTTATTTTGAATAAATTCATGATAAACTCCTTTACTCGTGTGAATATGTTCATATGCCACCGCCTTAAATGCCAAGCTGTTTATATACTTCATCTATCTTGTGCCACTGAATAGCAAGCCAATCAACCATTTCCTCATTTTTTGCCCAACCGCCATTATACTGGTTTGAAGAATCTGATAATCCACTCTCGTTCAAAAATGCATGCACAATTTCATGGCGCAACGTCTTTTTCCTGTATGACTTCTGTTCTTCTTCACTCAGGTCAAAGTATTTTTCTTCTGACATATCCGCAACAACAATCAATTTGCTCTCTTCGCCACAATAACCGGCTAAGCTATTTTCTTCCAGATACTTATCCTCTGATACTTTGTGTGTCTCAATTTTGTATTCTGTTCCGAGAACATTAATCTTCATATTCTCCATCGTCCTCTTCCTCCTCATCTTCGTCTATCTCATCATCATAAAGTCCATTGTTGCGGCGACTCTCCATAATCACGCGGTTCAATCCGTAGATCAGTGCCATTGTACAGTCCTCACCAATCTTCGGGTAAGCGTCCGAAAAGCTGCCATCTGCCAACTGCTCATGCTCCAATGTTGTCAACTCATGCGCAAGGTGCGGGCATCGTTCCGGATCAACCACAATCTTTGTGGTCTGCTGCAGCCATTCCCAGCAATAATCCCTTCCCTTACCAGAACCCCAACGCTTTTTGGCACCAATCGCATTAAATCCCCAGTCCTGCAACTCTGCAATGGCATCCGGTCGCGCTGAGTCGCATATAATTTCCTCTGTAATATATTTTTTGATTTTCCTAGCAAATGTGCTATTTTTACATTTCTTGGCGTACACCTCATCCACACAATACAATGTGTCCATATCCTCGTCATACCATGCTTTTTGAAATGTCTGTGGATGCTCAAATCCAAAGTCCAGACCATGATAAAAAAATGGCATATTTTCAATTTCTGCATCCGTGATGGTCCGCTCTTCCACATTATCAAAGATACCGCCGCCGGTACCGGTTACTTCGCCCATATAGTTATTGCGGTAATATAGCGGCTTATGCACCTTGAACCACTCAGCACGTTCGAAGAATCGTTTACCGAGCCACTTCACCGGCACGTTGTAATAATAACTGTGGCAGATCCTTGTCTGTGGCTTATTCCGGCACTCTTCCACATACTCATTCATGAAATTGTTCTTGGATTTTGGCGGATTAAATATCTTAATATCTAATGCTGGCGTATCTGATCGGAGGAAGGTATCCTCGATGTTATCCATCTGCTCCACGCCTGCCATCTCGTCACACTCTTCATGAATTAACATCTTTACATATCCAAAAGGCACGTTAAACGACTTCAAACTGATAGGCTTATCCGCTCCCACGAACATAACCGTCTGTCCGGTCGGCTTATACACCGCGCACATAGGAGACTGTTTGAAATCCCAGTTATCCAGATCATTGTACCGGATCACAGTCTTCATGAACTGGTTATAAACAGATCCACGCAAGTCAACCTTGTATCGTCTGGTATATACAATATGTGCCTGTGGATCTTGCCGGATGGTCTCGTATGCCAGGTCTCCCCAGAAGTTGGACTTGATAGAACCACGACCGCCCTTAGATACAATCTCATGCACATCTATCTCCCCGGCAAATGCTTCATGCACTGTTCGGTAGATTTCCACAAAATCGGAAGTAATGTCTGTGATTGGTATCGTCCACAGAGGTGCTTTCTCCCGCTTTTCTTTCTCCTCCCGTTCAATTCTCTGCTTTTCTGCTATTGTCAGTGCTTTTTCCAGTCCATCCATTGCCTTAAGTTGATCCTTGAACTCCGGTGTATATCCCTCTCCATCCCTCAACATACCTTTTGCTATCATGCTTCTGCGTTCCTGTATTTCTGCAAGACTCATAATGTCACGGTGCTGTTCTTTCTCGATACGCTCCATCTGCTCAGCAATCTGTTGAGAAACTCCATCATTTTCCACCAGCTTTTTGACAGCATTCTTTGCAGTGCTTTTAGAGTACCCTGCCGCCTTTGCTGCCTGTGCAGCATTTCCACCGTTCTTGATATATTCAGCTGCAAACGCTTCCTGCTTTGATGTCAGTTTCTTTTCATTCTTTTTATTTTCCGTTCGTTTTAAACGTTCGCTTTCGTTCGCTTTGCACTCCGAACGTTCGTTATCCCAGTCATATGTATTTTTCCATCTGCGGATTGTTCCTTCCGGTTTCCCAAGCTGGTCAGCAATGTCCACCAGCTTCATGCCGTTCTTATACAGTTCATATGCCTCATCAGCTAATGGATTTTTCTTTGCTGCCAACCGATCATCTCCTTTCATGGCAATAAAAAAAGATACCGCATCCATCAAGGACATGGTATCTTTTTACAGGTGTCCGGATTAACCACCGGAGCCTCACATTGCTGTGTGTTCTCCTTCCTAAACTACTCCCTGTTAATATGATGATACCATGTTTTTAATACCCTTTCAATCATGTTCGCTTCTTTTTTGCTTACGTTAAAAGTTCCCTTTTCATCATGTTTATACCCTTTATGTGTATGGGGATCCGTTTGCACGCCTTTTACTGCATGAGTGTGTCCCATATCCACCTGTTTATAACGTTTGTCGTGTTTATCGTAATAAGTGATATTTTTAATTTCATTTTTTGCATTAACAGTCGCGTACACTCTTCCATTGGTCATCGTCTCCATCGGTGGTTTTGCAGATCCAGAATCATTGTATCGAACAAACTTGATATTTCCGCTCTGATGCAATGTTGTATACTCACTGCCATACTTCTTCCCCTTATCACTTAATCCGCTGCTTGCACCTCTGCCACCCATTTATCTATACTCTCTTCCCTTATCTTATAACTCAGTGCCCTCTCCAACCTTTTCTCGGTCTCGGTCCCACTTCATTCCAAAGTATGTCTAATTGTTCACTTGCTTTTTTTCTTTCTTCTCGATATTCTTTTTCGTATTGAGCATATTCTCTATTTGTGTAAGTTTTTATAGGGTATCCGAGTTCCTTTGCTCTATTCACAATTTCTTTTAATGTTTTCGGAACCTCGTCAGTAACAGCCACCGTGTTTGCTAATCCGACTTTGTATGTCTTTCCTCTTTCGCTGCGATATGTAATCTTCGTCCCGTTCATGTCTACTGTAACCTGTCTGAGTTTGTCTAATCCGCTGCTTGCTCCTCTTCCACCAAAAAACTGCAAATTTATTTTCATCACCATTGTGCCACCTCCGCTTCATGCCATTTTTCACTAAACTGTTTGATATGTACGATATTTCCCTTGCACTCGTCCGGTACATTTCCGTAAAATATAATCTGTGTAGGCTCTAACCGCTTTATCATTTCCATATATCCATCAAGAAACCTCTGTTTCTTTTCCCTGCTGTTCTGTGTCCCAACAGAAGAAACTGCAACAACGCTCTGTGTAGGTTCTCCATCAAAGCACCATTCGAACGAATCCCGATTGCTCCAACAGATCGTAGGAATCACATTGATACCGTACATCTGCCAGTATGCACCGAGCCAGTGTTTACGGTAATGGTTATATATCTGTAACGGCTTCGGGAAATCCGTATACAGGCTAAAATCTGGCGTTAGCACGAACTTAAATCGCTGTAACATCGGAATGTATCTATCTGGGTCTGTCCATACTCTGGTAAATTGGTAATCATCCAGAAAGAAATGCACCGCCTTATTCTCCGGTACTTTTGCACTTCTGGCATAGTTGAAGCCGACAAACTCCGCATTATCAAATTGTGTCGGCTCTATCTCTGGTATGTCATACTGACCAACACCCTCAAATAACATCCGCTGTGCATTTTCGTAATTCCTCTGTGCTTTATACATGGCATAATCCTTTCTTCATATCATAATTATAAGGCAAGGCTACAGTGGATTTGTGCCATTTTAGGCATGAAAAAAGAGAGGTTGTTATCCCTCTCTTCCCCATACGATCATATACTGTCCGTTCTTTTCCTCTACCAGCCGCGCCATCCTCTGCCTCATTAACCTCTGCACTGTCATGCGCCGCCTGTAAAAACTCCGTCTGCTGATCGGGAGAATGCCGTAGTGAGCTTCCAGCATGTCGTAGCTGGTGCCGCGCACGATGGATTCCGTCAGCTCCGCAGCAATGAAGCTGTCCACGCTCATGCAGATCTCATATATCTCTTTTTCATCCAAGTACATTCCCCCTTTCATTTTTGCGCAAAAAAAATACCAACCATCGAATATTGACGGTTGGTATTTTTTTTAACTATCTCTTCTTTCTATTGCGTCTCTTACTCCACTTGGCAAAATACTATATAGATCATTTATCTCATTTACTTGCGTAATCATCTGATCTACAATAATATTCATTAATTTAAATAGCGCTTTTGCAATCTCTGTATTATCTTCTACCGATATCTGCCCTGGATGAACTGCATTATTACCTATCACTCTTATGATATCCAATGCCCGCTGCACTTTTTCGCTTAATCCATTTCTTACTAGACTCCCTATCTTATCGTTTAAATTTTCATCCCCTTCTACTAAGTTATCACATAACTTTTGTATTCCCAATCTTAGTAAAGCACAAGATGATCTCGGCGATTTATCAAATACATCTCTAGCTTCAATATATATTTTCTTTACATCCTCTGGCATATTTTCATTTGGCAATTCAATTTGAGAACATATTGGAAATACCATGTCATCTCTAAACCATATATGATACCCTTCACAAGCATTACATGTTGATATTCGTATAATTCCATCACCAAATGTCTCTTTGTTGTCAAAATAAAATCTTTTATTTCCGTCATACATTATTAAAATTTCATCCCATTCCATTGATGCTAACGTCCCGCAGATTGGGCATGTGAATGATTTCAATAATTTTTGTGGTTCTACGAGACCGTTTCAAGTTTTGTGTAAACGTTAAAAACTGATATAAGATTTGTGAATAGTTACAAATGGGCAGAGCTGATTTTCTAGGTTCTGCCCATATCTGCATTATACAGGAGTTTTTGGGCATGTCAATAAGACCTGCCCAAAACAAGCTGGTTTTACAGATTGCGTCCGATCAGACGCTCTTCAAAATAGATTTCAAGCTGGGAGTGGATCTGCCCCCAGTCCTGCCTGTGTCCGGTCCATTTTTTCGTGATATCCATAGTTGCCAGATACAGCATTTTCAAAAGGCTGTCATCTGACGGAAAAACGGTCTTGCTTTTGGTCACTTTACGGAGCTGACGATTGAATCCTTCAATGGCATTTGTGGTGTAAATTAGACGTCTTACTGCCTCCGGATATTTGAAATATGTGGACAGGGTTGCCCAGTTATCATGCCAGGATTTATAGATTTTCGGGTACTTGGAATCCCATTTATCTTTGAACAATTCTAACTCATTTAAAGCTGTTTCTTCCGTTGGAGCCGCATATACAAGCTTCAGATCAGCCATCAGCTTTTTGATGTCTTTGTAGGAAACAAACTTCGTTGAATTACGGATCTGATGAATAATACACTGCTGGATTTCTGTTTTTGGATAAACAGCTTCAATTGCCTGTGGAAATCCATTTAGTCCATCCACACATGCTATCAGGATATCTTCAACTCCGCGGTTCTTTAGTCCATTCATGATGGAGAGCCAGAACTTGGCGCTTTCGTTTTCTCCAACATACATACCAAGAACGTCCTTTTTTCCGTTCATATCGATGCCAAGAGCAATGTAGACTGCACGTTTTACAATGCGTCCTTCACTTCGGACATGATAGTGGATAGCATCCATAAATACGACAGCGTACACTTCTTCCAACGGACGTTCCTGCCATTCTTTTACAATTGGAAGGATTTTATCCGTAATCCGGCTGATGGTACTGTCAGAAATATCAATATCATACAGTTCCCGCATGTGAGATTCGATATCTCCGGTAGTCATTCCCTTTGCATACATGGAAAGGATTTTTTCTTCCATGTCCTGAGTCACAGTATTCTGATATTTTTTGATTAGCTGAGGCTCATACTCACCGTTACGATCTCTTGGAATAGCTACATCCATATCTCCATAGCTTGTGTGCATAGTTTTGCTGGAATGACCGTTTCTGCTGTTGTCTGTTTCTTTGTTACGATAATCATACTTGGAATATCCTAATTCTTCATCCAGTTCCTCATCCAAAGCACCTTCCAGAAGAACAGACATCATGTCACGCATGATACTGTTTACATCGGTGCCATCTTTGATGCTGATATCATTATTCTTCAGATAATCACGCATCATTTCTCTCATTGCTGCTTTTTGTGGACTGTCTTTTCTTCTTGCCATAAAAATAACCTCCAAACTGAGTAATTTTATCTTACATCAGTTTGGAGGTTTACACAAACTTTGGGATGCTCCCAACTAATCTGCCGCCCAACTTTTAGCTTCCTTATTTCTGATATTTACACCATTGATTTCACAGCATTTGCTATTTCTGTACACTATTCTTCATTATTAAAGGTGTCATTTTTTCCATGAGTGCATCCGCGATACCTCTGTTGGCACACCACAGGTGCGAACCCCTTCACCGACGCCGCGCTCGGCGGAATATTGTCAAGTGTGTATGTAAGATTTTATGAAATTGCTTCTATTCTCATCTGAATAAACTAAACTGAAAAATCAAATCTTCCGCCGATTTTATTCTCCTCCGACTTGATGGAATCCCAGTCAACGTTTTTGATCTTATCCAAAAGTTCTTCTTTTGAATTTGCCTGAACCGTAGTTTTTCTTACTTTGATTTGCTTGGATTGTTCCTTTTTCTTTATCTCTTTCTTCTCAGCAGCTTTCTTTTCCTGAATTTTTTCAAGATATTCTTTCTGACTGGCTGATGATTTTTCTAACTCTGCATAGAATGTTGTAGTTCCGTCACTATTAAAAGAGATGCCAAATTTTGTAATTTTTGTATCAGTATCTGCATTGCCGTTAGTCTTACCGAATACTCTTTCAAATCCGAACTGGGCATTGATTTCATCTGACATACGCAAGGCTCCCTCAATGCTATGCATTTTTTCTGCATAATACTTCGAATCTGATTATTTACACCTTCAAATCAACCTTGTTCTTTTTTATAACTTCTTTATGCTTTTTCATCGAGAATACTTCTTTTTCTTCCTTTGTATCCTTTGCTTTTTCCAACTGCTTCTGTAGGATTTCTTCGGCTTTTTCACTCATATTCTGGAGAAAGGATTTTACTTTTGAATCTTTATGTCCTATTGCTCATGAACTAATATTTCCATCTTTATCTATTGCCCATCCCTGTTCAACTCTCCATCCAATATCTGCTTGTTGCTTTGCAAACTCCTGATCTATTTTTTTCATGTTACCAATTTCTTTTATGTACTCATCTTCTAAGTCTGAATCATTTGCCATTTTTGTTAAAAACTGAGGAAAAATCGCTACATTCGTGGTAGTTGATTTACCATATTTCATCCCCGGACTATAATTTGCTGATACAAAACTATAATTGTCATTTTTTAGAAAGATAGGAAAGTTCATCCGCTGCAGTTTTTCGGGTTGTCCCTGTCTTTACATCTTCTGTTTGCTCCACAACCTGCTTTTCTGTGGTTTCCTTAGCATGATTTTTCCGTATATTACCGGGATCAGCATTTGTGTAATTATTAGAGTAATTGTTTCCACATGTAACTGCCATCCTGACATC
>OODU01003685.1_pt1 | contig 11262 bp, 10 predicted proteins | sample 1671171 | NCBI WGS metagenome assembly OODU01 (sample SAMN06348129, study PRJEB24527) | human gut metagenome | biome: human gut; feature: ankylosing spondylitis patient; material: feces | host: Homo sapiens | place: China | collected 2015-10
TCACGGACTGCGTAAGTAAAATGATGGGGTGCGGGTACGTTCAGCGGATACTGCTTGCTCATAATAAATTACCTCCATTTTTTTGGCGTTTACGCCGTTTGTGTTTTGGAGGCACCCCGGTCGTCGAAGAGGCTTTTTATTGTTTCCTCTCCGCCTGGCGGACAGCACCTTGTCTGTAAAAAAGGGTTATAACGGGGGGTTCGCGCTGCGTCATTACGGTGCTACCGCAATGACCTCGATCTCTACCAGAGCATCCTTGGGCAGACGCGCAACTTCAACAGCCGAACGGGACGGATAGCCGCCCTCGCCGAAGAACTCGGCATAAACCTCGTTCATCGCGCCGAAGTTGTTCATGTCGCTGAGGAACACGGTCGTCTTGATGACGTCCTTCATGTCTGCGCCGCCCTCTTCGAGGATGGCCTTGACGTTGGTCAGCGACTGGCGGGTCTGCTCCTTGATGCCCTCCGGGAATGCGCCCGTGGCGGGATCAAGCGGAAGCTGGCCGGACGTGATGATCAGCTTGCCTGCTGCAACACCCTGTGCGTAGGGGCCGATCGCTGCCGGTGCCTTTTCCGTACTGATGATCTTCTTCATTTCCATCAGCCTCCTTTTCATGTCATAAACTTTATCACACTTAAAACTTTTTGTCAACGCCTTATTGTGCACTTTGTATGAATGACTACAAACGAACCCCCGTTTTTGTGTTCTATTTCCATATGTTTTGTGCATTCTCACAATTGAGTATTTTTTTAATTGTGATAAATTCATTTTCACCTTCTTTTGACAAGCTCCGAGCGGTATTATATAATATAAGTAACACTTCTACCGGAAGAAAAACACACACACGTCGTTTTCCATTTCAAAAATGAGGTGAGAGCACATGGCAAATCCACTGCTGCAGCAGTATATCAAGGTAACCGAGTTCCTCGGTCTGACCCTCGGACCGGACTATGAGGTCGCGCTGCACGACATGACCGACAAAAACCGTTCCATCATCGCCATCGCCAACAACCACATCAGCGGACGCGATGTCGGTGCGCCGCTGACCAATGTCGCGCTCAAAATTTTAATGGATAAGAGCTATGAGGTACAGGACTACCGCCTGCACTACTGCGGTATGTCAGCAAAGGGAAAGGTCCTCCGCTCCTCTACCATGTTCATCAAGCAGAACGGCAAGCTCATCGGCATGCTGTGCATCAATTTCGACGACACAAAGTTCCGCGAGGCGAGCGACGCCATTCTCAAGCTGTGCCATCCCGACCGCTTCGTCGAGGCGCATGTGCAGATCGACGAGTCGCAGCTCCCGGACAAGCCGGCGTGTCCCCCCGCAGTCTCTCCGGAGAGCTTCCATAATTCCATCGGCGACGTAGCGGAGGACGCGGTGGCCAACGAGCTGACGCGCCTCGGCGTGACCGCCGACCGCCTGACGCCCGAGGAGCGGCTCCAGATTGTCGCGTCCCTTAAAGAAGGCGGCATCTTCCTGCTCAAGGGCGCGGTCAAGGACGTCGCCACGGCGCTTTCCTGCTCACAGGCCAGCATTTACCGCCATCTGGCGCAGCTGAAAGGCGAAACAGAATAGCATACGGAGGTGTCACCATGCTGCATGATTACGGACGCCGCCTTGTCTGGCTGCTCGCCGGCATCGCGGTCAGTTCCATCGGTATCGTGCTCATGCTTCAGGCGAACGTCGGTCTGGAGCCGTGGAGCGTGCTTCAGCAGGGCATGACGCTCGTCCTGCCCATCACCTACGGCCTCGCTTCCATCATCGCGGGCGCCGCCGCCATCGGCCTTGCGATCGTGTTCGGCGAGAGCTTCGGCGTCGGCACGATCGTCAACATCATCGGCTGCGGCGTGTGCATCGACGCGATGCTCGCGCTCGACTGGGTGCCGCAGCTGCATTCGCTCCCCGGCGGCATCGTCATGCTGCTCCTTGGTCTGGAGCTTCTCGCCCTCGGCACATGGATGTATATGCGCAGTGCGCTCGGCGCAGGGCCGCGCGATGCGCTGATGGTCGCGCTCGCCCGGAAAAGCGGCCGCTCCGCCGGTTTCTGCCGCGTCTGCGTGGATATTCTGGTCACGGTGTCCGGCTTTTTCCTCGGCGGTCAGTTCGGCATCGGCACCATCATCGCCGCGCTCGGGCTTGGTTCGCTCATCAACCTGAATTTCAACCTGCTGCATTTCCACCCCGCCGAGGTGCATCAGGAAAATATCGCCGAAACGCTCCGCTATCTCCGCTCATAATTTCAGCACCGCCCGCAGACAGCTCGCCCGTGGGCGGTGCTTTTCTGGTGTTTTTCGAATTTTCTCTTGCGCAGACCGCGAAAAAGCGCGATAATAGAAAAAGAAAACCGGTCTCTCAGCAACGGAGGAACGATTATGTCAGTGACACTCAAACAGATCGCCGATATGGCGGGCGTACATAAATCCACGGTTGACAAGGTCATTCACGACCGTCCGGGCGTGAGCGAGGCCAAGCGCGAGCAGATCCGCGCCCTGCTCAAGGAATACGGCTACGAGTCCAACCCGCTCGCCAAGGCGCTCAATTATCAGAAGAAAAAGCTGGTGGTCGGCGTTCTGCTGACCGGTCAGGCCGTGCCCGACCTGCTGCGCGGCGTGGAGCGCGTTCGTCCGGACTTCTCCGGCTTCAACATCACGCTCGACCTGCGGCAGGCAGATGCCGCCGATACCAAGGCACAGGCCGCTGTGCTGCGCGAGTTCCGCGAGTCCGGCGCAGCCGGTATTGCCGCGTGCGTGTCGAGCGGCGAGGAGGTCGAAAACGAGCTTTCCGCCCTGCATGAGGCCGGCATTCCGCTCATTCTTGTCCACCACGCCCCGGAAAATGCGCCGTGTCTGTGCCGCATCGAGCAGAACGCACAGCAGGCAGGCCGCACGGCGGCTCGTATGCTTGCCCTCCTGCTCGGAAGTGAGGGAAAGCTCGGCATTCTGCGCATCCCCGGCGAGCGCACCCCGGCGGAGCAGGCATTTGCGGACGCGCTCCCCGTGGGCATCGAGCTGGCGGAAGCCGCCGAAACCAAGCCCTCCCCCAAGCTCGCCTACATGAACACCCGTGCGCTGCTGACCCGCTGCCCCGAGCTGGACGCGCTCTTTATCACCTGCGGCTGCGTGCCTGAGGTCTGCCGCGCCATCCGCGACGCCAAACCGGCCAAGCGTCCGCTGCTGCTGTGCATGGAGAACAGCAGCGAAATTTCCGCTCTCGTCCGCGAGGGCGAAGTCGCCTGTGCGGTCAGCGCCGACCACGCCGAGCAGGGCCGTCTTGCGCTGCGTCTGCTGTTCGAGCATCTGGTTTACGAGCGCACCCCCGAGGAAAACGAGATCTGCACGCCGACCGTCGTCACAATCGCGGAAAACGCTTAAGGCACCACCGCACAATGAAAGCTGCGGCTCGTCAGTACGCAAAATTTACTCGCAAATCGCTCTTGTCCCATTATGCGGTATTGCCTTAATCCCTGACTTTTCCTACCCGTCGCTCAAATCGCGGCGGGTATTTTTCTGTCCCTGTGAATTTTCTGCGAACTTTTCTGTTGAGGGTTTGACATTGGTTTTTGCGTAAACTATACTGTAAGATGAATAAGAATGTTATGCGGCAGACCGGCCGCACAAGGAGAGATCGACTATGCTGAACGAGGACACGCGCCGCCTGCTTGCGCGCTGTCGAAAGGGCGACGCAGAGGCGCAGGAGGAACTGCTCCGCGCCGTGCAGCCGCGCATTTACTATTACTGCCTGAAAATGCTGAAGGACGCGCGCCGCGCCGCCGAAACCGAACGAAAAATCTTCTGCGAGCTGCTGAGCGGCCTTGGCGCACTCAAAAACGACGATGATTTTCCGCTCTGGGCGGTGAGCACCGCCGCCCGTCTGTGCCGCGCCGCCGCGAAGGGCAGCGCTCCCGTACAGGCTGAGTCCGCGCCGTTCATGGAAGGCCCGGCGCAGGTCCTCCCGGACAGCGTGCTCGACAGCAACGAAAACCGCCGTCTGGCCGCAGAACTCACCGCCTCCCTGCCCGATGTGCAGCGCGAGTGCGTCCTCATGTACTACTACCTCGAAATGAGCGTCAGCGAAATCGCGTCCGCGCTCCACATCACGGAAAGCGCGGTCAAAACCCGTCTCGGCGGTGCGCAGAGCACGTTCGAGCACGGCTTCCACGCGCACCGCAGCCGCGACCTTGCGCTTTCCGGCGTGTCGCTTCTGCCCTTCCTGCGGCATTTCCTGTGCCGCGATGCCGAGGCAAGCGAGCTTGACGCGCAGGCGGTCACGCGGCTCGTGCAGTCCGCGCTCGAAAACGCCGGACGAAAGGCCGCGTCTGCCGAAAAGGCGGCCGCCCGCGATGCCGCACGCGATGCCGCGAAAAAGGCCGGAAAGTCTCCGCTTCTGGTGTTCCTCTCCGGTCACCGGCACGAAACCTTTGCCGCCGTCTTTGCGCTCGTGCTGTGCGCCGCGGCGCTCATCGGCTGGATTTCGCATCCGCAGATTGAAAACACGCCGGACGATACGGCGTCCGCTCAGACCGACACACAGAGCGAGGACAGCAGCTTTGTCAATCCGTGGACGAGCACGGACAGCAGTGAGGACGAGCCCGAGCAGGGCGTTGAGCTGACCGTGCACCACCGCGTTCTCGCCGCGCGCAGCTGTGCGCTCGTCACCTACGTTTCCGCCTACGACCGCGCGACCGGCGATGCCATCCCGGCGAGCGAGCTTGAATGGTCGGTCAGCCGCCGCTCCATGCTGCGTTTTGACCCGGACGACGGCACGGTTTCCATCCCCGGCGACCCGCTCGGCGAAAAGGTTTCCACCGGCACAGTCGAGCTGACCGTCAAGTGGGGCAAATACACGGATACCGCCGTGTTCGACCTTGTGGAGCCGCACGAAAACGCCATTCTCGACCGGAACACCATCACCCTCCCCGCCTACACCGAAACGACCGCCGTGCCGACCAGCATCGACACCACGCAGGACGGCGTTATCGTTCTGCGCCAGATTTTCTCCGGCTACGAGTTCTATTTCGACAAGTCTACCCAGACCACGGTCATGACCGAGGACAGCTACACCGACGAAATCGAGAGCGTCGAGTGGATCGTGGACGACCCGTCGATTGCCGAGGCCGTGCCGCAGGCCTCCCAGAACGGCAAGACCTACTACTGCACCTTCCGCACCTACCGCCCGGGCGAGACCTGCCTGACCTGCCGCGTAACGCGCACGGACGGCTCGACCGCCTACCAGTATTGCGATATTACGGTCGTTGAACCGACCGAGGAGCAGCAGACGGACGACAGCGCTCTGGCCTCGCCCGCCGAAACCGCGCCCGAGTCCCCCGACGCTGCCACGACCGATACGCTTCCCCAGACGGATACACTTTCTTGAATAAAATCAGCCGCCGGCTTGCATCCTCTTGCAGGACTGCACCGGCGGTTCTTTCATGGATTTTTTTATTTTCTGGCGAAATTTGAATTTATTTATCAAAAAAGGCATTGTAATGTTTCGCCGTCTGTGTTAGAATGAATTATCAACGACATTGCTCCCCCAAAGCAGTGTCTTTTTTTGAGAGAAAAAGGAGATCTGTCCTCGACTCCGGTTATCCGACATCTCAGCGCCCGCGCGACAGCGCGTATGAAATAGGATTTGCCTTGCAAATCCCAAAAAACCGGGAGCATGTATCACGGTTTTTTGACTCTGAGAGAGAAAAAAGTTTCTGCACAGGAACTTTTTTCCGTCCGTGTTTTGCGAAGTCAAAACACATTTGTCGGCGAAACTGTAGTTTCGCGACAGAGAAAAGGAAGAAGGTCAGTCATGAAAGAAAAGAAAAAACTCTCCCTTGCGGCACGCATCTTCATCGCGCTTGTGCTTGCCATCATCGCAGGTCTGCTCCTGCAAAGCCACTCGGAATTTGCCGTCAGCTACATCAAGCCGTTCGGCACGATTTTCCTCAACCTCGTTAAGTTCATCGTTGTCCCCATCGTGCTGTTCTCCATCATGTGCGGCATCATTTCGATGAGCGACGTCCGCAAGGTCGGTTCGATCGGCCTGAAAACCGTTCTGTACTACCTGTGCACCACCGCGTTCGCCATCACCATCGGCCTTATCGGCGGCAACATCTTCAAGAAATTCTTCCCGGTCATCGCGACCACCGACCTCAGCTATGAGGCGGCCGAGGCGACCTCGTTTATGGATACCATCGTCGGCATCTTCCCGTCCAACTTCGTCGATCCGATGGTGAACGCCAATATGCTTCAGATCATCGTCATGGCGATCCTGCTCGGCTTCGGCATCATCCTCATCGGCGAGGAAAAGAACCACCGTATCGTTGCGGCGTTCAGTGACCTCAACGAGGTGTTCATGAAGGTCATGGAGCTCATTCTTGCGCTGTCCCCGTTCGGCGTGTTCTGCCTGCTGTGCCCGGTCGTTGCGGAAAACGGCCCGGCCATCATCGGCTCGCTCGCGACCGTTCTTCTCGCGGCGTACATCTGCTACGCGGTGCACGCGATCGTCGTTTACTCCTCGACCGTTTCCGCCCTCGGCGGCATGAGCCCGCTCAAGTTCTTTGAGGGAATGCTGCCGGCCATCATGTTCGCGTTTTCGAGCGCGTCCTCGGTCGGCACCCTCCCCATCAACCTCGAATGCACGGAAAAGCTCGGTGCGAAGCGTGAGGTTGCGTCCTTCGTTCTGCCGCTCGGCGCGACCATCAACATGGACGGCACCGCGATTTATCAGGGCATCTGCGCGATTTTCATCGCCTCCTGCTATGGTATTTCGCTCACCCTGCCGCAGATGCTGACCATTATCCTCACCGCGACCCTCGCCTCCATCGGCACCGCCGGTGTGCCGGGCGCCGGCATGGTCATGCTCGCCATGGTGCTCACCTCGGTCGGTCTGCCGGTTGACGGCATCGCGCTCGTTGCCGGCGTGGACCGCATTTTCGATATGGGCCGCACCACGGTCAATATCACCGGCGACGCCGCCTGCACCATCATCGTTTCCCGTCTGGAAGAGAAGCGCGGAGCAAAGAAGCTGTCGAAAAACTAATTAAAAAAAACCAAGCCTCGGTGTCACATGGATACCGAGGCTTTTGTAATATTTGCTTTTATAATTACTAAAAGTAATCAGTCCGCCGCATAGCTCTCCGCCGGGTTGAGGGTGACGGCGCGGGTCGCGTTGTCGTAGCCAACGCCGCAGTCGATGGCCTGCGCCAGGTCGCGGAGCTTTACGTAATTCGCGTCGTCGATGAGATAGGTCTTGAGCGAAAGCGTCTCGCCGTCCAGCGTAATGCGCTGCGAGCCGCTCCCGGCCTGCACGACCGCCGCGTTCCGCACGCCGGAAAGCTCGGTGCCGAGCGCCTCATATGCGCCGCCGCGCGTCAGCTGAACGCTGTCGTCCGCCGCGTCATACGCAACCGAAAACGTTTTTTCCGTGCCGGAGAGCGCCGCCGCCGCGTCGCGCAGCTTGATGTAGTTCGCCCCGTCGATCAGGAAGGCGGTGAACGCCGCCGGGGTTCCGTTCACAGCGAACGCCGCGTCATTCGGGAGTGCCGAAACGGTCGGGTCCTTGAGTCCGGGCAGGGCGCTCAGCGCCTTGAAGGTGTAGCCCTCGGCCTTCCAGCCGGAAATCAGGTCGTTCAGAATAGCGGCATTAGTCGAAGAAACCGCGTGCAGCAGGATGATCGCGCCGTTGTGCGTGCGGCTGCGGATGGTCTGCTTGGCGGAAGCATAGGACGGCTGATTTGCCGGGTCCCAGTCCGCGTAGGCCACGCTCCAGAGCGTCGTGTGCCAGCCGAGCGACTGCGCCCACGCGAGGTTGTCGTAGCTGTACGCGCCCTCGGGCGGGCGGTAGAACGGGGCAAGCCTGCGCCCGGTGAGCTGCTTATACTGCGTGCTGACCGAGGTCAGCTCCTCGGCGAAGCGTTCGCGACCGACCTTGCTCATGTTCGGGTGGTTATAGGTGTGGTTGCACACGAGATGCCCCTCGTCCCCCATGCGCTTTACGAGCGCCGGGGCGGTTTTCAGGTAGTCGCCCACCACGAAAAACGCGCCGGGAACGTGCTGTTTTTTGAGCGTATCGAGGATTTTTGCGGTGTTTCCGTTCTCATAGCCGCAGTCGAACGTTAGATAGAGCGTTTTCTCGTCCGCGCTCCCCATGTAGTACGCGCCGTATTTCGCGAGCGTCTGCACCGTGTCCTCGCCGTTCGGCGGCTGATGCAGGCCGTTGCCGTACCACAGACCCCAGTTTGTCGCGCCCGCCGGAAGCAGCGCCATGCCGAGCGCGAGCGCCGCGCAGAGCGTCCGTTTGCAGATGTTTTTCATGCGTTTTCTCCTCCTTTTACTGCGGCGGACTCCCCCCGGCCCGCCGTTCTTTTCTCTATCATAGGATAAACGCATCGACCATGCAAGCGCTGTTCGGAATTGTAACCGTAAAAAAATCCGCCTGAAGTTTGGGCAGAATGCCGCTTCGGGCGCAAAAAAAGCAGAAACCCTCGTCTTTCTGAGAGCTTCTGCTTTTAATTATCATCTTTCTGTTCTTTCAGCGGAACCATGAACCGCATGGTGAATGTTCCGTTTTCCGCGCGGAACTCACACAGACCGCCGTGCTTATGCGCGATGGCCTGAATGCTGCGGCAGCCGAAGCCGTGTCCCTCCCGCTGCGCGGCCGGCAGACCGCCATGCAGTTCGAGCGACTTTTCGCACGGATTGGAAACCGAAATGAGCAGCCGGCTGCGCCGCAGACCGCAGTAAAGCGAAATCTGCCGATTCGGCTCGTCCAGCTTTTCGACCGCGTGGAGCGCGTTTTCCAGACCGTTGGACAGCACCGAGCACAGCTCGTTATCGGGCAGCGACAGCGTGTCCGGCAGCTTCGCCTCGACCGTGAGGCGCACACCCTTGCGCTCCGCCCGTCCCACGAACGAGGAGCACAGCAGGTTCACCGTATCGTTCGCGCAGAAGCGGCGCGGCGTGACCGCCTCGATGTCGCTGCGCACCCGATGGATGTACTCAGCCGCCTGCTGCGGCTTGTCCGCCGTCAGGAGGCTGTCGATCATGTTCAGATGATGGCGCATATCGTGCTGATAGACCGCTGTCTGGGTCTCTGCGCGGCGGAGTGCGTCCATTTCGGTCTGCGACTGCCGGAGTGCCGACTGGAGCACCGCGTTCTGCATTTCGGACTGCATCCGTGCACGGCTCTGCACGTGATACGCGGTCATGAACGCGACGTAGAACACGATGAGCACGGTCGGGAGAAACTCGTCAAGCGCGTAAATTCCCGCGTGCAGCGCGTCCGAATAGATGGTCGTTGCGTAGTCGAACAGGTAATACGCCACCGGCAGACTGCCGAACAGCAGCAGCGAATCCGACATGGCGTCATGCGCCGCGCCGGTAAAGCAGCGCAGCAGCGCGAACAGGAACGGGACGATGGACAGCGTGTAGCATATCTCGCCCGCGAGCGCCGACCCGGAAACCGCCGTGACCGCGATGTTCACCCAGCGCGGCAGCTGACAGCAGAGGTAAGCGGTGCAGGTGCAGACGATTGCCTCGCCGACCCGCTTTTTCAGCACGCAAATCAGCGCGAGGGTCAGCGGCAGATGCACGATGAGCGGATAGAGCTGCTTGGCCGTGGTGACGCCGAGTATCAGCCAGCACGGCGTCTGAATGAGCAGGAACAGCGGTGCGAGTGCGATGAAAATGCGTTTCTGCCACGCCGTGCGGCAGCCGCCCGCAATCGCCACGCTGAGGATAAGGCCGTAGATGAGCACCAGACCGTAGTTAAACACGCCAAGGGCGGAAAGCAGCGTCATTCTCCGGCCTCCCCCTCAGAAAACAGCAGATTCATGTATTCCTTTTGCACCTGCGGATAAATCAGCCGGGAAACCGGCAGGGTCCTGCCCGTAAACGTGCGCACGCTGCTCGGCGTAAGCTCCTCGATCTGGAACATATTGATGATGTAGGAGCGGTGAATGCGGGTGAACTCCGGTCGCGCCAGAAGCGGCTTTTCGTAGTCGCGCATACGACCCGGCACCTCGCGCACCTGTCCGTTCGTCAGGTTGAAATACAGGTGGCGGTTATTGATTTCGACGTAGGTCAGCTGGGAAAACGGGATGCGGAACAGAGAATTTCCGTTTTTGACAGTCAGACCGTCCTGCGGCCGCTGTTCACGGAGCATCAGACGGTCGAGCAGCGGAAAGAGCAGATTACGGCGGATGGGCTTGAGCAGATAATCGAGGGCGTTCACGCCGTAGCTCTCGTAGGCGAAGCCGGGCGAGGAAGTCAGAAAAACGATGTCCGCCGCGGTATCGAAGCTGCGGATCTCTCGCGCGGCCTCCAGGCCGTCCATGCCGGGCATGATGACGTCGAGCAGATAGAGCGTGAAGTGCTCCCGCTGTGCGGCGTCCACCAGCTCGACCGCGCTGCGGAAGGTCCGCACACGGAGAATGGTATTGTTTTCTGTCTGCCAGAGCTGCAAAAGCTCGAGAATTTCGTTCAGTTCCTCCAGCTGATCGTCACAAACCGCAATATACATCGTTTTTCACCTCCCGTTCGACGTTTCTTTTTTATTTTACCACAAGCTTAAAATGCTTTCCAGTGTTCCAGCGATATTTTATCGCGATTTGACATTTCTGCTGGACGAACCGCCCGGGATGTGCTATGCTTATGGAAAAGCAGAAACCATGTCGGGAAAGGGAGGTCAAACATGCCGCAGTGGTTGCCGTGGCTTATCGCATTTATCAGTCTGGAAGCGTTCATCGCGCTCTGGTTCTGGGAAGTCAACCGTGAGATGCTGAGCCGGAAGAGTACGGTGGAAAGCGCGCGTGCGCAGCTTGCCGCGAGCCGTTCGCGTGCGGTCGCACATCCGGAAGGCGAGGAATACGCCGCTGTTCTCACGCGCAGCGAGAGCATTTTTCAGCAGTCAGTCGATCATTACAACGAGCTGTTTCAGCGGCCGTGGATTGGATTTCCGGGGCGTCTTCTCTGATTTTCCGAAGAAATCAACGATTAAATTTTCGAGATGGACGTTTTATGTCCATACGATATGATATAATACAATCGAAGGACAAACAGGCAAATCTGTCCGGCTCACGTTTCATTTCTTTTCCGAACGGCACTGCGTCACTGTGGTGCCGTTCATCTATTTATCTATTTATATTTGGGCACAAAAAAAGACTCAAAACCTTAGCTCTGAGTCTTATCTTTGTGTGCGCGTTGAGTTATCTTCCCGGGCCGTCGCCAGCCAAGTATTGTCACCGTAAATGAGCTTAACTACTGTGT
>OODU01003700.1_pt1 | contig 11220 bp, 10 predicted proteins | sample 1671171 | NCBI WGS metagenome assembly OODU01 (sample SAMN06348129, study PRJEB24527) | human gut metagenome | biome: human gut; feature: ankylosing spondylitis patient; material: feces | host: Homo sapiens | place: China | collected 2015-10
TTTATATGACATTTATAAATTGTTGATATAGATATATAACTCTGTCCCAGCAATTTCTTCTTATAATTGATCAACTGATATTTTTCCGTTTTAATCTGGAAATTTCTAATTGAATTGATATTAAATTATCAACTTTTCTCATTTTCGTAACATTTGTTACAAACTATCTTCTACAAAAGAGCTATACTATAATTACAACATAAGTTGTGCAGCAACAATCAACAACCAATTAAATTCTAATAAAAGGAGATTTTAACTATGAAAAAATATGTATGTGAACCATGTGGCTACGAATATGACCCAGCTGTAGGAGACCCGGATAACGGAATCGCACCGGGCACAGCCTTTGAAGATCTTCCGGATGACTGGGTATGTCCAATCTGCGGATTAGGAAAAGAAGTATTTGTTGCAGAAGATTAATTACTCTTCCGACTGCAGTCTTTCATAATCCGTGATCTCGATTACCTTACGGCCTACAAGACGGATGATACCTTCATCCTGTAAAGTAAGCAGCATACGCGACAGAGATGGTCTTGTAGTATTCAGATATACTGCCAGATCTTCCCTGTTCATATGCAAACGGACCCGATAGTCCGGATTACAGTTTTCCAACAGGTACGCCGCTACACGCTGACGTAAGTTTCCACTGGTAAGAACCTCTATCTGACGGTTACATTTCTCTGCTTTTTCCGCAAAAAGCTGAAGCATATTGAAGACAACCTTACTGTGATGTACACAGTTTCTTTCGCATCTTCCGCCAAAGAAATTCTGTGAAACCTCCAGAACCGACACTTCATTTTTTGCTTTTGCATAACCGGAGTAAGCAGACTGGCGCAGAAACATTTCTACTTCGCCAAACTCCTCACCCACCGTAACGTAACTGCTCCGGGTAATCTTACCATTCAGGTTGATACTGCCAAGCTCAACCATTCCTTCCAATATGAAATATAATTTTAACGGCACATCACCCTGGCGGAAAATATAGGTATCTTTCGGATATTTCTTTACTACAGCCTGTGAACAGACAAGACTTTTTTCCAGTTCTTCTTCTGTCAGGTTCTGAAATATCTGTAACTGTTGTAACTTCATAATCCAATCCTTTTCTCTGCTGATAAACATTTTCTACGATTCATTATAGACTATGCGGGACGAGGATTCAATGTGTACCAAAGACAGGAGGTTTCTCTATGAATATTACATTTGACGATAACTTAATTACAGGCAACAAAACCATCGATTCCCAGCATCAGGAACTGATCGACCGCATCCGGCAGTTCGTCGCAGCATGCGAATCCGGTGACAGTAAGATCAAAGCGATCAAAATGTTAGATTACCTTGATGAATATACGAATTTTCATTTTCAGGAAGAAGAGGAACTTCAGAAAAAGGTATCTTACCCGGAACTTGCCGCACATCATGCCAAACATGAAGAATTCAAGAAATCCATTCAGGAATTATATGATTATCTTAATGAAAACGAAGGGCCTGATGATCAGTTTATCGAACAGGTAAAGCGTAATGTTGTAGACTGGCTGTTCCAGCATATCAAGACTTTTGACCGGTCTGTAGCGGAATATATTCATTTGAAAGATAATTCCAATCGATTATAGTGATTCATAAAAATGCACAAAACGGACATGTTCTCATAACAATGTCCGTTTTTGTGATATACTTAATTTATTATATTTACAAAGGATTGGGTACTTATGAATCAGAAACTTACCAAATACGCCTGGCTGCTGCCATTCATCTCCGGCATCTGCTGGGGTGCTGCCGGAATCTTTGTCCGTACACTGGAACACGATGGGCTCGACAACTTTTCCATCATTAGTTTCCGGATGTTGCTTGCAGCTCTGATCACTGGCATATGGATTCTATTCTATAACCGACATTTATTTTATGTACATCGGCGTGACTTCTGGCTTTTTATCGGAAGCGGCATGATCGGCATGACCGCCCTTAGTGTCTTTTATAATATTTCCGTTACGAAAGGATCTCTTGCACTTTCTGCCGTGTTACTTGCCATGTCTCCGGTCTTTGTTCTGTTTCTGGCTGCTATATTCTTCCATGAACCGATAACCAGACACAAACTGACCTGTGTAACACTCGCACTCATTGGCTGTGTACTGGTAAGCGGAGTACTGGAAAGCAATGGACTTTCCTGGAGCATAACAGGAATTCTCTGCGGAATTCTGGCAAGCTTTTTCTATGCTGTATATGGAATCATAAGCAAAAAAGTCACACAAAAAGGATATCATTTCCTGACGATTACTTTTTACGGCACACTCTTTTCCGGCATGACAATGCTGCCTTTCAGTAATATACACTCTTTAAGCAGCATGATTGTCTCAGGGCAAAGGACCACCTTTTTTATCCTGATTATTCATGCGCTGGTATCATCCGTCCTGCCTTATGCACTATATTCTTTATCCATGCGCTATATGGAGGCCGGCAAGGCATCGATTCTCGCTTCCAGCGAGCCTGCCGCCGCCATGTTATTCGGAGCGGTACTCTATGCCGAAACACCAGGTATTCTTTCCATCTGTGGACTTTGTTTTACAATTACTGCTGTAATATTATTAAATTATGAAAGGAATTGAACATATGGTACACCTGAACGACAATGCTATTGCCTATATGAATAAACGCGGATTCCGCAACATCATACTTTCCATCGAAACAATCACCAGTTGATGTGCCCCTCCGCGTCTGGAGATATCGGTAGGATTTACCGATAAAGAAAAAGAGGACATGCTCGCACAGGGGTATGTCTGCGAGACCAGTCCTCTTGGAAATGTCTATTATCTGCCTGATGGAGTTACTGTAAACGGGGATATCAGCATCAATTATATGGAATATCCCTGGATTACATGCTTTGAGGTAAGCGGTCTGGCTGTTTCACGTTCCTGAGACAGCCAGGCTATGTATTACTCTTTTGCTTCCTCCATTTTTTTGTATTTCTTGTTCTGATTGTTTTATCTGTTCATCCAACTGTCTTATCTGCCTATCGCTTTCTTTTATCTGTTCATCCAACTGTCCTATCTGCCTATCGCTTTCTTTTATCTGTTCCTCCAGTTGTCTTATTTGCTTATCACTTTCTTTTATTTGTTTATTCCGTTGTCTTATCTGTTCATCCAGTTGTCTTGACTGCTCATCTTTCTGTTTTATCTGCTCATCTAGTTGTTTTATCTGCTCATCTTTCTCTTCTATCTGCCTCCGCATATCTTCAATCATGAATTCTACTGTATTTCGATCTAATTCTAACAATTCTTCCGAAAACATCTACATCACCTCTTTCAACTGACTAGTTATTTTTATAAGTATCTAAAACAATTCTTTTGACATTTTTCATGCTATTTTTTATCCAATAGCTGCTGTAATCGTTGTATTTCTTTCCTCATTTCTAACATCTCCTCATCCTTCTGACTCAACTGCTCTCTCTGGCAGTCTATCTCCTTCTGCATATCATCAATCATCAGCTTTACTGTATTCCTGTCTAACTCCAGCAATTCTTTCGAAAACATCTGCATCACCTCTTCGATATTCCGGCAGACATCATAAGCCTGTTCATACATTTCTTTAAAATCCGGATATTTCTCTATAATATCTATAATCGTCTCCGGATCATCCATGCAGAAAAATGCAAGCCATGCTTCCAGCCGGTTTTCTATTTTTACACTTCTATTTTCATTTTGCTGATTCTTTTTGAATATGTCAAGAGGTATGAACAGATATTCTTGTAATAAATTTATATTTACTCCTGTATCAGATTTTTGCATAAAACGATGGATATAATTATTGGAAAATTTCTGGAATTCTGTTGGACTTTTTTCAAATAACACGATCGTATACACCTGCTTGATATCTCTGTAAGAGAATCGTTTTCCTTTGATTCCTCTCACTCTCTTATACTGCCGAAGCAACAGATCTGCTGAGTAACAGGCACTTCTTTCTCCCGGAAAATAATATCCGATTTTCTGAATTTCCAGATTCGCAATACTTCCATCTTCCAGTTGCACTACCATATCTGTAATAAGAAGCGTAGATTCATCCGCTAATCTTGTCCCGTCATTTGGTAATACATCTACGATTCTCACTCTTTGTCCAAGCAGCAGTGTGAGTAATTCATTTACCCTCTCCGGTGTATTCTCCGGATTCAGAATTTCTTTTATCATGAAATCATACATGATTTTTATGCCTTTCACCCCGGTACAAAAATCTAAAAATTCATTTTGATTTTCCTCTGTCCACTCATAAAATAAATTTTTTAATCTGCTTTTACTTTCAATCTCATTCAACACCTCCTCCCTTGTCCGAATCATCGGGAAATACTGTTGAAGTTTGTTTGTCATAGGCACGTCCTCCTGAATAGATTATAAAATTTTCGTGTTCTCTCAAGTCGGAAATATGTTTCAGACATTTTTAGGTGTGAAACGGTCGAAACTTGATGCCTTTTGGCCTAGAAATACTTAAGAGTTTGTAGAAGTCACTCTTTGAAGTGCATTCAGAATAGCATATTGTTCATATGATTACAAGATTAATTTTCGTAAAAAAAGCGGCAGAATTATCTTCCGCCGCATAGCCCATATCACCATCTATATATTATCTCATCTTAAAACTTCTCCATCTCCCCAATGATCGTTCTGTAAAATTCTTCTTCCGTGCCCTCTTTTCTCACATCATTCATCACATATCCGTCTTTCAGAAATATCACTCTCTTACACCGGCTTGCCATCTGTGGATCATGCGTTACCATCAGAAGGGTCTTCCCTAACTCCTCATTGATTTTCCGGAATTCCTCCGCAACAACTTTTCCGGATTTTGAGTCGAGGTTTCCCGTCGGCTCATCTGCAAATATGATACTCGGATCATTGATCAGCGCCCTGCAGATTGCCACTCTCTGCCGCTCACCGCCGGACAGTTCATAAGGATTCTTTTCCTGAAGATGTTCAATCCCAAACTGCTTTTCCAATGCTTCCGCTTTCTCTTCACATTCTTTCTGTTCCTTTTTATCCAGCAATACCGGAAGCATGATATTTTCTTTTACCGAAAGACTGTCCATCAGATTAAAATCCTGGAATACAAATCCGATCTTTCTACGTCTGATATCCGTAAGTTCTTCTTTCCACAGCTCATTCGTATTCGCACCGTCAAAGATCACATCTCCGTCCGTCTGCTGATCCATAAATCCCAGGATCTTCAGAAGTGTTGTCTTTCCACAGCCGGATTTTCCCATAATTCCGACGTATTCTCCCTGTTCTACATCAAAGTTAATGCCTTTCAGTACCGAAATCGCATCCGCATCATCAATCTCCCCACCGGCTTTTGGAAATTTCTTGATCAGGTTATTTACCTTTAATATTTCTTTCATGCTTTCCTTCTACCTTTCTTATTGTATACTGCTCAATCACCTTTACACCGATGCCCTGCACTACAAGATATATAACTGCAAAGATCAACAGATATCGCAGATAATGTACACAGTCAGCCTTCGTATATTCCCGCATGTTCCACATCTCCCCGGTTAACACCGGCACCATAACAACCGCAACTGCTGCCGGGATCCAGAAAAAGATTCCCGTCTCTGTCCGGATCAGCTTTTCTCTTTCTTTCGAGCTCATTCCAATACAGGTTAAGAAATGATTCCGCTTCTTCTTGTCCGTCATCTCAGATTCATATTTCAAGTAAATGACCAGAACGCTTCCCAGCAGAAATGCTCCCATGATAAATATATCTACTACCGTTGTCATAAAGCGTTCGCTTTCAATCTGTTCCATCGTTGTACGTTTGGAATAGCAGGATAATACATCCTTGTCAAATCTTTCATCCTCTTTATGTACCTTCCGAAAAGCCTGGAGCTCTTTTTCTATCTTCTGATAATCTACATTTTTCACATTCAAAAGGACAAGCTTTGTCGGCCAGTGATGGATCGTCACTCCTTCTTCTGCTTCACCCTCCTCAACCGGATCTCCGGTGATCCAATTATATTTCTTCCAGTCGTCCTGAACCTTTTCAAAATATTCATCCGAAAATACAACCAGATTCTCCTCACTTCCCTGCCGAAATGCACCTATCAGGATATCCGTCTTTTCACCCTTTACGGTTCGTGTTGGATAGATCTTTTCCCGATCAAGAAATCCATAAGATTCTATCGGCTGTCCGATGTGCAGGTACGGCTCTTTTCTCGAATTCAGGTAATCCAGTGGATGTGCCTTCGTACTCTTATCCTGTTGATAAATAATATAGATTTCCTTTCCGTCAGCAGATAGATTCATTTTTTCACTTTTCTTTCCAAGTGCCTTATTCAGTTCTTTATACGTCGTCTCCGAGATGCCTATATGCTGTCCCTGCGGCATGATCACTGCTCTGGCATCATCCAGCTTTTCCGAATTATCCACATTCGTCACGCGTACCATCGGATACTCCTGGAATTTCACGTCATATTTTTCCTGCAGCTGTTTCCAGAATGTCTCATCCGCTTCCGTTGCCATACATACAAAATCATACGGGAACAGTCCTTCCGGCTTTTGCGCGATCTTCGCTGAGATCATATCTTTTCCAAATAAGAACAATATCAGTACCGGTATAAGACTGATCACGTACACATAACGGAATGTACTCTTGAAACGGTAATAAAACGAATTATATGGGATCAACTTTGCATAATAACTCTTTTTATGCTTCCGCACTTTCAGAAACAATCCAAATCCAAACTTTTCCGCCAGATAAATGCCCAGGAAGATAAATAAAAGTATCCGTAACCCTTCGGCATTCTTCCGCATTCCGAAATTCACGATTCCAAATACCACAATGACCAGGCCAATTGTAAGCCACAGACCGATCCGTTTTTCCGGCATCTTCTCCTTTTCCACATCGCCCAGCTGCATTTTTTTTAGTTCCCTGTACAGGAAGAAATCCCGCAGGATCATCAGTCCAATCCCGGATATTCCGATCATGATAAGACTTGCGATCAAATATGTGAATCCTGTAATCTTCGCCGGCTGTGCTCCCACTCCGGATCTTGCCATGAAAATTCTGCGGATGATACACAGGATCACACTTCCGATGCAGGCTCCCCCGATCAGCATTCCCAGAATTCCAGCCACAATCTCTGCTCCAAGCACTTCATAAAGTGTAGACTTCCGCATTCCCAGAGTCGAAAATATACTGTAATTTCTCATCCGTTTTCTGAAATATGACAACAGATTCGTGATCATCAGCATCAGCGATGCGATCAGACTCACGATCAGGAATTCCAGCAGAATTGCCGTGATTCCATGCCCCGTCAGTATATTTCCTTCTTTATTAAATGGTGCCAGCATCTGTGCCATTCCGACTCCGGAAAATATCAGCGTTGCCGGAAGCAGGTTCATACTTACGTAAACAATAAAATCTCTTTTTGAACTTTTAAAATTCTTCCACAGGGCCGTATAGAATCCTTTCGGATACTTCCCCGAAAATTCCAGATGCTTTTTCTTTTCTTCTTTGTAATTTTTCTCTCTGGCTTTAACTTCTTCCTGTATCTTTTTCTCTTCCTGCCACGAATCAATCAGCTTCGCACCGATCAAATTGATCACCAGAAGCACTACCAGTAAAAATGGATACACCTGTGACAGCGGATCTGAAAATACTGCCCCATCTGCCCCAAGAAATGATATCATACATCCTGCGATCAGTGACATGATATCCAGAAGCAGTTTATGGTGATTGCCTAAAGCCAGTATCAGATTCACAATTCCTATCACCTGGATTAACAGTACCATTACCAGTTCACAGATGAACAGCATCAGTATCTGAACCATCATCTGTTCATCTGCACCGTCCAGTACTCCCAAAGGCTTCAGACTTTTCTTTATGTAACTCATCCCATCGCCCGAAGCAGCCAATTTTATCAGATATCCCGGTACATTGCATTTCCATGTCCCCATGTTCATCCACGGAAATAATAGCACTGCCTGGATGATCACCTGCATGATCAGCGTGAATATCTTCATTCGCTTTTCCGTCTTATTCATAACTTTTGCCTCTCATTTTTCATACACGCTTATTATCCGAGATCTAACGTCTCTCTTCATATACGCTTACTATCCAAGATCTAACGTCTCTCTCTTTATACCTGCGCCACCACCGGCTTAAATCCCTCCATTCCGACAACCATCACCGGTGCTCCTGCCGGGATCTCCGTTCCTTTCTCAGATCCCTGTACTCTTACTTTCATATGATGTCCACACAGATATCCTTTTCCCTTCCAGTTGATTTTGGTATCTGCCGTTCCAATCTCCCATAAAAGTCTGGTCTCTCTTCTGCTCTGCAAAAGATTCATAAATCCTCTCAGTACCATATTCAGCAGACATGCTATCAATACACAGCAGAGGATTCCTGCATATCCCTTCACCGGGAAACTCGGAACAAAACATAATGCCGAGATAAAAAGTACCAGCCCGCTGTTTGCAACGTAACATCCCTGCCCCCAGTCTCTTCCGACTGCATAGAATAAAGCTTTGCCCGTGTATTTCTCCCAGAAGCTCAATCCGATTCCATAGACAGCTAATCCGATTCCGATATTCCGGTGTATAACTGCCGGGATTTTATTCAGGCCAAGCGCATCATTCCACAACCATAAAAATGCGTTCGGATCTCTTGCGATAAGATAAGAAATACACACACATACAATCGGTATACATCCCAGTGCCAGCATCCACAGAAACATATTGGAATCAAACACTTTATGATAGATCTTATCCATTGCTTCACCTGCTTCCTGCGGATCGCCCATCTGGCGGACTGCTTCTTCCTCTGCTTCAACTTCCGTCATTCCTGATTCCATTAATGCGGCTTTGCAGTCTTCTATATGCGCTTCATATTCATTTACAATCTCTTTTCTTACAGACGAATCGGTAATCTTCTTCCCAAGTTCTTTCAGATATTCTCTTTCCTTCATATCTAACACCCTCCTTTTCTGCCACCTTCACTGCCTTACCTGTGCTATACGGAATACTGGATCATGCTCGTAACTGCATTGGCATAAGCATTCCATTCTTCGATCATTTTCTCCAGATATTTCTTCCCGTTAGGTGTGATCCGGTAATACTTTCTGAGTTTCCCGTTCGCCTCCTGGTTATAACTTTCCAAATATCCGGACTGTACCATGCTGTGAAGCAGCGGATACAATGTTCCTACCTTTAATTCGAATACATTGTCCGATCTCTTTGAGAGTGTATCGATCATTTCATATCCGTACATATCCTTTTCTGAGATCAATTTGAGAATTAACATTGCGGTATTTCCTGAGACCATATTTTTGTTTACTTTCATAGTGATTGCTCCTTTCTTATATTTGCTTTCATTATATATCGACTTTCGATAGTTGAGTGTAAAAAAATTTGCTTTCTTCTTGGTTTTATTATATATCGTATCTCGATATATGTCAATATACAAGAATAAAAAAACCGGAAATGCAAACCTGCATTCCCAGTCCCTTTACCTTCTTCTTTCCTACAACAGCTCCGCAAACAATCGCAGGAACAACTGTCCCAGCCGCAGAGTCGCGCTCCGGCCGGACTTATACTTCTCCGTCACTTCCCTGCACTGTTCCAATGTCTGCTCCATATCCCGCCGGATATCCAGCACCGCATCACAATCTGCCATAAAACACCCATTTTCAAAATGATGATAAAGGCTCCGGTAATCCAGATTGATCGTGCCGCAAGTCGCCATGCAATCATCTGCCACGCTCATCTTCGCATGACAGAACCCCGGTGTCCACTCATAGATCCTTACACCATCCTGTACCAGATTGTGATAGAACGATCTGGTGATACTGTAGATCAGCTTCTTATCCGGGATTCCCGGTGTGATGATCCGCACATCCACGCCACGCCTGGCCGCCAGCGAAAGTGCATGTGTCATCTCATCCGTGATGATCAGATAAGGAGTCATGAACCAGCAGTATCTATCCGCTTTGTTGACGATACTGATATAGACATCCTCTCCAACCTGGATTCCGTCTAACGGGCAGTCCGCATACGGCTGGATATATCCCGTCTGCTTTGCCTGATACGGATGCTGTACCAGATATTTTTTCTGTGCCTCTATATCCAGAACATCCACATCGGCCGGAGTCTTCCCGGATGCTTCCCACATTTCCAAAAATGCTGCCGTAAGCGAAGCCACCGCATCTCCTTCCAGCCGGATTCCCGTATCCTTCCATTCCCCGTATGGATGTGTATAGTTAAAATACTCATTTGCCAGGTTATAACCGCCTGTGTACCCAACCTTTCCGTCAATCACCGTAATCTTTCTGTGGTCACGGTTATTCAGGAACATATTAAGTCCCGGAAGCAGCGGATTGAATACCCGGCAGGCAATTCCTTTCGCTTCCAGTTTTCTCGCAAAACTCAGATTTACGAATCCGATCGAGCCCATGTCATCATAGAACACCCGGACCTCTACTCCTGCTTTCACCCGTTCTTCCAGCACCGTCTGTATCCTGCTCCATGCATATTCATCCTCAATTGCATGATACTCCATGAAAATGAATTGCTCCGCCTTTGCAAGATCCGTAAGCTGCGCCTCCAGTCCTTTGACCGCTTCATCAAAATAAGTCACATCCGTATTCTGATACACCGGATAACACGCATTTCTTTCTATATAATTAGAAACATTTCCCGCTTTCGGATCTGACACATTCAGACGTTCCAGCACTTCCTTATTTTCCGGCAAAAGTGGCAGAAGCTTCTCATCAATCCTTTTGTAACGCATCCGCATCTTCCGGGTTCCACCGTTCATACCGATCATAAAATAAAGTGCTACTCCAAGGATCGGAAATGTCAGGATCAGGATGATCCACGGTGTCTTCATCGAGGAAGTCTCATTTCTTCCATATATTTTCAGAACCAGTATGACGGCAAATATTCTGGTCAGATTGTCTATGAATACCGCGTATTCATTCAGTCCCTTAAATATCCCAATCAGGAACACTACTTCCAGTAATATCGAAAGCACTGTGAACGCCAGCCGCTTCACACCATTCTGTGTCTTTTTCTTTCCTTCCAGTGTATGACTGCTCATCTTCTCACTCTTTTCTTCTATCGTAAATTATGATTATACTAACACGAACATGTTCCCGTCACAAGCTTTATCCGGTATTTTGTAAAATCCTCTCCGGAAATAATTTGCATAATTCTTTCCTTTCCACCTTGGCTTTCTCTAAGGATTTCC
>OODU01003706.1_pt1 | contig 11210 bp, 8 predicted proteins | sample 1671171 | NCBI WGS metagenome assembly OODU01 (sample SAMN06348129, study PRJEB24527) | human gut metagenome | biome: human gut; feature: ankylosing spondylitis patient; material: feces | host: Homo sapiens | place: China | collected 2015-10
ATTGTTCACAGCCAGGATCACAGGGAAGCAGCCACTAAAACAGGCTGCTTGGAAGCTTTCTTACCGGGGCGAGGTGGTTGCTTCCGGAGAAGCTTTCGCCAAAGAGGCGCAGATCTGTGTGAACGCGGAACTTAGGGATGTGCATCCATGGACAGCAGAGACACCGGAATTATATGAGTTTACCGTCAGTACCGGGACACAGGAAGTGACGGTGCGGTGCGGTTTTCGCAGAATTGAGATCAAAGACGATAATTTCCGCATCAATGGCCAGGTGATTTTGCTGAATGGAGTAAATCATCATGATTATAATCCGAGAGAAGGAAGAAGAGTGACAAGAGAGCAGATGGAATCAGATATTCGTCTGATGAAACAGTACAATATCAATGCTGTTCGTTGCTCGCATTATCCGGCAAATGAATATTTTTATGATCTGTGTGACGAATATGGACTTTATGTGATCAATGAAGCAGACCTGGAATGCCATGGATTTGAATGGGTAGAAAATTACACATGGATCACAGATGATGAGACCTGGAAAGATGCTTACGTAGACCGTAGTGTCCGTATGGTAAAGAGAGATAGAAATCATCCATCGATTATTATGTGGTCTATGGGAAATGAATCCGCATTCGGATGCAATTTCCGCAGTGCAGCAGAAGCAATTCGTGAGTTGGATGATACCAGACTGGTTCATTACGAGGGAGATTTTGAGGCAGAAGTGACAGACGTATATTCTACGATGTATACCAGACTGAAAGGTCTCAAAGAGATTGCAGAATATCAGATCAAAGGGGATAAGCCACACGTAATGTGTGAATATGGACATGCGATGGGAAATGGTCCTGGAGGATTAAAGGCATACCAGGATATGTATCGCAAGTACAAACGTCTTCAGGGTGGATTTCTCTGGGAGTGGTATGATCATGGAATTTACACTGAAGAAAAGGATAAGAAATATTATAAATATGGTGGAAATTATGGAGATTTTCCAACAAACGGGAACTTCTGCATCGATGGGATTCTGATGCCGGACAGAACACCGTCTCCGGGAATGGAAGAATACAAACAGATCATTGCACCAGTAGAAATTACAGCTGTTGAAGGAAGCATGAACAAGATTCAGATCCGGAATTATTATGATTTCCTGAATCTGGATACGACAACACTTTATTGGGAAGTAAAAGCGGAAGATCAGACGATACAGGACGGAACCGTTGAAGGACTTTCGGTTGCTCCGCATGAAGGCAAGATCATTGCCCTACCAATTACAGCATTTGAATTACAGGAAAATACAGACTATTATCTGAATCTGACTGTATGTCAGAAAGAAGAAAGAAACTATGCACCAGCAGGGTATGAAATCAAGAAAGTCCAGATTCCGATGCAGATCCGAAAAGATGGATTTTCGGTAAGAGAAACAGCTGATAAGCTTCAGGTAACAGAAGGACAGGGGGGGCTTACTGTAGAAAACAGCCGTGTGACAGCAAAATTCAGTACTGTATTTGGAAAATTGATTTCTTTTGGAAAAGATGGAAAAGAGTATCTGACTGAAGGACCGAGAATGAATGTATACCGTGCAACAATCGATAACGATATGTACAAGAAAGAGGACTGGATGAATAAATATTTTATTCAGAAACCGGTAGAAGAGACAGAATATGTCAGCTGTCTGAAAGAAGACGATAAGGTGATCGTCCGGATCGGAACATTCTTCAGTTGCTATAACCAGTCCTGGGGATTTGAATGTGATTACACTTATACGATTTATTCTTGTGGACAGATGAAGGTGGAAATTCAGGGAAAAGCTGTTCAGAGAGGAAAACTGGAACCAGCGTTCTTACCACGTATCGGAGTCATTATGAAAGGAAATAAAAACTTTCAGAAGACGATGTGGTATGGTATGGGACCTGGTGAGAGTTATGTAGACAGTAAGGCTGCATCTATTATGGGAATTTACGAAAATACAGTTGACGGAATGATGACAGATTATGTATTCCCACAGGAAAACGGACATCATGAACAGGTGAAATGGTTCCGTATTGGAGATGGAAAAGATGGTCTGTTATGCAAGATGGAGGAGAAGCTTGGTCTGAACCTTGCTAATTATACCGATGAAAGTCTGGAAAAAGCACAGCATCCATTTGAAATTGAAAAAGCGGATGATGTGATTATCCATCTGGATTATCGCCAGTCAGGACTTGGAAGCAACAGCTGTGGAGAAGAACAGTTGGAAGAAAATAAAGTAAAACTTCAGGATTTTGCAATGGCATTTACTGTGCAGGCAGCAGAATGCGGAACCGAAATCCGGAAGGCAAGAAAACAGTATATCGATTAAGAATAAAGGAGACAATCATATATGAGCAGAGAAATGTTTTCAGGAAATCTGAGAAACAGATTACATAGCGATGAATGGCTCATCTGGCAGGATCAGTATGAGGCAAAAGAGAATCTCAAATATGAGAGTTTGTTTGCACTTTCCAATGGCTACCTCGGAATCCGGGGAAGTCATGAGGAAGGAACAAAGATTACACTTCCATATCTTTATATCAATGGAGTGTTTGACAAGTCAGAGACATTTATGCGTGAACTTTCCACACTTCCGAACTGGCTTGGAATCAGACTTTATGTAGAAAAAGAATTGATTGGAATTGAAGACTGTGAAATTTTGGAATTTTCAAGAGTGCTTGATATGAAAGGAGCTTTTCTTGGAAAGAGAGTTCGTCTGAAGGACTCAAAAGGAAGAGAGACTTTGATCGAAGGAATCCGGTTTGTGAGCAGAAACAATGTACACAGGATGGGAATCCGGCTTTATGTGACACCGCTCAACTACAGTGGAATCATTGAAGTAGAAAGCATTATTGATGGTACGATCATTAATTTTTATGATGCACCACGCTTTAAGGTAAAACATACTTATATGACAGCGAATGAAAAGCTGGCAGCAGATGGATGTTATGTGGAAGTTGCAACCAGAGAAAATCATCTGCATGTAGGTTGTGGATGCCGTATCGAAGCTTATGCAGATGGAAAACAGATTCTTGGAAACAGAATGATAAGCAGATTTGGTGAGCAGAGTGTGGAATTTGGTGATATCCATGTAGAAGAAGGAAAAGAAGTAGAAATCGTAAAATATGTTTCGATGTATACAGAAAGAGAATGCCCGGCTTATGCTCTTCATACAACAATCGAAAAAGAAATTGAAGGATTTGTTGAAACGGGATTTGATCAGGAACTGAAAGCGCATGAAGATGTTTATAAGAAGATGTGGGAAAATGCAGATATTCAGATTACAGGGGATGATGAATTGAACCGTGCAGTTCGTTTTAACATCTTCCATCTGATGAGTACGGGAAACGAACATGATGACCATGTGAATGTTGGGGCAAAGCTTTTAACAGGAGAAGAATATGGTGGACATGCTTTCTGGGATACCGAACTTTTTATGCTTCCGTTTTTCTCATGGGTATTTCCGAAGACTGCACAGAATCTGGAAAATTACAGATACCATCTTCTGGATGCAGCGCGTGCAAATGCACATAAGAATGGATATAAAGGAGCACAGTATCCGTGGGAGTCAGCAGATGATGGTACAGAGCAGTGTCCGGACTGGACCATTGAGCCGGATGGAACCTGTTATAGATGTTATGTTGCGGTATATGAGCATCATGTAACAGCAGCAGTTGCTTATGGAATCTATAATTATGTTAAGATCACGCAGGATATGGATTTCCTTTACAGCAAAGGAGCGGAGATTCTGACAGAGACAGCAAGATTTTGGGCAAGCCGCTGTGAGTACAACAAAGAGCAGGATCGTTATGAAATCAATCAGGTAACGGGACCGGATGAATGGCATGAACCGGTTAATAATAACCTCTATACCAATTATCTGGCGAGATGGAATCTCGGATATGTTCTTTCACTGCTTGCATCAATCAAGAAAGAGAATCAGGAAGCGTATGATATCCTGATCGAAAAGACAGGACTTACAGAGGCGGAAACTGCACACTGGAAAGAAGTGCAGGAAAAGATGTATCTGCCAAGAAAAGAAGGCACAAGACTTCTGGAACAGTTTGAAGGATATTTCGAGCTTGATAATGTAACAATCGAAAAATATGATGAGAATGACTGGCCAGTACGTCCGGATGCACTTAAGACAAAAAGAGCAAGAGAGACACAGATCAATAAGCAGGCAGATGTTGTTATGCTGTTACACCTTATGGGAAATGAATTTGATGAAGAAACGATTAAAGAAAACTACGCTTATTACGAAAAGCGTACACTTCATGGTTCTTCATTGAGTCCGAGTATTTTCTCTGTTATGGGGCTTAAAGTAGGGGATGATTCAAAAGCATATCGGTATCTTCGCCGCGCAGCCTTTATTGACCTGTTGAATATGCAGGGAAATACAAGAGAAGGAATCCATGCGGCAAATACTGGTGGAGTATGGCAGACAATTGTATTTGGGTTTGCAGGTGTAGCGCAAAGAGAAGATGGTATGTTGAAAGTTCATCCGAATATGCCAAAGGAATGGCAGGGATTAACATTCCGTCTGCATTATAGAGGGGCATGGCTTGAAATTACAGCAGATGGAAGTAATCAGGCAAAGGTCATTCGTCTTGCAGGAGAACCTGTAGAAGCTGAAATAAATGGAAAAGTAACAACAATCTAAAAAAGAGACGGGAGGATATATGATGAAAAAATGGCTGGCAATCGGAGGACTTATACTGGTTACGGTCATATGGGGAGGCGGCTTTGTCGCAAGTGATATGGCACTGGGAAGCATGAAGCCTTTCCAGATTATGATGGTAAGATTTTTGTTGGCATCTGTGCTGATGGGGATGATCAGCATGGGACAGCATAAAAAAGAAGGGAAACTTGAGAATCGTGCAGGTGCAATAAAAGCAGGTATTCTGATGGGAATTGCACTTTTTGCAGGATTTGCACTTCAGATTATCGGTCTGCAATATACAACACCTTCCAAAAATGCATTCCTTACAGCACTGAATGTAGTTATAGTGCCGTTCATTGCATTTATAATTTTGAAGAAGAAAGTAGGCATGAAAGGAATCATTGGAGCAATCATGTCCGTTATTGGAGTAGCACTGCTTTCTTTGAATGGAAATCTTACACTGAGTCTGGGAGATGGTCTTACACTTCTCTGTGCGGTAGGATTTGCGTTCCAAATCTTTTTTACCGGAGAATTTGTGAAAAAATATCCGGCATCTGTACTGAACATGGTGCAGATGATCACAGCATTTGTATTATCGGCAGTCAGTCTTGTGATTTTTGGAGAGAACGATTTTCAGGTTACAACACAGGGATGGTTAAGTGTTTTGTATCTGGGAGTAATCAGTACGACTGTATGTTATCTGCTCCAGACCGCATGCCAGAAGTATGTAGATGAGACAAAAGCAGCGATTGTACTTTCAATGGAATCTGTATTTGGAACGATTTTTTCTATCATCATTCTGCATGAAGTGATTACACTTCGCATGGTGATCGGATGTGCGATCATCCTGGCCGCTGTCATCATTTCTAACTTGTCTGAAACAGAAGGAGAAGCAAAAGATGAAGAAATACAATGCAGTAATTTTTGATTTGGATGGAGTAATCTGTCATACAGATAAATATCATTATCAAGCATGGAAAGCAGTTGCAGATGAACTGGGAATCTATTTTGATGAAGAAATCAATAACCGACTCAGAGGGGTGAGCTGTATGGAAAGTTTTGAAATTATTCTGGAACGCTATGAAGGAGAAATGAGCGAAGAAGAGAAAGAATGCTGGACAACAAAGAAAAATGATATCTATAAAGAACTTCTGAAAAATATGAGTCCTGCAGATCTGTCTGCAGAAGTAAAGGAAACATTGGATGATCTTCGTGCGAATGGACATAAACTGGCGATTGGATCATCCAGTAAAAACGCAAGATTTATTCTCGGGCAGTTGGGACTTGGAGAGTATTTCGATGCAATTTCAGACGGAAATAATATTTCAAAATCAAAGCCGGATCCGGAAGTATTTGTGAAAGCAGCAGAGTATGTAGACGAACAGGCTGATAAGTGTTTGGTTGTAGAAGATGCAAAAGCAGGACTGCAGGCAGCAATCGCAGGGGGAATGGATTGTGCTGCTATCGGGGATGCAGTTGCAAGCGGACTTGGAACCTATAATCTGTCTGCATTTGCAGATCTTTTGAAAGTTACGGCTAAGTAAGAAAGAAGATGACTAGAATGAATGAAAAATTTTTAAATAACCTTCTTAACAGTATTTCGGTATCGGGTTATGAGGAGCAGGTGCAGGATATTGTAACAGAAGAAATGAAAGAATATACAGATGAGATTCGCCGTGATGAGATGCAAAATCTAACATGTATTCTGAATCCGGAAAACGATGTACGTATCATGCTTTCGGCACATGCAGATGAAATCGGACTTATGATTTCGAACATCCGGGAAGATGGAAGACTGCAGGTGATTGACCGAGGCGGAATTGTTCCGGCAACTTATCCGGGACGTCAGGTGCGTATCAAGACAAAAAACGGAGAGGTTTACGGTGTTGTCGAAGCATATCGTGATTTGTTCAAAGAAGAAAATCTGGGAACAAAGCATTTTCTGATCGATATTGGGGCGAAAGATAGAGAAGATGCTTTAAAGAATGTAAGTCTGGGAGATCCGATTGTTCTGGATACACATATTCGTAAGATGAAAAATGGTAAATTTACAGCCAGAGCATTGGATGACAGACTTGGTGTTTATATCATTATGGAAGCAATCAAGAGAGCGAAAGAGCTTGGATGTAAAGTTGGTGTCTATGGAGCTTCTACAACTGGAGAGGAGACAACGAAAACCGGAGCTTTCTGGACAAGTACACGGATTAATCCGACACTTGCGATTGTTGTGGATGTGACTTACACAAGCGACTGTAGTGGAATGAATCCGGCTGAGATGGGAACGGTTCTTCTGGGGGGTGGACCGGTTCTTTGCAACAGTCCGATCGTGGTAAAAACTTTAAATGCCAAAATGGAAGAATGTGCAAAAAAAGTAGGAATTCCAGTTCAGAGAGAAGCTGCAAGCAGGCTTAGTTATACGGATGGAGATAAGATTCATTTTTCAAATCAGGGCGTACCGATGGTATTGGTATCAATCCCGCTTCGTTATATGCACATGCCTGCAGAGGTAGCAGATGAAAAAGATGTGGAAGGTTGTGTGGAATTGATAGCACAGTTTCTTGCAAACTATAATGCGTAGAAAATAAAAAACGGTATTTACTCGTGAAGATGAGTAAATACCGTTTTTTTGCATTCTGCCCTGTGAATGAATCGAACGTACATCCGCAGGGACAGGATTTAGAAAAATACATTTCCCCCAACGTTGATCCCGGACATTCCGGTACTTGCGCTTCGGAACTGGTAACATCCGCTTACGGATGCAAGCCGTGCTCCGCCGAGCGCTTCCTGAGCGACCTGATAGCATAAGGATACAGGTCCTCTTTGCAAGACGCGGCTTAAGCTTCCGTCCCAGGTTGGAGCAAACTGACCGCTCTGGTAGACGACACCGCTGATTGTATTCGGATACAGCGGACTCGCTACACGGTTCATGATGACTGTAGCAACGGCAAGAATACCGTCATAATTGTAACCGCCAGCTTCACACTGCAGAATTGCAGCAAAGAGAACCAGATCTGTGGTCTCGGCAGGAGTATCCGGAACTGTAATCGTCGTATTGCCGCCGGAACTACCGGAATCCGTGTTCCCGGAGCTGCTTGAAGTATTATTGGCAGCAGTCTGTGCAGCTTCTGCCTGTCGTTGTTGTTCAGCAGCTTCTTCTTCCTGTTTTTTCTTAAGTGCGGCAGCAGCGGCTGCCTGTGCTTCTTTTGCTTTTGCCAGTGCTTCGGATGAAGCCTGAAGTTCACCGGAAGTAGAGGAAATCTTATCATTCAGTTCCTGTTCCTGTTGGTCGAGATTTGTTTTCATCTCTGCCAGAGAAGCCTGCTCTGCTTTCAGATCAGAGTCCTTTTTAGCGACAAGCTCGTGAACCTTCTGTAATTCATCCAGCATATTTCTGTCGTATTCTGTAATGTTCTTGACAAATTCTGCTTTGTTTAAGAAATCTCCCATGCTTTCAGAAGAAAAGATGATCTGTAAGAGTGACGTATTTCCTGTTTCGTACATATATTTGATTCTTTTCTTCATAGCATCATACTGTAACTGCTCGTCCAGTTTTGCGGCGGCAAGATCCAGTTCTGCTTTCTGTACGGAAGCATCCGTATCCTCAATTTTTGATGCAAGATCTGTGATCTCAGCGCTGAGACTTGTGAGGTCCTGATTCAGAGAGTCGAGCTGGTTCTGAAGACCGTTTGTCTGCTTTTCGAGAGAGTCTACAGTGTCATCGGCGTAAGCTTTTGTAAACGGGGAACAGACCAGGGCAGCGGTAAGGAGTGCGATGGTTGTCCTTGAAAATGCTTTTAACCTTTTCTTCATAATTCTTCCTTTCTTCAAAATTGAGCCTTTATCAGTATACTACAAAATGCCTGAATCCGCAAATTTTGTTATACATGCACGGGGAATCGTGTTATACTAAGATTTGAAATGTATTTTTAGCTTTACCATAAATGAGGGAATTATTCATGAAAAAGATAAAAATGATAGGGCTTGATCTGGATGGTACTTTACTGAATGATAAGAAAGAACTGACCAGTCATACAAGAGAAATACTTACACGTGCGATCGATCAGGGAGTAACAGTACTGGTTGCAACAGGACGCCCGGTGACAGGGATCACGGAAGTGCTCCGGAATTTCCCGGGGATGCGGTACGCACTGACATCGAACGGCGGGAGGATCCTGGATTTACAGGAAGACAAAGTACTTTATGCCAATATGCTCTCTTATGAGATGGGCGCGGCGATCCTTAAGATTTTTGGAGATTATGATACGTTCAAGGAGATTTATTTTGATGGAAGAGGTTTCGTGCAGGCAGATGAACTTCTGAAAGTCGGAGAGTATCTGCGGAATCCTGCGATGGCAGATTATATCCGAACCACCCGCAAAGGCATTACGAGTCTCTGGGAGAAGATGGAAGAGATGAATGGGCATGAGATGGATAAGATCCATGCACTTTTTAAGAATCAGGACGAACGGCTGGAAGCAAAGCAGCGGATCATGGAGCTTGGGAATTTAAGCATTAGTGATTCGATGGGAACGAACCTGGAGATCAATGCACCGGGAGTCAATAAAGGCATGGGACTGATCCAGCTCGGCAGGCTTCTTGGAATTGAACGGGAAGAGATCATGGCATGCGGGGATGGCAACAATGACCTGATGATGTTAAAAGAAGTCGGATTTGGTGTTGCGATGGCAAACGGAGCAGATGAAGTAAAAGAGGTGGCAGATTATATCACATTGTCCAATGAGGAGGATGGCGTGGCGGCTGCCATTGAAAAATTTGTATTGAATCCCGAGAGGGGATAGAAAGAGGGAAAAATGTTAGATATTTTAATTGCTGTCATTCTGGGTATCGTGGAAGGTATCACAGAATGGCTTCCAATCAGTAGTACAGGGCATATGATTCTGGTAGAGCAGTTCTTACATATGAGTACAAGTCATGAATTCAACAGTATGTTCCGTGTTGTGATCCAGCTCGGTGCAATTATGGCGGTCGTTGTTCTGTATTTCAATAAGCTGAATCCGTTTTCAAAGAGAAAATCAGCGAAGCAGAAGAGAAATACAATCAACCTGTGGTGCAAAATCGTTGTGGCTTGTCTGCCGGCAGCTGTGATTGGGCTGTTATTTGATGATATCCTTGACAAGTATCTTTACAATTATGTAGTTGTTGCACTGATGCTGATCATTTATGGTATCTTCTTCATTCTGATCGAGAAAAAGAATGAACACACCAGACCGCAGGTTACAAAGCTGACAGAGCTTACCTATCAGATGGCACTGATCATCGGAGGCTTCCAGGTCCTGGCACTGATCCCGGGTACTTCACGTTCAGGAGCAACCATCCTTGGAGCACTGCTCATCGGAACTTCCCGCTATGTGGCAACAGAATTTACCTTCTACCTTGCAATCCCGGTTATGTTCGGAGCAAGTATCTTAAAGGTTATCAAATTCGGATTCCATTATACCGCGATCGAAGTAGTCATTCTGCTTGTAGGATGCCTGGTAGCGTTCTTCGTATCCGTATTTGCAATCAAGTTTTTGATGGGATATATCAAGAAGCATGACTTTAAGGCATTCGGTTATTACCGTATCGTACTTGGAGTTCTGGTACTTCTTTATTTCCTGATCTTTGGCTAAAAGAGAATAATCACGAAAAAAAGTGGGAATTTATGCAAAAAAATGTATAAAAACCCACTTTGTTTTTTCTTTATAACATGATAGAATAGGGGAAATGGATAAAATTTGGAGGTTGGTATTATGAAAATGAAAAAAGTAATCAGTGTTGTACTTGCATGTGCATGTGTATTCAGTTTTGCAGCTTGTGGATCAAAGAGTGATTCATCAAAGAGTGACTCTGCAAAATCAGACAAGAAAGAAAAGCTTGTTATGGCTACAAACGCAGAATTCCCACCATTTGAATACTATGACGGAGATGAAGTTGTCGGAATCGATGCAGAATTCGCAGCAGCGATCGCTGACAAACTTGGAATGGATCTGAAGATCGAAGATATGGCATTTGATTCTATTATCCCGGCCGTTCAGAGCGGGAAAGCAGATATCGGAGCAGCAGGTATGACTGTAACAGAAGACCGTGCTACACAGGTTGATTTCTCTGACAGCTATTACACAGGAGTTCAGGTTATCATTGTAACAGATGACAGTGATATTACAGAACCGGATGATCTGAAAGGAAAGAAGATTGGTGTTCAGCAGGGAACAACAGGGGATATTTATTCTACAGATGATTTCGGTGATGATAATGTAGAGCGTTTCAACAAAGGTATGGAAGCTGTACAGGCTCTGCAGCAGGGCAAGATCGATGCAGTGATCATTGATAACCAGCCGGCTAAGACATTCGTAGAAGAAAATGAAGGCCTGAAGATCCTGGAGACTTCTTATGTAGAAGAAGACTATGCACTGGCAATCAAAAAAGGTAATGATGATCTGGTTAAGAAAGTCAATGATGCGATCAAAGAGTTAAAAGAAGATGGAACATTTGATAAAATCGTTGCAAAATATATTACAGACTAATCGTGTACAGACTGGTG